>Ga0208885_100133_pt1 | contig 33821 bp, 29 predicted proteins | sample LakWasMe74_LOW10_2_FD_183902 | JGI IMG/M metagenome (GOLD analysis project Ga0208885, IMG submission 183902) | Freshwater sediment methanotrophic microbial communities from Lake Washington under simulated oxygen tension - Sediment Metagenome... | ecosystem: Environmental > Aquatic > Freshwater >...
TCATGTCCATGGTGATCACCCTCTTCATTCCCTTGCTGCACAAAACAGCAGGGTAGGTAAAACACCTGGCTCAGTTTTAGGTCGGCATCACACCAAAAAGTGGCTCAGTTTTCGGTCGGCGTCAACACTTTTCTTCTTCGGGTGTGACCTCGCCGCTCGTGCGCAGGAATACCAGCACTTCACCCCATTTCGACGGGTTGTAGGTCGAGGGCACTGGCGCGCGCGAAGCCACGTCGGCGGCAACGTCCCCCGCCAGCGTCTCCAGCGTGACGCGGGCATTCACGAGCGCCGCGTTGTAGTCGGGCGGAGTCGCGCGAAAGGCTAGGGCCGAATCACCGATCTTGGCGATGATCTCCTGCGCGCGCGGCGCTCCTGAGTTCTGCAGCGCCACGATCAGGTCGTCCTCCAGGGGGGCGGCATCAGCAATCGACGGGTCGATCTGCATGAGCTTCGTGTCTTGCACGATATAGCCGTCCAGCAGCAGGCATTGCGTCAGGTCGTGCATGCGTTCGTCGAATCGGTACTTCGGATTCACCCTTGTTCGCAGGTCGCCTCTGGTGGCCACGATTTCGGCTAGCACAAGCATCAGGGGGCGATCGTCAAGCCCGCGCAGCGTGTTCAAGAGCCCGAACAACAACTGGCTTTGCGACAACGACAGTTGTTGCACGCCGTATTTGCTGAGAAGCACGACGGAGACCGGGGTCTCCTGAAGCTCCAGGAATTGCGCAAGTGAATGGCGAGTCCTCGTTCCGATCATGTCTGGTTCCTTTCATCGGATGGCTCGGCATAGAAACGCGAGCAGTCGATAACGCCAGTTTGCACGATAACATTGCATGTGTTATCGTGCGAAAGTAAAGTTATAAAGGACGAGCCTTGCCAACTCTCGCGACCGCCGTTCTGCACTACCTTCAAGAGGTCCTGGGCATTGACGCGCCTGGCGTGAAGCCGTGGGCGCGTGCAAACGAACTGCCGTACTTCCTGCGCGACGCCTTCCAATTCAGCGAGCTGGAACTGCTGGGGCACCCCGTCGTCCTCGCGATAGGGCGCGGTGAGGCCAAGCAGTCCCTCAGCGAAGTCCGGACGTGGCTGGACAAGGTCAAGGCCCTGGCCGGTCAGCCGGCGGTCTATGTCACTGATGCCCTGGCATCCTATGACCGTCGGCGCTTGATCGAGCAAAAAGTCCCGTTCATCGTGCCGGGAAACCAACTCTATCTGCCGGACCTAGGTCTGGACCTGCGTGAATATTTTCGTCAGCGCGCTCCTGCGACGGAAGCGGCGCTAAGCCCGTCCGCGCAAGCCATGCTGATTACGGCCTTGCTCCGCCAGCCGTGGCAACCCGAATGGCAGCCTTCCAGGGTCGCGGCCGCGCTGGGCTACACGCCCATGACACTGTCGCGTGCGGTCAAGGAGCTGACTGCGGCCGGGCTGGCTGCCGCACACATGGTCGGCCGCTCGCGCTGGCTGCGAATGGAACTCCCACCGGAGCAGGTCTGGGAGCGTGCGAAGCCTGTACTGCGAACGCCGGTCAGGCGCGCGATCTGGGTGGCAGCCCATGGGGTCGCCGCACACCAACCCAGCCGCATCGCGGGTCTGAGCGCGCTCGCGCGCTATTCCATGCTGACCGAGCCGAAATGGCCGGTGTATGCGTTGACCGCCGCCGACTGGAAGGCTGCGACGGATGCCGGCGTTCGCGAGTTGCCTGAGCCCGAAGCGGGCGCACAAGAATGGCAGGTGTGGAGCTACAGCCCAGCGTTGATGCCAGACGCCCCTACGGTGGATCCGCTCTCGCTGACGCTCAGCTTGCAAGAGAACGCCGACGACCGAATCCAGCTCGCACTGGACGAGCTGAAAGGGCAACTTCCATGGTGAGAGGTTTGGACATTTTCCAGGAGCGGTTTGCGGCATACGTCGACCAGTACGTCCTGATTGGCGGCACGGCCGCGACCTTGACGATGGAGGAGGCAGGGCTGGAGTTCCGAGCCACCAAAGACCTTGACATCGTCCTGCATGTGGAGGCGCTAACCCCGGCATTTGGCGAGGCCTTTTGGAAATTCGTCGAGGACGGCGGCTACGAAATTCGCCAGGCCAGCGACACTGGAAAACCAATCTTCTATCGGTTCCAGAAGCCTGCTGATGCTCGCTACCCAGCGATGGTCGAGCTGTTCGCGAGAGCCCCCGACGGATTGCAACCGGCCGAAGGCGGTCAGCTGACACCAATACCACTGGATGAAGCCGTCTCCAGTTTGTCCGCTATCTTGCTGGACGAGGTCTACTACGCATTCATCATGGAAGGGCGCCGCGAAGTCGATGGCCTGCCCTGGGTCGGCGAAGACCGCCTGATCCCGCTCAAGGCAATCGCGTGGCTGGAACTAACTGCGCGGAAAGAGCAGGGCGCCAAGGTGGACGCCAAGGACGTGCGCAAGCACCTCAACGACGTGCTGCGACTTTCGCAACTGCTGGCGCCCGCCACGCGCGTTCCGCTCCACAAGAAGATCGGCGGTGATATGACGCGGTTCCTTGTTGCCGTCGCTGCCGACACATCCATCGACCCGAAAGCGCTGCAGCTTGGCAATGTCGCCGTCGGCGAGCTCGTGGCCCGCATCGCCCAGGCATATGAAATTGAACTGCCTCCGCAACCGGCGGTATGACGGACGAGGAAGTCAACCGGAGCGGGTCCATGGGCAGCCATGCAACTTTCCGACCGGAACCCACCAAAAAATGAGCAGGAGGAGACATGGCGTTGTTTAAGGCTTGGTGCGCTGGCACCAAGGACAAAAGCAAGAAGAAGACGTTCCGAACGTACTCGGAAAAAGATGGCGGCCGTGCAGCTGTTCTTATGCAACTGGGCGAAGCCGTCAGGACGCACTACGACCAGGCTGACCGGATCGCAGACGATGTCTCTCGCCTCGGGTACGACGGCGCCTCCGAAATTCTGAGGGCCCTGCTGCCCCAATCGAAGCGCGCGCGCTCCGGCGATCTCGGCGAAATCCTCGCCTCTGAACTGGTTGAGGAGGAGATGGGCTTTCGTGTTCCCGTTCGGCGGATGCGATTCAAAGATGGACGCGAGGTCGCAATGCGCGGCGACGATTTCATCGGTGTGGGCTATGACCCCGATGACCAGCTCTGGCTGCTAAAGGGCGAGTCGAAAAGCCGCGCGAACCTTGGTAACGTGACGATTGGCGAAGCGCGTGAAGCCCTGAACCGGTACGGCGGCCGCTGCACGCCGGATTCCTTGCTGTTCATCGCAAATCGGCTCCTTGAAAGCGCCGACAAAGATGATGTCGAACTCGGCCGGACAATCCGCGATGAGGTCGGGTTGAAAGCCCTGCGCGCCAATCGCATTGACCACATGCTGTTCACCGTGTCCGGAAACGCGCCGGCTGCGAAGCTGCAGAAGGATCTGGAGGAGGCGGGTGACGACCGCAACCAGCACGTCATCAGCCTTCACATCGAAGATCACCAAGCGTTCATTGCCGAAGTCTACGAGGAGGCAATGAATCTTGGAAACAAGTGATGAACTGCAGGTCTTCCTGACCAAGGCGACGCAAGACGGTGTTTGGGGACGGCTGCTGGACCGCGGTGCGGCATGGTCGATCATGTGTCAAGCGGGGGTTCTGCCGGAGGATGCACCGCCACTCGGCGATCAGATTGACATCGATCTGGCAGAACACGGCTTTTCGATCTTGCGTGCGGCGCTGTCACTGCGCGAGCTAGACGCCACATCGGCTCTTTGTCAGCGTGCGTTCGAGCGCGCCGGCAATGCCTTTGAATCGCTGGTTCGCAATGGCGCCCCAGAGGCTGAGGAGCGTGGCTTCTACCGCACGATTGCAGGCGCTGCGTACCATCTGGCGGGCTATTCCGCGATCGCCTACTCGCTGTTCGGCGAGCAGCAAGTTTCCGATCTCAATGCCAACGCGGCTGAAGGCGCATTGATCCTGCTGATCCTGCGTGACCTGGATCGGCTCAGAACGTATGTCAAATCCCAACTGCTGGATGAAGACAACGGCGATGCCAGCGTGTCCGCCTTGCTGGAGGGTGGGGAGATCGATTCCGACGAGGCGATTTCGATCGTCCTCAACACCGTGGTTTGCCGCGCCCTGGCGTTTTTCGACTTTGCCCTTCAAACAGGCGAGGTGTCGTTGCTGGACACAGCAAAGGAACTGCTAGACACCGCCCTCGACCTTGCAGACGCTGCTGCGTCAGTGTCGCTGTGGTGGATTGTCCGGCTGTGCCGGAACATGCTCGACGATCTGTGGGCGCACTCCTTGCACGAGACTCTTCCAAGCGATCCGCCTGAGGATGGTGAGGAGCGGTACTTCGAGTTGCGGCGGCTTTTTATCGCGTCGCTGTACGCGCGCAGGAGCGCCGAGCTCGAGTTGTGGCCCTCGCAGCGCGAGGCTGCCAAGCGATCCACCGATGTGTCCGACGATCTGGTCGTTGCCTTGCCGACTAGCGCGGGGAAGACGCGCATCGCAGAGATCGCCGCTCTGATGTGCTTATCAGGTGGCAAGCGCGTGTTGATCGTCACCCCGCTGCGCGCACTTTCGGCGCAGACCGAGCGCACCTTTCGTCAGACATTTTCTCCGCTTGGATTCTCGGTTTCCTCGCTTTACGGTGCGAGTGGCTTATCGGCAGGTGATGAGGATGCGCTGCGTTCGATGGACATCATCATCGCCACTCCGGAAAAACTCGACTTCGCCTTGCGTAGTGACGCGTCGCTGATCGATGACATCGGGCTGGTCGTGCTTGATGAAGGCCATCTCATCGGTCCAACCGAGCGAGAGATTCGCTACGAGATCCTGGTGCAGAAGCTGCTGCGCCGGGCGGATGCAGGTGCGCGGCGAATCGTGTGCCTGTCGGCCATACTGCCCGACGGTCAGCAGCTTGAAGACCTGACAGCCTGGATTCGCAAAGACGTGGAAGGCGAACCGGTATGGTCTTCCTGGCGGCCCACGCGGCAGCGGTTCGGTGCGTTGGTCTGGAAGGGCGACGCAGCCACGCTCAACTACGATCTGGAAGATCAGGGGCCTTTTTTGGCGCGATTCGTCGAGCAGATTCCGGCTCGAGCGCCGGAGAAGAAGCCATACCCGCGCAAGACGAAGGATCTGACGTTGTTCGCTGCGTGGAGGTTCGCTCAGCAGGGCAAACGGACACTGATCTTCTCGACGCAGGCCAACTGGGTCGAAGGCTACGGAGAGTCCGCCGTGGAACTACACCGTCGTGGTTATCTGCCGACCTTGCTCGACGACGAAGCCTTGGTCCAACGAGCCCTCGAAGTTGGACAGGAGTGGCTGGGTGACCAGCACCCGGCGGTCGCCTGCCTAAAGCTGGGCGTTGCGGTACACCACGGGCGCCTGCCAAGCCCCTTCCTTCGCGAACTGGAAGCGCTGCTTGCTAAGGGAGTGCTGAAGGTGATCGTGGCGTCGCCGACGCTTTCGCAAGGGTTGAACCTGAACGCAGCCGTGCTTCTGGTCCCGTATCTGGTGCGAGCCGGCAAGGTCATATCAGGCGAGGAGTTCGCCAATGTTGCTGGCCGCGCGGGCAGAGCCTTTGTCGATGTCGAGGGGCTGGTCGTCCATGTGATCCTGGACAAACCAACGTGGCGCCTGACGGAATGGCGAAAGCTCGTTAAATCAGCGAAGGCTCGCACACTGCAAAGCGGGCTGTATCAGATCATTGCCGAGATCATCGGGCGCCTGGCTCAAGAAGGCGTATTGGAACGTGCCGACGCAATCGAGTACTTGTCGAGTTCGCGGGAGGCGTGGAAGTCTCAGGCGGAGGAGAACCTGCGGCTCGGGATTGCCGAGCCGCCCGCAGATGCGGACGACGAGGAGGAGAAGATCGAGGATGAGCCCATGTCGCATCTGGTCGAGAAGCTCGACGCGACCGTGCTGGGGTTGGTCGAAGCGCTGGACGCGGATAGTGAAGATCTGCCTCGCCTTCTCGATGAGGCATTGCAAGGGTCGCTTTGGGCTCGTCAGATTGGTAGGGAAGATGAAGACGAGCGACAGGCGCACAAGGCCATCCTGGAGGCCCGCGCAAACGTGATCTGGAGTCACACCACGCCCGACGCTCGAAAAGGCCACTATGCGATGGGAGTGGGGCTCGAAGCCGGATTGGCCATTGACGGTATGGCCGATGTGTTGGGCGATTTGCTCGACCAAGCTGACGAGGCGGCATTGCGAGACGATGGTGCTGCGCTTTCTGCGGCCCTTGCGCAACTGGCGGCGCGGTTGCTCGTCATCCGTCCTTTCGTTCCAGACACGAAGAACACGCTTCCGGCAAACTGGGCTGAGATCTTGGAGGGATGGGTGTCGGGCACGGGCGTGGATGTCATCGGCCCCGAGAACATGCGCATCATTGAAGATGCGTTTGCATACCGTCTGGTTTGGGCGCTCGAAGCGCTGAGGACCCGCCGCGTCACGCTGGGCTGGTCGTCGGAAATTGTCTCTGGAGGCGGCGCCGCATCGGTGGAAACCGGCGTACCCCAACTCATGATGTCCATGCTCATACGGGCGGGGTTGCCGTCACGTCGGGCAGCCATGGCGGCGATCCGCACCACGGGCGCCGATTTCGTCACAATCGCCGGAATGCGCGAGTGGCTGGCGAGCGAGGAAATCGAAGACCTGACCAATGCCGAAGGGTTTCCGACACCCGAGACGGCCGTGCTCTGGCAGCGTTTCCGAGACGAAATGCTGAGCGGCGCACAGCAGAAATGGAGCGTTGGAAGCGGATCCCGCGCTTTGTCCCTCCGGGCCGCCGACAAGGCGCCGGCTGCAGGCATCTATCGGATTGAGATCGATGCACCCGATGGCGAGGCGTGGTTGACGTCGCCCGATTTTCGGCGGGTGGCCAAGTTCAAGACCCGCGTGCAAGGCACATGGCACGGTCTGCTGGCTGCGCGACTTAAGGATGGACAGCGCTCGGCCCAGATCGAGCGCTTTGGACCGGGCAAAGTGAAGTGGCCGACCTGATGGCACCCGTGTACCGAGCAGCGGGGTCGCTAAGGCGTCTGAGACGAACCCCTAGCCGATTGCCAATCCTTAAGAACTGGTTCGGGGCGGATGCCGTTACGCTGGCCCTGTAGGTCAACATGGGAAGCGCACCAATACTTATGTCGTTCAAATGCCAATCAGGCGATCAAGAATTGCTCTCCATCGATTTCGACGCCCAGGGATGGGAAGACCTGCGAGCCCGAAACCGCAAGAATCGTACGTTGAAGATGACATGTTGCGGCGCTGACGTGACTCTTCGGCAAACGAAGCTCGGCACACAGTACTTCGCGCATGCCAAAAAAGGAAGCTGTTTGGCGGGTCCGGACCCGGCAGAGGTCCTGCTGGCAAGGGAGATGATCGCCAAGACTGTGCGGCGGGCGGGTTGGAGTATTTCGGTAGAAGCGGCTGGAACATCGACTGGAGAGGAAGAGTGGACGGTCGATGTGCTGGCAAGCCGAGAGGGCGGAAAGCCGGTGGCGTTCAAGGTTCAATGGGGGCGCTTGCCGTTGGATGAAGTGTCCCGTTACCAAGCCGTGTTCCACGCAGCTGGGATCCGTACGCTGTGGCTCATGCGGCAGCAGAGCATTCCCGTCGAGAAGGCTGCTCCGGCATTCAGGCTAAGCCATGATTTCGACGCCAACATCTGCGTTGTGTCACTGCCGGGGCCTCACTACCATCCAGCTTTCGCGACCGGCAAAAACAGCGATGGTCCGAACTACTGGCGGCAGCACATCGAGCTGGGCCGGTTTGTCGAGGGAGCGTTGGGCGGGAAACTTCGCTTTGCGCCACAGGTTGGCCGTACCTTGCCACTGGACGTCTGCGCCGCGTACACCGAGTGCTGGCGCTGTAAGAAGACGACGGGTCTCGTCATCGACCTGTGCTTCGCGGCCAGCCGGGTGCTTCAAGATGCGGCGGATGTGACGGCCAAGATCTACGATTTCGATGACGAGGGCAGGGGAGCCGCGCTGCTGATGTCTACGTTGCCGGCCGCGCTCCTGGCGCCCCATGGCATTGGTCCGATCAAGCCGCGATACAGCCGAACGGAAGGACAGCCCTATCTATCCAACGGCTGCATCCACTGCGACGCGCTGCAGGGCCGCTTCTTTGACCATGAAGTTGCCTATGATGCTCATCCGATCTTCAGCATCGATGTGCTGTTCGATGACCAGTGGGTCTCGCACCTAGAGGATCGTGAAGCCATCGACAAATGGTGGTTCGACGATCGACCAGGCAAGAGTGCCGCAGAGGACCCTCCGCAGGCCTAGATATTCTTGGCGTCACGCCAGGAAGAGGCGACCGTACTTTGCACTGGCTTGTAGCGGGCTTGACCGGCCGGCGTCTGCTTTTCCAACTGGAACAGCAGGGAATCCTGCTCCTGCGTCGTCATCCTGTCGAACAGCGCTCGTTCCTCTGCGTTCAGCAGATGACCAAACTTCTCGTAACGGGTGCGCTTGTCATCTGACGACAGCACGGTGAGGCCCGGTGAGGTCGAGAGCACCACCTGGCCGTCTACCCGGATTTCGGAAACCTCGCCGATGTCGATGAAATTTCCTCCAAGCCAGATGTGGGTGGGCGGGAAGAACGAGAGCTCGCTGGTCTGCTTGTAGGCTTCCTCAAGGGAGCCGGGGGCGGCCGCGCCCAAGTAGCGGAAGAGTCTGTAGTTCTGCAGGTCGTCCAGCGCCGTGCTGGCCAAATCCTCGGGCGACTGTGTCTCGAATAGAGTGGAGCCCGTCTCGTCGTCACGGTAGTGGACCAGTCCCCGCCATAGATCTCTGGCCGCGAGGTACCACCCATCGACGCATTCAGCGTACTCGGAGGTCAGGGAAAGCTCTTCCGCGTCCTTGACGTCCATCGCGAAGACAAACCCTTGGGTGAAGGCCTTCTGTGTTTCGACCGATGCGGGATGGCGCGCGGCGGCTCGATCCAGAAGATCCTTCAGTGATTCGGGAAGCGGTTTGCTGCGACTCGCGCTGGCTGTCTGTTCAAGGCAGGCGGTCACATGCTTCCAGTGCTCGTAGCCATGTTGCTTGGCGACAGCATCCAGCGCGACGGCAAGCGATGTGCCCGTTGTTTTACGAAGCGTCTTGGCCAGACGTTTGAGCTTTTCGGCGGCGGTCGCCGTGGTAGCAATAAATTCCATGGTGCGTTCCTTTATGTTGCCGCGGATGTACCCGGTGCTCACTGCCGCGCTCCGCGAAACATTGGAAGCTCAGACGAAGGTCTTCACGTCGCCCCGGCGAACCGGGTGGGCCATGGTGAGCAGCTGGCGTCGACGAACGCACTCGGTGATTCTATCGCATCGTCGATCCGAACGAGCCCATTACGGGCGGTTACATTCAAGGGAGCGGAGACTCAATATGTCGAATTTGATCGCGATTTTTCTTAATCGACTGCGACGGCGATTGCAAGGAGGTCACAGGCTGTGACGGAGATACCTGTAGCCAGCGACCGACAGAGCGCTGTTCGTTTGCTCGCGTGTATCGACGCGGGCAGCGTGCCAGTTACTGACGAGTCATGGGGCGCCGACGTTGTAGCGATCCTGCGAAGCCAGTCTCGGCTTCAGGCCCTCGATTTTTGGATGCGCAATCCAGACTACCTGGCGAACGAACTGCTTAATGAGTTTGAAAAAAACAAAGACAAGGCACTGATCCAACTGGTCCAGCAGATATTCGACTCGCGCGAGCCAGATCTGCGCAGGCTGCCCATGATCCGCTACCACTTCGGAGCGTTTGAGCCACTGGACAATCCGCTGGCCATCCTGCGGGCATCCGACTTGATCCGGGTGCAGCGAGAAGGGGCGCCCGGCCAGGTTCGGGAGCATCTTTACTTGCTGACGCGTCGCGGCCGTGCTTCGATGAATGAACTAGCAGCTGCCGCCCCGGAAATCGCTTGGTACAAGGATCGTGCCGCTGTGGTCGCAACCCTCGCGGGCGAGGTGGGAGGCAAAGCGCTCAAAGATCGCCAGTACTTGCAGCAAGAGTATGCGTCTACAGAACTGAAGCATTTGATCGCGCCAGTCACTGATCGCGTTCGCGATCGTCTGGAGCTGATCCAGAAAGGACTAGCAGTATGACGCAGGGGTGGATTGAGAAAATTGCCGAGAGCGCAAAAGTTTCCGTCGCAGAGGCGGGGCGAATGCTCTCTCATCGCGGCATCCGTCCCGATCGTCCACTGCGTCCGGCGCGCAGCCTCGTTGTCACCCGCATTGCATTCAGGGGCGAGAAGAAGGGCACCGCCACCGGGAAGATCGCGTTTGACTGGTCAGGGCTGTCGTCGGGCGTATGGGCTGTGACGAGCCATGCAAATCTGGTCGGCAAGTCCAGCGTGCTCGAAGTCCTGCTGTGGTGCTTGCGCGGCGAGCCGAAGAATCTTCAGGATGATGTGCGCAGCTGGCTGGAGTCGGTAGTTGTAAGTTTCGAGGTTGACGACCAGAGATATCTCATTGAGTTCGACGTGGTGGACAAGGTGCCCAGCGGCACCCTCTCGCGCTTGCGTCCCGATGGCGCAGCCGATGCGCTTGACCAATTCTCATCCGACCCGGGATTTGCTGCAGCAATGTCGCGGTTCATGATGGATACGCTTGACCTCGATCCTGTGCCTGCACGCCAAGGTGATGAAGAGGACAAGCAGACTGTCGTTCACGGATGGGCGGCGCTCTCCGGTGCCCTCTACTTCGGTGGAGACCACAAACTTCTTTTGGGCGATGTGCAATGGGGCGGGCTCCCCGCTCGGATGCTCCAGATGTACGTCGGCCTGCCGTGGGCAAGCACAGTCATGCAGGCATCAACGGCAAAGAAGGAGGTGGAGCAGGAACTCGCCCGCGCAACGCGTGCAACGTCCGAGACGGCAGCAAGAACCTCGCAAGCAAGGGGGCGAATCGAGGCAGAGCTCCAGGCCGCGCGAGAGACCTTGTTGCAGGCTATGGCCGAGCAAGCGACCGCCGCAGAATTGGATCGACTGGCCAACGAGATTGCCCGACTGTCTGCAATTGCACTCGAGATAGAGCAACGCGTGTCGGCGGCAGAGGACGAGTACAAGCTGCTTAAGAAAACGGCAGATGACGACGAGCGAAGCGTGCGAAATCTGCGGGAAAATTTGATCGCGACATCCTTCTTCAATGGGCTGCAACCCACCTGCTGCCCGCGATGCGATGCGGCCGTAACCAAAGATCGCGTCAAACGCGAAAGCGCCCAGTTCAACTGTTCGCTGTGCTCAGAGCCGATTGCCGAAGATCAGTTCGATGGCGCAGGCGATGCCATTGACGAGGCGGAGCGACGACACGCCTTATCCAAAGCAGCTGCAGAACGCAGCAAGGCTGAGTTGCCACCTTTGCGAGCTCAGTTGAAGTTCGCGCGTACTAGCCTCCAAACGACACGAGATGCACTTGTCACGGCTGCTCAGAGCGATGCCTTCGTGAGGCGTCGCGACGCGGAATTAGAGGTGGCGCGCCTTGAAGGAGCGCTCAAGGAGAGGCAGTCTGAGCCGACCGGTTTTCCCTCTCCTGCTGATGCTGCTTTAGTCGATGCGGCACTCACTGAAGCCAGTTTGGCCTTCGAGGCTCAACGGGGTGATTTGTTGGAGCGTCTGAACGAGGAGATTCTGCGGTTGGGAAAATCGTTCGGTGTGCTCCGACTGGAGAAAGTGAAACTGAACTGGGTCGCACAGATGAGACTTGAGAAGGGTGGTCAACCCACCTCATTCAGCAAGCTTACTGCGGGCGAACGACTTCGGCTTCGGATCGCCACCGCCATCGCACTAATTCGAGTGGGGCGCGAGCGTGGAGTTGGACGCCATCCCGGACTACTCATCATTGACTCGCCTGGGGCGGAAGAGACCAGCGACAGCGACCTTGCGACGCTGCTTGGCGAACTAAAGCAAATTGCCGGCGAAACGCCGGGTTTGCAGATCTTGGTCGCCAGCGCCGATGCACCTGCGGTCATGTCGGCCTTGGGTAAAGACAGATGTCGCGTGGCCGCCGCAGGAGCATACCTGTGGTGATGGGCTCGTCACGAGGAGCGTTCCATGTCAGTCATTGCCGAGATTGAGGCTAGGCTTGGTGCGGGTACTGCCTTCACCATAGAGCAACTAGGGGGAGCTGCCGCGATTGCTGCAGAAGCAGATACGTTGGTCAAGGCGCCTTATCTTGACGTTCTGGTTTCACTTGCCTCATCCGCAGATACGAAGGACGAATCGATTCTGGATGCCTTGGTCCTACGGGGATTTCGAGAAGGTTGTAACGCGCTTCCTTTTCGAGACGCTGCAAATGCCGTTTTGGACAGCGATGCACTCCGCATGCGGATCATTAAAGAGCTTCAGCCTGTTCTGGCACAGCGCGTCAACGAGCGCCAAGACTCTGCGGACGGGCTCGTGGCGGCCTATGCCCTAGAGGCAATGTTTCGCCTTGCGCTCTCGGGGGCCATCAGCAAATATCAGACGCTTGGATTGATGACGGAGTTGGGGCAGGAAAAGAACGGTCTCTTTGCAGAGCATGCTGCGAAGCTCACGGGCGCGGCATTTCATATTTGGGGCGAACAAGATCTGCTTCGTGCGCTTGATCGACTACTCACCAACGAAGATGCAGAAGGCGAGGCAGCATTCGAGTTGGGCCTCGCCCATCTCGCCCAAGCGCTTGACGGTCGCTCCCTACCGAAAATACTGGAAGGGTTGGAGACCGCAAGAGTATTCTTTGCGCGCGCGCGCCGGGCGGATGAGGACCGCGCGGACGCTGCGGCGTATTGCTCATCAATTGATCTGATACAAGGATTTGCAACTGGTGTCGCTGCCGTCGCATTGCGAGGCCCCCTGGATACCTTGATTGCAGCGGTATCCGATAGGGCGCGACTATTGCAGATGGGCGTCCTTCCCTCGTGGCTCAAGCCACGTCAGGACCGCGACATTCAGTGGGCCAGATTTCTTCGGACCGTCGTGTGCCTTGCGAATGATCTGGAGCGACCAAGCTGGCTCAACGCTTGGGCGGTTATGGATCGACTACTAGATGTCTACGACGCCGACCGGACGATTTGCGCGGGTGCCGGCCTTGATGCATTGCTCAGACCGCGCATCGAAGCCGCGTTTGCCCGTGAACGCGGGCTTCTTAGTCACCTTGACGATCTCCTGTGCGAGCCCGGCTGGCTGGAAGCTCATGGCGAGGCCTCTAAGACGCTGCGCATGCGTATCGGCGAGCTCGTAGGAGGCGCTGCAACTTTGGGAAAACCTAGAGAGGGCGCCCCGTATCCCGAACTCCGGCGTGTCCTCCAAGATGATCAACGAGTGGGGGAAATGCCAGCCGACTTCGCCGAACGTTTGGAAGGTTTGCTCGTCGATCGAGCTCGACGAAGCGAACACATCGTTCATCCCGTCGTGCAACGCATACTTTCTGATGTTCGCATCGCCTTTGCCCAATGCTCGGACTACAACGGCGTCATCCGAGATGATTTCGATGAGCTCGTGCTTCAAGTAATCCTATTTTGCAAGGATCGCCAGGACGCAAGTCTCAAGGAGTTAGGGGCGCGCGGCGCGTACCTGCGAGATCCAAACGCTACAGAATTTCAGTTCCAGTCAGATCTTCGGGAGTGGCTGTCCGGAAATTTTCTGCGCGGGGATGTGAGAACGGAAGTCGAAGGCGTCGCAACCGGACGCGCCGACGTCTATGTCGGGTTTGGTGCACATCGCTTCGTCATCGAACTCAAACGACATCACGGAATGGTCAACGCGGACGTAGCTCGCCAGTATCTCGGTCAAGCGGGCTCGTATCAGGGGACCAATGTGAAGCTTGGGATGCTGGGCGTTCTGGAACTCGTGAAGCGTGAGGGGCCACCTGCAAGTCTCGAGGAGTGCATTTGGTATGACGCAATCGTTCCCAGTGGAACACAAGTGGCGCGCCACCATGTTGTGTTTCGCGTTCCCGGCGTACTTAGTTCGCCGTCGGCGCTTTCGGCGAAAGCAGGTAAGGTTGTCAGCGACAGCGCCTCGGACTAGAACTCTGTCACACGAAACGTCGATTGTTGCCGGAAGGGGCACGAGTCTTTCGGTATGCTTGTGCTTGATTGATGATGATGTCGAAAACGTCGCTTCCCCTCAAATCGCTCCATCTCCCGCGCCAGCAAAAGATATGCGCTTCTGACGGTAAAAGCGACGGTAAGGCCCCATGTCAATCACAGCCAAGTCCTTTAACCATGCGGGTTTGGGCGGCCTGTTGATGATCGAGTGGGGCCACAAGTCACCACACAGCGTACCTTAGCGAAGCATAGCGTGTCGCTGACCGCTCATATAGCCTCTACGTTAGCGCGTTCCTATTTGCGCAATTCACCCGTTTCAGCGGCGATCTGTAAATGGCGTTTTACGCTCCGAGGGAACTTCCACGCCGGGGATCGACATCGTCCCGCGCCAGGGCCAGGCTTACCCGCTCGCGTTCGGCAGTTACCGCAGTTCGTCCAGCGAGTTCTGTTGCACCTGGGGGTGGCGTGCGTTGAGCTCATCCAGTCGCGCCTGCACGGATTCGGCCGTCATCATCTCGCCCAGCAGCAGGTGGCGCTGCATCTCGTTGGACAGGCTGTAGGCCAGCAAACGGTCGAGGCCAAACCGGGTCGCATAGTCTTCCAGCCGCTCCAGATACGTGAACTACTCCAGCCGGTGGCCCGCTTGCCAGTGCGCCGCCGACAAGAGGCGAAACACGCGCAAGACCGCATCGGGGATGGTGATGCGTTCGAGCGCATCGACCTTGTCTTTCAGCAGCGCGCGTGCCTGCAGAACATCGTTGCATTCGTAGAGCACGTCGCCCAGCAGGGCAATGCCCAGGTAGTAGGTGTCCATGCACGCCTTGCCACCCTGTTCGGCTTCAGTGATCACCGCACGGTAGATGCGTTCGGCTCGGGTCATCTGGCCTTTAAAAGCTGGCTCAAGCCCAACAGGCAGTGCTCCTGCAGGCTGCCGCACGCGGTGCTAGTGAGCTGGGCGTCATCCGCCAGCAACGCTGGCGCGTCGAGCTGCACGCGGCGTGCCTTCTCGTATTCGCCCCGGAGCATATGGAGCTATGACAGGATATTGTTGCGCCCACCGAGTGCCACCGAGTGCCACCGAGTGCCACCGAGTGCCACCGAGTGCCACCGAGTGCCACCGGGTCCACGCCCGGCGGCGCGTTCAGCAGGTGGGGCAGTTGCCGGTGCGCGCCAGCCTGGACCGCAGCTTCGCGAGGTGGAAGCGCTGGAGGGCATCCCCTGGCGCGATCCGCTGTTTCATCTTGTCCAGGCTGTGCGCGCACGCGTCGAGCTCGCGCATGTAGAGCTGTAAACGCGCATCCACATGCACAACATGAAGCGTTGCTCGACCTGTTCGGTGAGCAGCAGGCGCAGCGGCGAAATCAGGGGGCGCCGTTCGCCGCGCACGAACAATGGCAGGGCGCAGCGCTCGACCAGGTTGGCCGCCATCTCGGCTTCGTCGAGCTGATCCCGATCGCAGAACCAGAGCCAGGCGCGGTTGGAAATCTCGCGCTGTCATTGCTATGTTGTTGATGTTGGGGGGAGATGCGTGGGATTTGGTTGAAGACAATGCCTGAGCGGCTCAAATAGTACGGGCCGGCAGCCTGCGGGGGACAAAAGACCGTGAACACGTTCTCAGTGCTTTCCATCGGAAAATGGGCCCCAAAACCACAGCCAGACCCTTCAGTGGTTCTATCATTGCGCCAAATGCGTGCCCGGTGCGGGCTTTACACCACTACACCAAAGGTTTTCCTTGCTCCCCAACTCCGTTCCTGTGACACGCGACAACCCGCCAGTGCCCACGTTCCGCGCCATCCGTTCCACGCGCGCGTTCGAAGAGGTGGCCGCGCAGATCCGCGAGGAGCTGGCCAAGGGGACCCTGAAGGTCGGAAACCGCCTGCCCTCGGAGCGCGCCCTGTCCGAGCAGTTCGGTGTGTCGCGCAATACGTTGCGCGAGGCGCTGCGCTCGCTGGAGCATGCCGGCCTGGTGCGGCTGCAAAAGGGTGCCAGTGGCGGCGCATTCATCATCGAAGGCAGCGGCGAGGCCATCACCACCGGCCTGCTGGACCTGTACCACGTGGGTTCCATCCAGCCCAGCCACCTGACCGAGGCGCGCATCTGGCTCGAATCCATCATCGTGCGCGAAGCCTGCCAGCGCGCCACGCCGGCGGACCTGCAGGAACTGCGCCGGAACATCAAGGATGCCGAGGATGCCACCGAGCAGCGCGACTTCAGCCGCCGTGCCGAGGTGCACCTGAACTTTCACCGCATCCTGGCGCGCATGACGGGCAACCCCATCATGGTCATCGTGATGGACGGGGTGCTGTCCGTGCTGCGGCACTACATCGAATCCATCGGCGAGTACGAGAACGCCTTTGTGCTGCCATCGCGCAAGCGCTTCATGAAGTTCATGGAAGTGCCCGATGCCGAGGGCGCCGTCGCCGAGATGGAGGCCAGCCTCAAACGCCTGCAGCGCAGCTACCTGTCGCATGCCAAGCAGGCCGCGCTGGCGGGAGCCGCCGAAGCGGCCGCGCCTTTGGCCAAGGCCCCGCCCAAGCCCCGCGCTGCGCGCAAGCCCCTCTGAAACGGGGCGGGCGCCGGGGTGTCAGCGCGGCACGCCGGGCAGCACTTCAGGCAGACACCCAGGCCGCTGCCGCGCTGACGGTGGCGCGGCCGGTGCGAAACGCATTGGCCGGGTGGGCCGTGTCGGCATAGCCGAAAGAAATGCCGCAGACCACGCGGCGGTCATCCGCGAGGGCGAAGAACTTGCGCAACTGCTGCGAACGTGAGGCGAGGGCCGCCTGGGGGATGGTGGCCACACCCAGGCTGGCCGCGGCCAGCAGAAAATTGGCCACATAGGCGCCGCAGTCGATGGCGCCGTACACATCGAGCGCCTCGTCGCTGGTGACGATGGCCACATGCGGCGCGCCGAACAGGCGAAAGTTCTCCTGCGCCTGCCGGGCGGATGCCTCACGGTCGCCGCGCGCTATCCCCACGCTGTCGTACAGCGCAAACCCGCATTCACGCCGGCGCTCCAGGTAGACGCCGCGGTACTCCCTGGGCCAGGGAAAGTCCGAGCCTGACTCGCCCACCGGCGGCGCGGCCAGCAGCGCATCGCGCAGCCGCCCGGTGGCTGCGCCTTCGGTGATGTGCACCTGCCAGGGCTGGGAGTTGCACCAGGAGGCCGTGCGCTGCGCCATCTGCAGCAGGCGCTCCTGTACCTCGCGTGGCACGGGGTCGGCCAGGAAGGCGCGGCAACTGTGGCGTTCGGCCAGCAATCCATTCAATACCGCAGCGGGGGAAGACGAGTTCATGGCTTGGCTCCATTCTGAGTTGGGGGGGAGGGGCCTGAGCGCCCGGCAGGCCCGGGCGTTGTCAGTTGTTATGGATCAATAGTACAATGGTTCTACCAAAATCCACCTGGACCTTGCCGTGTTTGACCAAGAACGAATCGATGCCCTGCCGATCCACCAGAGCGCGACCGCCAGCACCGAGCCCGTGCTGGCCGGCCTGCGCGTGGTGGACTTCACCCATTTCGTTGCCGGCCCGCTGGCCACGATGACGCTGGCCGACTTCGGGGCCGACGTCATCAAGATCGAGGCACCGGTCAAGGGCGACGATTTCCGCCACTACCCCACGGTGGACCCTGAGATCCCGGCGCAGGGCGGCCCCTACCTCTGGACCAACCGCAACAAGAAGAGCCTGGCGCTGGACATGAAGAGCGCTGCAGGCCTGGAAATCGCCAAGGCGCTCATCGCCGATGCCGACGTGCTGGTGGAGAATTTCTCGTCGGGCGTGATGGAGCGCTTCGGCCTGGACCATGCGGCGTGCCTGCAGCTCAATCCCCGGCTGATCTACTGCTCGGTTTCCGCCTATGGCCGCGAAGGCGCCTATGCCGACCGGCTGGGGTTCGACCCCATCGTGCAGGCCGAAAGCGGCTTCATCTCGATGAATGGCTACGACGACCGCCAGGGCGTGCGCACCGGCGCGGCCATCATGGACACGGCCACCGCCATGTCGGCCACCAATGCCATCCTGCTGGCGCTGCTCGCGCGGGCCAAGGACGGCAAGGGCCAGCGCATCGAGGTGGCGCTGTACGACACCGCAATCCTCATGACGGGCTTTGGCGCCATGCAGCACCTGACCACTGGCCATGAGCCCCGGCGCAACGGCAACGTCAGTCCCGACACCTGCCCCTCGGGCGTGTTCATGACAGCCGACAAACCGGTCTACATCAACTGCGGCAACGACAAGATCTTCCAGCGCCTGTTCGAGCAGGTGTTCGAGCGCCCCGACATTGCGCAGGACCCTGTGCTGTCGCTGCGGGCCGAGCGCCTCAAGCACCGTGAGGCGATCTTCAAGATCATGGACGAGGCTTTCGCGCTGCAGCCCTGGAGCCATTGGGCGCCGCGCCTGCGCGCTGCCAATGTGCCACATGGCCAGGTCAAGACGCTGAGCGAGGCCCTGGCATCGGACGAGTCGCGTTCGCGCGGCCTGGTCACCCGCATTGCGCACCCGGTCAAGGGCTGGGTTCCCAACATCGCCACGCCGCTTCGTCTGGAGCGCACCCCGGCCGTGCCGCCGCAGGCCGCACCCGCCGTGGGCCAGCACTCCGAGCAGGTGCTGCGCGAGACGCTGCATTACGACGATGTGCGCATTGCCGCACTGCGCGCCGCCGGGGCCTTCGGCCACTGAACGCGCCCGACCCCTCCCACCCGAAAGGACCCCCCGTGAGTCGCAGAGTCGCCATTGTCGGCACCAGTGCCATCCCCATCGGCCGCCACCAGAGCGCGGACGACGACGAGCTCCAGAACCTGGAGCACGAGATCATGACCCGCCTGGTCTCCGAAGCCGTGCGCGATGCCGGCGTGGAGAAGAAGGACATCCAGTCGCTGATTTTCACCCTGCCGCGCCCCTACACGCGTCAGAAGTACTTCCACACCTTCCTCATGGGGCAGTTGCGCCTGGCCTGCCGCGGCAGCGTGATGGAGGTCATGGGCAACGGCATGACGGCCGCGCTGGCCTTTGACAAGGCCTGCGACGAAATCATGCTCGGCCGTGCCGACGTGGCGCTGGTCCTGGGCATCAACATGGAAAGCGCGGTCTCGGCCTCCGAGCACATGATGAGCAGCATGCGCACCACGGGTGACGTGGACTTCCACACCTCGGCCGGCTTCACGCCCATTGCCTGGTACGCGATGGATGCCATGCGCTACATGCACGAGTACGGCGCCACGCGCGAGCAGCTCGGCTCGGTGGCCGTGAAGAACCGTTTCCACGCCTCGCTGAACCCGCTGGCGCAGTACCGCAAGCCCATCTCGCTGGAGGAGGTGACGGGCCAGCGCCCCATCGTCGAGCCGCTGGGCCTGTACGACGTGCCCCCGCGCGGCGACGGTGCGGCCTGCCTCGTGCTGGCCAGCGAGGACGTGGCCCGCAGCCTGGGCAAGCCCTACGCCGTGGTGCGCGGGCGGGGCTTTTGCCACGACGGCACGCACCAGATCAGCGACGTGCCCAACGACATGATCGCCTTCGATTCGGCCCGCGATGCGGCGGCCACCGCCTACGCCCAGGCCGGAGTGGGGCCTGCCGACATCGACCTGGCTGAGCTGTATGCACCCTGCACCATCGTCGAGGTGCTGGTAAGCGAGGCGCTGGGCCTGCAGCCGCGGGGGCAGGGTGCGCGCGCCGCCTTTGAGGGCGAGACACGCCTGGGCGGGCGCATCCCCATCTCCACCTCCGGCGGGCTCACCTCGCGCGGGCACCCGGCCTATGTGACCTCGCTCTACAACTACATCGAGCTGGCCGACCAACTGCGCGGCCGTGCCGACGAACGCCAGGTCCACAACGCCCGCCTGGGTCTGGCCACGGGCGAGCTGGGCAACTACAACGCCGCGCTGATCCACATCCTTGAGGCCATGCAATGAGCCACGACGTGACCACCCCTTCGACCGGCCTTGCGGCACTCCCCGGCATCGACATGCCTGGAGTCCGCGCCTATCCTCCGCGCCTGTCCGCCTTTACCCAGCACTTCTGGAACGGCCTGCGCCAGGGCGCCTGGCAGACCAGCTGCTGCCAGGACTGCCAGCGCCAGACCTTTCCACCCAAGCCGCTGTGCCCGCACTGCTGGTCGCCCAAGGTGGGCTGGAGCCCCCTCAGCCAGCGCGGCCTGCTGTATTCATGGACGCGCATCCATGCCGCCCCCGCGGTGTTCACCGCCGAGTCGCCCTACGCCGTGGGCATCGTCGATCTGGACAGCAGCATCCGCGTGGCCTGCCGCCTGGTGGACGTTCCCGGCCAGGCCTTCACGCCTGACATGCCGATGGAGATGGTGGTGCTGCACTACGAGGACGGCCCCCTGTTTGCGGCTCGCCCCTGCACGCCCGCCTGAGCCGTAAACCGCCAAAAAAACCCCTATTACAACTGCCACAAGGAGGCAATCATGCGAGGCAAATGCATTGAAGAATTCGAGGTCGGCCAGGTGGACGAGAGCCGCGCCCGTACCGTCACCGAGACCGACGTGGTCACCTTTTCATGGGTGTCGGGCGATGTGAACCCCATGCACACCGACGCGGTGCACAGCGCCAAATCCCCGGTCGGCCAGCGCATCGCGCACGGGGCGCTGGGGCTGTCCATCGCCACCGGCCTGAGCGCCAGCCTGGGCTACCTGGAGGGCTCGGCAGTGGCCGCGCTGGGCATCGATGAATGGAAGTTCCTCAAGCCCATCCTCTTCAACGACACCATCCACCTGCGCGCCACGGTGGTCTCCGCGCGTCCCACCTCCAAGCCCGACCGAGGCGTGCTTGTGCGCCGCATGGAGCTGGTGAACCAGCATGGCGACGTGGTGCAGACCGGGCTGATGACCACGATGGTGCTCACCCGCGCCGGGCGCGACGCCGTCGCGGCCCAGCCCTGAATCCACCGAACGAACCAACGAACACACCCCTCCCAAGGAAAACACCCATGTCCGCACCCCTGATCAACACCACCGGCCTGAACGAAGAGCAGCGCATGATGCGCGAAGGCGTTCTGGACCTGCTGGAAAAGCACCTGCCCTGGGACAAGATCCGCCAGATGGACGAGACCCGCGAGTTTCCCCACGAGGCCTACAACGCCCTGGCCGAGGCGGGCTACATCGGCCTGTTCTACCCCGAGGAACTCGGCGGCATGGGCGGCAGCTACAAGGACATCGCCGTCCTGCTGGAGACCATGGGCTACTACTACACCGGCATTGCCCAGGCCGTCACCACCACCGCCATCTATGCCGGCATGCACGTGGCCAAGTTCGGCACGCCGGAGATGAAGAAGGAGATCGTTCCCAAGATCATCTCCGGCGAGGTCAAGCTGGCGCTGGCCATGTCGGAACCGGGCACGGGCTCGGACGTGGCGGGCATCAAGACCTCCGCAGTCCGCGAGGGCGACGAGTACGTGATCAACGGCAGCAAGGTCTGGATCACCTGCGCCCACGTGGCCGACTACCTCGTTGCCATCGTCAAGACCGACACGCAGGCGCGCCACAGTGGCATCAGCACCATCCTCGTCCCGACCAATGCCAAGGGCGTTGAGATACGGCCTCTGTCCATGCTGGGCCGGCGCACCTCCCATGCCAACGAGGTTTTCTTCGACAACGTGCGCGTGCCGGCGGCGAACCTCTTCGGCGGCGAAGGCCAAGCCTGGAAGAACATCATGAAGGCCCTGGGCCTGGAGCGCCTGGGCCTGGCCGCCATTTCGGCCGGCCACTGCTTCAAGATCACCGAGTACGCGCGCGACTATGCCAAGGACCGCATCCAGTTCGGCAAGCCGATCTCGGAGTTCCAGGTCATCCAGCACAAGCTGGCTGACATGCTGATCATGGCCGAGACGGCACGCCAGTCGATCTACCGCGTGGCCGAGCTGCTCGATGCCGGCCAGCCGGTGGTGACCGAGGCCTCCATCGCCAAGATCGTCTGCACCGAGAACAACTTCAAGTGCGCCGACATGGGCATGCAGATCATGGGTGGGGCGGGCTACTCCATGGAGTACGACATGCAGATGTTCTTCCGCGACTCGCGCGTGGGCCCCATCGGTGGCGGCACCAACGAGATCCAGCGCAATATCATCGCCAAGCAACTGGACCTGTGATGCGTGGATGAAGGTCGGTGCCCTGCGGGGCACTTCAGCAGAGCAGAAAAAGAGACCGCCTGGGCGGTCTCTTTTTTTTGGGGGGAAGGGCGGTGGGCTTGCTGCACGGGCGCTGGCCTTGGGCCGCAGTCACCTGGCGCCATTGTTCGAGGCGCGCGTTCCCTGGCCAAGTGCCTCTTGTTCGATCAGGCATCCGGGGCGCCCCCGCCGGTGTGTTCATGGTCCGGCGCGGTGGCTGGCCACGTTCTGGGCCCCACAACCCGGGGCAAGTCAGTGCCACGGGCCATCGCCCTCCATACGCCGCGCCAAAGGCCTCTCAGGCCGGCTCTCTTGTGCATGCCCATGCACCCGATCAGCAGCACCGCAACCGACCTCGCCGCCGTGATCGGGAAAACACCAATGTCGTTGGAAATAAAATAAGTCACACTACTTAAAGACCAACCATTGATTCATTGGAATATGCCAGATATGACCAAAAATGACCAGTCCCCGAAAGTTGATGAGGGCTATCAAGGGCTGCTTTCTGCGGTGAAGAAGTCAGGGATGCCGACCATCGGCAGCGTGTCTGCCAAGGACATGCGGGCCTGGCAGGCAGCCGTCATTCCCATGCTTCCCCCGGGACCCGAAGTGGGCGGTGTGGAGGACTGCGCGATTCCATCCGCCGCCGGTGCCATCCCGGCCCGCCTGTATCGCCCGAAGAGTCCGGCGCGCGCACTGGTCGTTTTCTTCCACGGCGGCGGCTGGACGATCGGCTCCCTGGATGGTTGGGACGCCGCGCTGCGCCGGCTGGTGAATACCGCTGGGTGCGCGGTTCTTTCGGTGGACTACAGGCTCGCCCCGGAGCATCCATTTCCTGCGGCGGTAGATGATGCGCTGGCGGCCACGCGATGGGCGCTTGCCAACGTCGCTGTGATCGCGCTTGGCAATGTCCCCGTGGTGGTGGCCGGCGACAGCGCGGGGGGCAATCTCAGTGCCGTGGTTTCCCGCCTTCTGGCCGAGGACGGAACTTCGCCAGGTCTTGCGGCGCAGATCCTCATCTATCCGAGCACGGACGGGGACATCGATTCGCCGGCCATGCAGCGCTTCGAGTCGCCGTTTCTCACACGCGGCGAGGTTGCCTGGTTCTTTGACCAGTACATCCCCGACCACAGCCAGCGCACCGATCCCCGTTTTGCCCCGCTGCATGCGCCACGCGTCAATGGGCTGCCGCCTGCTCTGGTGCTCACCGCCGAATGCGACCTCTTCAACGAAGACGGGCTGGCGTATGCCGCGCGCTTGCAGTCAGAGGGCGTGCATACCAGAGTGCGCTGCTTTGAGGGGGGCATCCATGGCTTCTTCACCATGGATCGCGGTCAGCTGCCGCATTCAGGACAGGCCATGGAAGAGATTGCTGCGTTCCTCTCCGAAGTGCTTGCGCCGAAATAGACGCCGGTAACGAGTCCCGAACGCCACAGAAAACAAGACCGGAGACAAGAAGCGGTGGAATACACACTCATCACGATACTCAACGGCATCAGCTACGGGCTGTTGCTGTTCATGCTTTCCTCAGGCCTCACGCTCATCTTCAGCATGATGGGCGTCCTCAACTTCGCGCACGCGAGCTTCTACATGCTCGGCGCCTACTTTGCTTACACGGTCAGTACCTGGCTGGGTTTCTGGGCAGCGCTGGTCATTGCGCCGCTCCTGCTGGGAGCCGTCGGGGCGCTGGTGGAGCGGTTTGGCCTGCGCGCGGTGCACCGCCACGGCCACGTGGCAGAGCTGCTGTTCACGTTCGGGCTGGGGTACATCATTCTGGAACTGGTGCAACTGGTCTGGGGCCGGCTCACGGTGCCCTATGCCATTCCTGCGGATATGGATCGCCCGCTGTTCACGCTCTACACCACCACCTTCCCGATGTACCGGGCATTCATGATGGTCGTTGCGCTGCTGATGCTGGGCTCGATCTACCTGCTGCTGACGCGCACGCGCATTGGCATGGTCATCCAGGCGGCGCTGACGCACCCCGACTCGGTGGAAGCCCTGGGCCACAACGTACCCCGGGTGTTCATGCTCGTATTCGGCGGCGGTGCGGCGCTGGCGGGGCTGGCGGGCGTGATTGGTGGCAATGCGTTCGTGACGGAGCCGGCGATGGCCGGCACGGTGGGAAGCGTCATTTTCGTGGTGGTGGTGGTCGGTGGCCTGGGGTCCCTGGCAGGCGCCTTGCTCGCATCGCTGCTGATCGGAATCGTCCAGACCAGCGCTGTCACGCTCGACTACTCGCTGTCCAGCGCCATTTCCGCCTTCGGCGCAACGGTCGCCAGCGACGGCGTGTTCAACGACGTGCTCAAGCTGACGGTCGCGCAGATCGCACCTCTGCTTCCATTCGTGCTGCTGGTGCTGGTCCTGGTCTTTCGGCCCAGAGGCCTCATGGGAACGCGGGAGACCTGACATGTCCACAACCATGCCAAAAACCGCCTTGCATCTTTCTGCGCGCCCCCCGAAATGGTCGGCCCGGATGGGCGCCTGGATCGTCGCAGCGGTGGTCCTCGTGGCTGCTCCGATAGTGTTCACCAGCAGCGCATCCCTCACCTTCCTGTCGCAGCTCGGTACCCTGATCATCCTGGCCCTGTCGTACAACATGCTGTTCGGCCAGGCGGGCATGCTGTCCTTCGGGCATGCCATCTACTCGGGCCTGGGCGCCTACTTTGCCGTCCATGCAATGAACCTTGCCGCGGACAAGGCATTGCCGATGCACCTGCCCGTCGTGCTGGTCCCCCTGGTAGGTGGAGTCGCCGGCATGTTTTTTGGCGCGCTGTTCGGGTACCTCAATACCAAGCGCTCGGGCACCGCATTCGCGATGATCACGATGGGCCTGTGCGAACTGGTCTTCGCTCTCTCGCGCATGTTTCCGAGGTTCTTCGGTGGCGAGGGCGGGGTCAGTACCAACCGCAGCTATGGTGAGCCCTTCCTGGGTCTGACTTTCGGACCCCAGGTGCAGGTGTACTACCTGATCGTTGCCTGGCTACTCGTGAGTGCGGCGCTGATGTATGGCTTCACCCGCACGCCGCTGGGCCGCCTGGCGAACGCTGCGCGTGACAACTCCGAGCGCCTGGAGTTCATCGGATTCAATCCGCACCATGTCCGCTATCTGACGCTGATCCTTTCGACATTCTTTGCAGGCATCAGTGGCGCCCTGGCCGCCATCAACTTCGAGATCGTGGGCTCAGAAAGCCTGAGCGTGGCCCGCTCGGGTGACGGCTTGCTCTTTGCCTTCATCGGTGGTGCCGGTGCCTTCGTCGGGCCCATTGTTGGAGCCATCCTGGGCAGCCTGCTCACCATCAAGCTCTCGGACTTCACCATGGCCTGGCAGTTGTACCTCGGGCTGATCTTCATCGGCTTCGTGATGTACGGCCCCGGCGGCATGGTGGGAATCGCCACGTCGGCCTGGCGCATGCGGCGCAGGCTTTCCTCTGGGCCGGTTCTCGCCTGGTGGCTGTGTGCCATCGCCGCCAGCGTGGTCGCCATCGCAGGGGCGGTGACGGTGGTGGAGCTGGCCTATGCATACACCTTCGGACCGCAGAAGGCCGTGGTGGCCGCATGGTTGCAGTCGCTTGCCGGCGGTTCGGGCGCCGCCAGCCTGGTGCTCGGGCTCTTCCTGCTCCTGAGCGGCCTGGCAGGCATCTACACAAGCCGCCAGCGCTTCAAGCATGCCTTGCTTGCAGCGCCGGCAGACACCTTCACGAGGAGCCATCCATGAGTACCGCCTACGCCCTCGAACTCAAGGCTGTCCAGAAGAACTTTGGCAAGGCGCAGATCATCCGCGGGGCGGAGCTGAGCGTGCGCCGGGGTGAGCGCCTGGCCGTCATCGGCCCCAACGGTGCGGGCAAGACCACCTTGTTCAACCTGATCTCCGGGCGATTCGGCCTCAGTGCCGGAGACATATTGCTCAACGGGCAGAGCATCGCAGGCATACGGCCTTACGAGATCAACCGGCGCGGGCTGTCGCGCAGTTTCCAGATCAGCAACCTGTTCCATCGCCTCAGCGTGTACGAGAACCTGCGCTGCGCAGCCCTGTGGTCGTTGGGCTACCGCTACTCGTTCTGGAGCCGGCTTGCGGGGCTGGACGATGTGAGCGAGCGTGTCGATGCCGTGCTAGAGCAGATTGGCCTGCAGGCTCGGCGCGACACGCTGGCAGGCATCCTGCCCTACGCCGAGCAACGGGCGCTGGAGATCGGCATCACCGTGGCGGGCGGTGCCGACGTCATTCTGCTGGACGAGCCCACGGCGGGCATGAGCCGCTCGGAATCGGATGCGGCAGTGGAGCTGATCCGCCGCATGACGGCGGGAAAGACGCTGCTGATGGTGGAGCACGACATGGGTGTGATTTTTGGATTGGCGGACCGCATCGCCGTGGTCGTCTATGGCCAGGTGATCGCCTGCGATACGCCGCAGAACATCCGCTCCAACGCCGCTGTTCAGGAAGCGTACCTGGGCAAGCATGCGCACGAAGGGGCCGAGCAATGAGCACGCTGCTGGAACTGAACGACCTCCATGCCTGGTACGGCAAGAGCCACGTGCTCCACGGCGTCAACCTGCATGTGGGCGCGGGGGAAATCGTCAGCCTGCTGGGTCGCAACGGCGTGGGCCGCTCCACCACGGTCAAGGCCATCATGGGACAGGCCCAGGCCAAGGGCTCGGTCCTGTTCAAGAGTGAGCAGATGCTGGGACTCAAGGCCTACCAGATCGCCCACAAGGGCGTGGGCTATGTTCCCGAGAGCCGGGACATCTATCCCACCCTCACCGTCGAACAGAACCTCGTGATGGGAGAGAAGCGTGGCAAGAAGTCACGCTGGTCGATGGACGACATGTATGCCATGTTCCCCAGACTCAAGGAGCGGCGCCACACCCTTGCAGGCGTGATGTCCGGCGGCGAGCAGCAGATGCTCACGCTGTGCCGCACGCTGATGGGCGACCCCGACCTCATCATGATCGACGAGCCGACCGAAGGCCTTGCGCCCAAGGTGGTCGATCAGGTCGCAGGCTACCTGCAGGTGCTCAAGGAGCGGGGTATCGCGGTACTGCTGGTCGAGCAGAAGCTGGCGATCGCCATGGACATCTCCGAGCGGGTGTACGTGATGGGGCATGGCGCGATCACTTTCGAAGGCACCCCCGCCGAGCTTCGCACCAACCAGCAGGTGCGCAAGGAGTGGCTGGAGGTCTGAAAGACCTCCAGCCACCACGGATTCCTCCACGCCCATTCCACATCCCAGCCCGCTCGCTTGCTTGCGCCTGCGGGATAGGGCCATCGAATTTTCAACATAGGACACATCATGCGACTGAAGAACAAACTGGTCATCATCACTGCGGCAGCCTCCGGCATGGGCCGCGCTGGCTGCGAACTGTTCGCCCGCGAAGGCGCCACCGTATTTGCCGTTGACATCGATGAAGCACGGCTCAATGAGGTCGTTGGCGCCGTGGAAGCCGCAGGCGGCAAGGCTTTCGGCATGGTGGCCAACCTGCTTGATCCGCAAACCTGCCTGCAGGTCGTTGCCCAGGCGGCCGAGCGCATGGGTGGGCTGGACATCGTATGGAACCACGCCGGCGTGCCCGGGCAGCGCGAGGTGGAGAACCTGGATCTGGATGGCTATGCGAAGTCGATGGATCTCAACGTGCGTACCAGCCTTCTCATCACGGGCGCCGCGATTCCCCACCTGCGCAAGCGCGGCGGGGGGTCTGTGGTGTTCACCTCCTCGTCGGCCGGCCTGGTTGGCGCCTCGGTAAGCCCCGTCTATTCGGCAGCGAAGTTTGCGGTGGTCGGCATGGCGAAGTCGCTTGCCCTGCGCTACGCCACGGAAAAAATGCGCTTCAACGTGGTCTGCCCGGGTCCTATCGAGACGCCCATGTTTCCGCAGTTCTTTGATCCCAATGCGAGCAAGGAGGCTGCGGCCGAGGCGCAGGCAAGAACCATTGCAGCGATTCCCATGGGGCGCATGGGCCAGGCCGACGAGGTGGCACAGGCGGCGCTCTGGCTCGCCTCGGACGACTCCTCCTTCGTGACCGGAGTCGCTCTGCCGGTCGATGGCGGCTTCACCGCACGCTGACGCTTCACCACCCCCCAATCCAAGGATCAACGCAATGGAACCCGTGAACCCCAACTCCCGCCTGCCCGCCTTTCTGGATGGCAAACCCAAACTGCTGCTGATTGATGGAAAGCACGTTCCGGCCCTGTCGGGACGTACGTTCCAGACCATCAACCCCTCCACGGGCAAGGTGCTGGCCGAGGTGGCCGAAGCCGGCGAGGCCGACATTGACCTGGCCGTGGCGGCTGCCCGCAGGGCGTTTGAAGGCCCATGGCGCCAGTTCAAGCCCTTTGATCGCCAGGCCGTGCTGCTCAAGCTGGCAGACCTGGTGGATGCGAACTTCGACGAGCTCGCGCTTCTGGACACCCTGGACATGGGCGGGCCGGTGGCCTCCACCGCCGGCAAGCGGCGCCGCGCCGTGGCGTTGCTGCGCTATTACGCGGGCCTGGCCACTGCCACGCATGGCCAGACCATCGAGAACTCCCAGGCCGGTGAAATCTTCTCCTACACGCTCAAGGAGCCGGTGGGTGTGGTGGCCGCCATCAACCCCTGGAACGGTCCGCTGGGCATGGCCATCTGGAAGATCGCTCCGGCATTGGCCGCGGGCTGCACGGTGGTGCTCAAGCCCGCCGAGCAGGCACCGCTGTCGCCGCTGCGTCTGGCCGAGCTGTGCCTGGAGGCCGGTATTCCACCGGGCGTCGTCAACGTGCTGGCGGGGTTTGGTGCCGCCGGAGCGGCCCTGGCCAGCCACCCGGGCGTGGACAAGGTCGCGTTCACCGGGTCCACTGAAGTGGGCCAGCAGATCATTCGCGCATCCGCAGGCAACGTGAAGCGGGTCTCCCTGGAACTCGGTGGCAAGTCACCCAATATTGTCTTCGCCGATGCCGACCTGGACGCCGCCGTGCCAGGGGCCGCCATGGCGGTCTTCGCGAACTCAGGGCAGATCTGCAGCGCAGGGACGCGGCTTTTCGTGGAGGAATCGATCTACGAAGAGTTCGTCGGACGGGTTTCGGACTTCGCGCGGGCGCTTCGCGTGGGAGATCCCCAGGACCCCCAGACGCAGATGGGTCCGCTGGTGTCGGCCAAGCAACTGGAGCGCGTGACCGGCTACATGGACAAGGGCCTGGCCGAGGGCGCTCGCGCCGCTGCAGGCGGTGCGCGCATCACCGACGGGGCACTGGCCGAGGGCTATTTCGTGCAGCCCACGGTTTTCGCGGACGTGAAGGACGAGATGGTGGTGGCCCGCGAAGAGATTTTCGGGCCCGTGATCTCGGCGCTGCCCTTCAAGGACATCAACGGGGTGATCGCGCGTGCCAATGCGTCTGAATTCGGCCTCGGAAGCGGGCTCTGGACGCGCGATGTCAACAACGTACAGCGCGTCTCGAAGGGGCTGCGCGCAGGCTCCGTATGGGTCAACTGCTACCAGGCCATGGACCCTGCCGTGCCCTTCGGTGGCTACAAGATGAGTGGATACGGGCGTGAGTCGGGTGCGGAGCACATGGAAGAGTTCCTGCAGACGAAATCCGTATGGATCAAGACGGTCTGACCCCAGCGCGGACGCATTCGCTTCAATTCATCCGGAGACCGTAAATCATGCTCACCAGACTTCTGGCGGTGGCCGCCGCATCGGCCATTGCCTGCTCGATAGCGCAGGCAGAGGTTGTTCGAATGGCCTACATCGACCCCTTCACAGGCCCTGCGGCGTCGATCAACGACAACGCGGTCAAGACGCTCAAGTCGGTGGTGGACATTGCCAACCGCAACAACTGGGCGGGCGGACACACGCTGGAGGTCGTGGAGTTCGACGGGCGCGGCAACCCGCAGGAATCGCTGCTGCAGCTCAAGAATGCCACCGACCAGGGTATCCGCTACGTGGTGCAGGGCCTCAGCTCCAGCGTCGCGGCGGCACTCATCGAAGCCGTCGCCAAGCACAACGAGCGCAATCCCGGCAAGGAACTGGTCTACCTGAACGCGACCAACCAGGCACCGGAGCTGACGAACGAGAAGTGCAGCTTCTGGCACTTCCGCTTCGATTCCCACGCGGAGATCCGCGCTGCAGCCCTGTCCAGCGTCCTGGCCAAGGACAAAAACCTCAAGAAGGTCTACCTGATCAACCAGAACTACGCGCTGGGACAACAGACCAGCGCCGCGGTGCGTGCGGGCCTCAGGCAAAGGCGTCCGGACATCGAGATCGTCGGCGACGATCTCCATCCGATGCTGGCGGTGAAGGACTTCTCGCCCTATGTCACCAAGATCAAGGCATCGGGGGCGGACGCAGTGGTCACGGCCAATTGGAGTGGTGACCTGACGCTGTTGCTCAAGGCCGCCAAGGATGCCAGCCTGAAAGTGCCGTTCTACACCTTCAATGCCGGCACCACAGGGATTCCGGCAGCGATGGCCGCCGCGGGGCTGGATGGTGTGAGAAACGTCACCTACTGGAACCCGAACGACGACCCCGAGGCTGCCCGGCCCATCCTTGATGCGTTCAGCAAGAAGTACAGCGACGACTTCGTGGTGCTGCCGTATTACTCGCTGGTGGCCATCCTGTCCAAGGGCATTGCCACGGCCAGATCCACAGATCCCGTCAAGGTTGCCTCTGCGATGGAGGGGCTCAAGACGCGCAGCCTCAACGGCGAGATCGAAATGCGCCGCGAAGACCACCAGCTTTTGCAGCCGCTCCTGGTCGCCAGTTGGACGCGGCGCGATGGCAAGGACGTGCAGTTCGAGCAGGAAAAGACCGGCTATGGCTGGAAGACCGTCGAGAAAGTCGATGCGCAGGTCTCGGCTCAGCCAAGCTCCTGCCGCATGAAGAGACCGGCCTAACGCACACCATCCCGTCGGCGGCCTTCCCTGCGCTGGGCAAGGTGCGCCGCATTTGAAGATTCAGGAGATATCCCATGAAGGTATTCGAACCCATTGGACCCGAGCAGGATCCCGCCGGGAAGTTGGCCGCGATGGTGGTTGACACGCGCTATGAGGACATTCCCGCGCATGTAATCGATCTGGCAAAGAAAGCAATCTTCGACACCCTCGCGGTGACCATCGCCGGCTCGAAATGGGAGGCGAGTCCCCAGGTCGTGGAGCAGGTGCTTGAATGGGGCGGCAAGCCGCAAAGCCGGATCCTTGTCTATGGCCATGCGGTGCCTGCGCCGCTGGCGGCGTTCGCCAATGGCGTCATGGCGCGGGGCATTGACATGGGTGACGTCCACGAAACCGGCGGACACATCACGGAATGGAACGTCCCGGCGATGCTGGCCGCGCTCAGCCTTGCCAAGGCACCCGTCACCGGCAAGGACTTCCTCTGCGCGTATGTCACCAGTGCAGAGGTGGGCGTTCGTGCGAATACGTCGATTGGCGGCCCAGCGGCGGCGTCGCTTGGTGTTCCCGGTGAATTCGCCGGCGGCCTCTGTGCCACCGCCGCTGTAGCCAAGCTGCTTGGACTGAGCTCGGAGCACACCTGGAATGCGCTGGGCATCACCTATTCGGTGCACGGCATGTCCGAAATGCAGAAGTACGCGGAAGGCACGCAGATGCCTCGGGTCCAGCACGGGTTCGCCGGTGATACAGCCATCAAGGCTGCTCTCTTGTCTCGCCGGGGCGTGACCGGTCCAAAGGGAATCTTCCTCGGCGTGCCGGGAGGATCGTTGCGGCATATCCATTGGGACGGTGTCAATCCCGACGTGCTGACGGATCGTCTGGGCGAGCGCTGGATCTATGCGGAAGGGCTGTCGATGAAGCCATATTCGTCCTGCAAGTTCACGCATTCATTCATCGCGAGCACGGTGGAGATCATGCAGCGCAGCCGTCTCGATCACCGCGACATCGCGAGCATCGCGTGCCGCGGCAGCAACGGCGCGAGGATGACCTTTGAGCCAAGGCAGGCGAAATGGAATCCGCAGACGCCCGGCGAGGCGTTGTACAGCACACCCTTCGCGGTGGCGACCGCGGCCATCACCGGCGACGTGTTCCTCGGCGACTTTACCCCGGAGGAAGTCCATCGACAGGACAAGCGGGAGGTGATGGCCAGAGTTTCCGTGGAATTCGATTCCACGATCACCGATTCATTCGAAGGCTTCCCCGTCACGATCACTCTGCGAGATGGGCGCAGCTTCAGCCACACCACGCCCTACGTGAAGGGCCACACAAAGAACCCCATGACGTGGGACGACCTGACGCGCAAGTTCTGGAAGTGCGTGGCGTATTCGGCCGTGCCGCTTCCCGAATCCAAGCTGAGACGGCTGATCGAACTGTGCATGGACCTCGAACGGGTGGATGACGCGAGCGCGCTCGTCGAGGCACTTACGCCTGGTCCGGCCTGAATGGCATGGACCCGCAGGTCAGCCTCCATCTGGATGGTCTGAAATTCGTCCGCAATCTGGATATTTGACTATGACTACATCACGTCTGGAAAACAAGGTCGCCGTCATCACCGGTGGCGCCAGCGGCATGGGACGCGCCGCTGCCCTGCGGTTTCTCGAGGAGGGTGCGCGGGTCGTGATCAACGATCTCAACCCCAAGACGGCGGAAGAGGTGCTCGACCTTGCGGGGACGCTCGGGCGCGGCGGATCGATCCGCTTCCTGCGCGGCGACGTGTCGCAGGAGCAGGACGTGGCAGCGGCGGTGGCGCTCGCGCTCGAAGCGTTTGGGCGTCTGGACTGCATGTTCAACAATGCCGGGCTCGCGGGCGCGATGGGACCGATCACGCACACCTCGGTCGAGGACTGGGACCGCACCTGCGCGGTCCTGCTGCGATCGGTGTTCCTGGGCATCAAGCACGCCGGCCGCGCCATGCAGGCGCAGGGCAGCGGCGGCTCGATCATCAACACGGCCTCAGTCGCTGGCCAGAACGGCGGCGGTGGTCCGCCCGCCTATTCCGCGGCCAAGGCCGGAGTGCTCAATCTCACGCGCAACGCCGCGGTCGAACTGGCGCCTGCGCGCATCCGCGTCAATGCGATCGCCCCCGGCGGTATCCACACGCCCATGCTTCCGGCCGCGACGGACGAAGATATGCGCCGCTTCATGAAGGGGCGCCAGCCCTGGCCCGAGACGGGACTGGCGCAGGACATCGCCCATGCGGCGCTGTACCTGGCCAGCGACGAGTCCCGGTTTTGCACTGGCACCACGCTGACGGTGGATGGGGGTCTGATGGCCTGGGGTCCGGCGCTCTTTCCTCACGTTGGCGCCCACAGCCAGCAGGGCTTCTACGCGAACAACACGGGTGAGGGGGCAGCACCCGGTCTCGACTCGACAGGTGCGGCAGCCAAGGACACGGAAGGAGCCCATCGATGAAAGGTCTCGCATTCCACGGTGCGGCCGATGTCCGGTATGACGATCTGGAGGATCCCAAGCCCAGCGAAAGCACCGACGTCGTGGTCCGGATGAGGCTGTGCAGCATTTGCGGTAGCGATTTGCACATCTACCACGGCGGCCTTGAACCGCCGCGTCCGCTGTTCGGCATCGGGCACGAGGCGATTGGCGAGGTGGTGGAGATCGGCCGCGGCGTGAAGCGGCTGAAAGTCGGCGACCAGGTCATGTTGCCGGGATCTGTTGACGCCGACCGAAAACTGAGCCACTTTTTGGTGTGATGCCGACCTAAAACTGAGCCAGGTGTTTTACCTACCCTGCTGTTTTGTGCAGCAAGGGAATGAAGAGGGTGATCACCATGGACATGA
>Ga0208885_100147_pt1 | contig 32450 bp, 12 predicted proteins | sample LakWasMe74_LOW10_2_FD_183902 | JGI IMG/M metagenome (GOLD analysis project Ga0208885, IMG submission 183902) | Freshwater sediment methanotrophic microbial communities from Lake Washington under simulated oxygen tension - Sediment Metagenome... | ecosystem: Environmental > Aquatic > Freshwater >...
AAAATGCCGAACCGACGTTGGCGGCTTTTTATAAGGCCGGTCTGGAACAAGGCAAGGTGCGTCCGGCCATCAGCGGCGGCGACGAGACCCGTCGGCTGGTCGGCTGCGGCGGCATTGATGTTGACGCCGGGCAACGCATCCGTATCGTCGATCCCGAAACCGGCGAGTTATGCAAAGCCGATCGGATCGGCGAGATTCAACTCGGCGGCCCCAGTATCAGCCAAGGTTATTGGCAAAATGCGTCGGCCACCGGGCAGGCGTTTATCGGCGCTGCAAACAGTCAACAGCGCTGGCTGCGCACCGGCGATTTGGGCTTTATCGAGGGCGGCGAATTGTTCGTTTCAGGGCGCTTGAAAGACCTGATCATCATCCGCGGCCGCAATTACTACCCGCACGACCTGGAATATGCCGTCGAAGCGGCGACCGATGCGTTAAATCCCGGTTGTGCGGCCGCCTTTGCGGTGAGCGGAGACGACGGCGAAAAGCTGGTCGTGGTGGCGGAACTGAAACGCAACCGCTTAAGACAGTCCGACTACCGGGCCGAATTTGCCGCGATACGCAGCAGGCTGGTCGAGGAGTGCGGCATACAGGCCGATACCGTGATGCTGTTGAAACCGGGGGCGATCTTAAAAACCAGCAGCGGCAAAATCAGGCGTTCGGCTTGTCGGCAGGCCTTCGAGCAGCATCAATTTAAGGTTGTTGCCGTCGATGAGCTGAACGGCGAAGGTAGCGTAGATCCCGGCACGGCTAAACCGACGCAAAGCGTGGAGCCGACTTTATTGAGGCAGGTATTGCTGACTATTGCCGATGCGGAAGGCGCTCGTTTACTGGCGCAAGTGCTGGTTGAAAAGGCGGCGGCTTTGTCCGGTTTGGCGACAGAAACTGTCGATATAGCGCAATCGCTCCCAAGTTTGGGCATGGACTCGCTGAAAGCCGTGGAGCTGAAATACTTTATCGACGCGTTGCTGGCTATCGATTTGCCGGTGACGCTGTTGCTCGGCAATCATTCCCTGGCTACGTGCGCCGAACAGGCTTTAACGTTGGCGAAATCTGGCCAAGCGCAAATCGCGCCGGTAGCGACCGGCAAGGAAGACGGCGAGCAGCCGTTATCATTCGGGCAGCAGGCGCTGTGGACCGTCAACCGTATAGAAACGGACAGCTCGCTGTATAACATGCCGGTTGCCATGCACGTCCGCGGCAAGCTGGATAAGTCGGCATTAAACGGCGCACTGGCCTTGCTGTTCGAACGCCATGCGCAATTACGCAGCGGCTTTGGGCTTAACCCGCGGACCCAAACGGTGCGTATCCCGCTGGCGGAGGTTCAATATCGATTGACGAGCGTGACGTGCTACGACGAACGGCAACGCAGAGAAGCTATCGCCGCTTTCGTGCGCAAACCGTTCGATTTAGAGCAAGGTCCGTTATTGCGAACCGCCTTGTTCAGCTGTGCCGACGACGATCATGTGCTGGTATTTTGCGCGCATCATATCGTCGTCGATTTCCGCTCGTTGTCGATTCTGCTGGAAGAGTTCAAGACGCATTATATCGAGCAGGCTCCGGATATGCCGGAGCCTGCGGCGAGTTATGCCGATTATGTCGCCTGGCAATCGGCGTACTTGGCCGACCGGCGCGCCGAACAGGATTGGCAATACTGGCAACGGCAGTTGTCCGGCGATCTGCCGAAACTGGCGTTGCCTTGCGAACGGCAAACAGCCTGTTCGTCGTCATGCCGGGGGCAAGCGGAAACGCTGACTATTGCAGCGGATACTTTGCAACAGCTCAAGCGACTGGCCGCCGAGCAGCACACAACACTGTATACGCTGCTGCTGACCGTGTTCAAAACCCTGCTTTACCGTTACAGCGGCCAACAGGACATCATCGTCGGCTCGCCGACGCTGGGCAGGCCGAAACGGGAGTTCGCCGATACCGTCGGTTATTTCGTCAACCCGGTGGCGCTGCGTTCGCAGCCCACTGCCGAGCAGCGCTTTAGCGATTATCTGGCCGAAGTCAACATGACCGTGCTGGATGCGCTGGCGCATCAATATTACCCGTTCTCATTGCTGGTGGAAAAATTGCAGCCCGAGCGCGAGCAGGGGCCGTCGGCGTTTTACAATGTCTGGTTCGGGCTGCAAGGCGGAGCCGGAGCTGTATACGACGCCGCTGAATTGGCTTTGGGCATGCCGGGCATCGCGCTGGACTGGGCCGGGCTACCGGTCGAAAGTTATGCGCTGGACGATGTAGCCGTGCAATTCGATATGACCTTGCTGATGGCGGAGACCAAGCAGGGCTTGGCTGCCTCGTTCCAGTACCGTAGCGACCTGCTGTCCCATGCTACGGTTTTAAGGTTTATCGGTCATTATCAGCATTTGCTGCACGGCATACTTGCCAGTCCCGACAGCCGTTTGTCGGAATTGCCGTTGCTGTGCATGTCCGAGTGTAATCAGATGGCGGAATGGAATTCAACCGGTGGCGATTATCCGAAGCACAGCACGATGCACAGCGTTTTTGAAGCCGTTGCCCGGCAGCGACCGCAAGCTGCCGCAGTGGTTTCTCGGCAGCGACGTTTTAGCTATGCAGCGCTTAATGCGCAGGCCAACCGCTTGGCGCATTGCCTATTGGCGCAAGGCGCTGGGCCGGAAAAACGCATCGCCTTGTGCATCCGGCGCGGCCCGGAAATGCTGGTTGGAATATTGGCGATACTCAAAGCCGGTGCGGTTTACGTGCCGGTCGATCCGGCTTATCCCAAAGACCGGCAGGCGTATTTGCTACAGGATGCCGGTTGCGGGTGGCTGTTGACTAGCACCGAGTTGCTGCCTGGCTTGGATTATGTCGATGCGGCGACGATGTGCGTGGACGATGTTGACAGTTATGCCAATTGTAGTAGCGATAATCCGGAAATACCGTTGCATGAAGACCACGCGGCCTATGTCATTTACACTTCCGGTTCGACCGGCTTACCCAAAGGCGCGGTGGTGAGCCACGGCAACCTGATGCATTCGACCTGGGCCAGAAATGCTTATTACCAGGAGCCGGTGATCTGCTATCTGCTGCTGTCGTCGTTCGCGTTCGACAGTGCGGTGGCGGGATTGTTCTGGACGTTGGGGCAGGGTGGTTGCCTGTGCTTGCCGGAAGACGACCAGATTAAGGATCCGGTAGTCTTGGCTGAGTTGATTGCAATGCATCGGATAACGCATCTGCTGGCTCTGCCGTCCTTTTATGCGTTGTTGTTAAAGCAAGCGGGAACAGAATTGCAGTTCCTGAAAATCGCCATCGTTGCCGGGGAAGCCTGTCCGACCGAAGTCGTCAAACAGCATTATGCAGTGTTGCCGGAGGTGCTGCTATACAACGAATACGGGCCGACCGAAGCGACGGTCTGGAGCAGCGTTTACCAGGCAGGCCCGGCCGATTTGGATCGGCCTTTAGCGATAGGCCGCCCCATCAGCAACGCCCGGCTTTATATCCTGGATCGCAGCGGCAACCCAGTGCCTATCGGGGTGCAGGGCGAGCTGCATATCGGCGGCGAAGGTATCGTGCGCGGCTATTGGCGGCGCCCCGAGCTGACCGCGAAAAAATTCATCCCCGACTCGTTCCAGCAGGACGGCGGCAGACTGTATAAAACCGGCGACCTGGCGCGTTACCGCCCGGACGGCGCTATCGAGTTTTTAGGCCGCATCGATCATCAGGTAAAAATCCGCGGTTTTCGAATCGAGCTGGGCGAAATCGAGGCCCGGCTGCTTGAAATGCCTGAAATAAACGAGGCAATCGTCATTGCCCGTGAAGACCAACCCGGCGACAAACGGCTGGTCGCCTATCTGGTTGCGGCCAAAGATAATACGGGCAGCATTGAAATGCTAAAAGCCCGGCTCAAGGAAGCGCTGCCGGACTACATGGTCCCCACCGCCTTTGTGCTGCTGGACAGCATGCCGCTCAGCGCCAACGGCAAACTGGATCGCAAGCGTTTGCCGCAACCTGATATGAGCGGGCTGTCGGCGCAACACTATCAGCAAGCGCAAACGCCGGTTGAACGGATTCTGGCCGATATTTGGCGGGATTTGCTGGGCGTCAAGCGCGTCGGGAGGCACGACAACTTCTTCGAACTGGGCGGCGATTCTATTTTGAGCATTCAGGTCGTCAGCCGCGCACGGCAGGCCGGTGTCGTGATTACCCCGAAACAGTTGTTTCAGAACCAAACCCTAAGCGCGTTGGCGGTGGCCGCCGAACAGATTCAACAACTATCAGCCGAACAAGGGCCGGTGTCAGGCGACGTGCCGTTGACGCCGGTCCAGCACTGGTTTTTCGAACAAAACCTGAATAACCCCCACCACTGGAATCAGGCATTGCTGCTGGAAGCCAAACCCGGCTTGACTCCGGATATTGTCGAGGCCGCTTTGAATCAACTGCTGATTCACCATGATGCGTTGCGGATGCGCTTTACTCAACAAGGCGGGTGGCGACAATACCAGCCTGAGGACGGCCCCCAGGCAGTTTTCGAATGCATCGATTTAACCGACGTCCCCACAGAATGGCAAACCGAAATGCTCGAATCGGCGGCATCGATTCAGCAAGCCCAGCTGCATTTAAGCGAAGGCCCGGTATTGTGTGCGGTCTGGTTCGGCTTGGGCGAAGGGCAGGCAGATCGGGTATTGATCGCGATTCACCATCTGGTAGTAGACGGCGTGTCCTGGCGGATATTGCTGGAAGATTTGGCGAGCGTTTGCCTGCAATTGATGTTTGGGCAGGCGCCTGCATTACCGGCAAAAACCAGCTCATTCAAATGCTGGTCGGAACAGCTCGTCAGGCAGGCAGGCGAGGCTGATACGGCCTATTGGCTGAAGACGCGTTGGCAATGCTGTAGCCCGGACAACGAAAAGATGTTGCCGGTAGACGAAGCCAACGGCAGCAACCTGATTGCCGTGGAAAATGAAGTCACGGTCGCCTTGACCGAAGCGGAAACCCGCGCGTTGTTACAGGACGCGCCCGGCGCTTACCGCGCCAACATAGACGAATTGTTATTGACCGCGCTGACGCTGACCTTGTGCGAGTGGATGCGCAGCGATTCGGTATTGGTCGATTTGGAAGGCCACGGCCGCGAGGACATCGCAGGCGACCTGGATGTTTCCCGAACCGTGGGTTGGTTTACCACGGTTTACCCGGCGTTGTTAAGCCTCCCCAGCAATTGTCCGGTAGGCGATGCGCTGAAATCGATCAAGGAGCAACTGCGGGCCATTCCGATGAAGGGCATCGGCTACGGCTTGCTGCGCTATCTGTCGCCGGACGATGAGATTAAGGCGCAACTGGCCGCCCAACCCCAAGCGCAGATCATTTTCAACTACCTCGGCCAAATCGACACAGTCATGGCAGCCGATGCGCCGTTCGTGCTGACCTGTGAAGCGACCGGCGATAACTGCGACCCGGCAGGAATGCGGGCGCATGAATTGGCCGTGATCGGCAGTATTGCAGGCGGACGGCTTCATCTAAGCTGGCGCTACAGCCGGGAACGCTATCGCAAAGCCACCATTGAAACCTTGGCCGACCATTATGTGCAGCATCTTAAAGCGCTGATAGCGCATTGCGTATTGCCCGATGCGGGCGCGTACACGCCGTCGGATTTTCCGTTGGCCGCCCTGGCGCAATCCGATCTGGATGCCTTGGCCTTGAAGCCCCGACAGATTGAAGACGTCTACCCGTTAGCGCCGCTGCAACACGGCTTGATGTTCCACAGCTTGATTGCCGCCGAATCCAGCGTTTACTGCATCCAAATCGGCTGCCGTTTGACGGGGGAACTCAATGTCCCTGCCTTCAAACAAGTTTGGCAACAGCTGGTCGATCATCATCCGATCCTGCGCACCCGCTTCCATTTCGAGCATCGGGATCACCCCTTGCAAATCGTGGAAAAGAACCTGCAACTGCCGATTACCGAAGTCGATTGGCGGGGCCAACCGGCTTTGCAACAGGCGCAACGCTGGCAACAACTACAGGCCGACGATCTGGCCGGCGGCTTCGATTTTAGCCAAGCGCCGCTGATGCGTGTGAGCTTGGTTCAATGTTCGGATCAGGCCTATTACCTGCTATGGAGTTACCATCACATATTATTGGACGGCTGGAGCGGGCCGTTGCTGGTGAAAGAGCTGTTTGCCGCGTATGAGTCGATACAGCGCGGGAGTGCGCCATTGTCACCGGCCGTGCGGCCTTACCGCGACTATATCGCCTGGCTGCAAGATCGGGACATGGCCGCAGCCGAAGCGTACTGGCGATCCGAACTTAGCGGCTTTAGCGCCCCGACGCCGCTGCTTGCGGATAAACCGGCGGACGGCAGCGGTCAACACCTAATGAGCGACTATGCCAAACTTGGGCTGACGCTATCGACGGAACAGACCGATAGCTTACTGGCTTTCGCAAAACAGCAGCACCTGACCGTGAATACGCTGGTGCAAGCCGCGTGGGGATTATTGCTCAGCCGTTACAGCGGCGAGAACGATATTGTGTTCGGCACTACCGTGTCCGGGCGTCCCGCCGACTTAATCGGCGTCGAGACCATGGTCGGCCTGTTCATCAATAGCTTGCCCCTGCGGATCAGGATCAGGCCCGACAGCACCGTACTCGACTGGCTGCAAGCATTGTTTGCGCAAAACCAGGACATGCGCCGTTACGAATATACGCCGTTAACGCAAGTCCAAGGCTGGTCTGAAGTGGCGCGCGGCACGCCTTTGTTTGAAAGTTTGCTGGTGTTCGAGAACTATCCGATCAACCAGGCATTGGCCGAACAGGCCGACGGCTTGACTGTCGACGAAATCGGCGTTGTCGACCAAAGCAATTACCCGCTGACCGTATCCGCATTTCCCGGATCGGAATTGGGCCTGGAAATAACTTATGCCGCAGACCGGTTCGAAGCCGAAACGATTGGACGGATGCTGGAGCAGTTGCAGCGCCTGCTGGCAGCGTTCGCCTTGCAACCGCAAGCCCGGCTGTCCGAGTTGTCGTTGCTGAGTGCGGCGGATAAACGGCAGATTCTGGTCGAGTGGAATGCGACGGAAGCCGACTATCCGAAACATCGGTTCATCCATCAGCTGTTCGAAGCGCAGGCTGCAAAAACGCCGGATGCCGTTGCGGTGATGTTCGGGGGACAAGCGCTAAGGATTCAACAAGAAATAACTTTATCTTATGGTTCCCACGCTCTGCGTGGTAACCCAGGCAGGGACGCTCCAGCGTCCCGAACCGCAGAGCGGTTCGAACTGCGTTCCCACGCAGAGCGTGGGAACGATGATGTTCTAAAATTAAGCTATGCCGAACTAAACGCCAAAGCCAACCAGCTGGCCCATTACCTGCGATCCAAGGGCGTCGGGCCTGATGTGCTGGTCGGCATTTGCGTTGAGCGTTCGTTGGAGATGGTGATCGGCCTGATGGGCATCCTTAAGGCAGGCGGCGCATATGTGCCGCTCGATCCCGGCTATCCGCAAGACCGGCTGGACTTCATGTTGCACGATGTCAATGCGCCGATAGTGCTTACCCAGGAAACATGCCGGGAAAAAATCGCGGCCTTTACAGCGACGGTGCTGTGCCTGGATAGCGAATGGGACAAGGTGGCAAGCTTCGGTGACGCCAATCCCGATATTGTGCTTAGGCCGGAAAACCTGGCCTATTGCATCTACACCTCCGGCTCAACCGGACAACCGAAAGGCGCGGGCGTACCGCATCAAGGCATACTGAACCGGCTGCAATGGATGCAGCAGCAATACGGACTGGATCATACGGATAAGGTATTGCAAAAGACCCCGTACAGTTTCGATGTGTCGGTCTGGGAATTTTTCTGGCCGTTGATGACCGGCGCGAAGCTGATCGTCGCCAGGCCGGAACAACACAAGGACAGCCTGGCGCTGATCGATACCATTACCGCACAGCAAGTCACGACGATTCACTTCGTGCCGTCGATGCTGCAAGTCTTTATCGACACGCCGGGCGTGGAAAACTGCACGTCGTTAAAACGGGTCATTTGCAGCGGCGAAGCCTTGCCTGCCGATTTGGTGCAACGCTTCTTGCAAAAACTCCCGGCTGAACTGCACAACCTTTACGGCCCTACCGAAGCGTCGGTGGACGTCAGTTATTGGGCCTGCTTGCCGGGCAGCGCTGAAACGGCGATACCGATAGGCCGCCCGATAGCCAACATTTCGCTCTACATCCTAGACCGGCAGCTTAACCCGGTATTGCCGGGTACGCCGGGAGAACTGCATATCGGCGGCATCGGTTTGGGCCGGGGCTATCTCAATCGTCCTGAATTGACGGCGGAAAAATTCATCCCCAACCCTTACGGCCCGGCCGGCAGCAGGATCTACAAAACCGGCGATTTGGCCCGTTACAGGCCGGACGGCGTTATCGACTATTTGGGGCGCAACGACTTCCAGGTCAAGATTCGCGGCTTCCGCATCGAATTGGGCGAGATTGAAAACCGGCTGAACGCTTATGCCGGCGTGCGGGAAGCCGTGGTCATCGCCCGAGAAGATGGTGGCGATAAGCGGCTGGTGGCGTATTTGACCCAAGACGGCGGCAGCGAATTATCGATTGCCGAGCTTCGCGCCGACTTGGCCGAGAGTTTGCCCGATTACATGCTGCCTTCCGCCTTTGTCGTTTTGCCGGTGTTGCCGTTGAGCGCCAACGGCAAGCTGGATCGCGCCGCGTTGCCCAAGCCTGACGCGGATGCGGTGATCGCGCATCGCTACGAAGCGCCGCAAGGCCCGATAGAAATCGCGCTGTCCGGTATTTGGCAGGAGTTGTTGGCGTTGGAACGGGTAGGTCGCAACGATCATTTCTTCGAGTTGGGCGGCCATTCGCTGATGGCGTTGACGCTGGTCGAACGCTTACGCCGCGAAGATTGGGCATTGGAGCCGCGGGCGGTATTCACCTGTCCGATATTGTCCGATCTGGCGGCGGCGATAGCCGATAGCCAAGACAACGGCCCGGCTTTTGAAATACCGCCCAATTTAATACCCGATGGTTTCGGGCAGTCGTTAAACATCCCGGTTATTGAGGAGTTTCGATTATGAGTTTGCAGGAAGTTTTTGCAACGATGCAGGAAAAAAATATCGTCGTCAGCGAGCTGGACGGCGAACTCGTCATCCGCGCACCGCAAGGGGCGATGGATCAGGCATTAATGGACAGACTTAAAGTCCATAAACAGCGTTTGCTGGCCGCGCTCAGGGACTGCACGGTTATCGAAGGCCATGCGCCGACAGCGCCGAAAATAACCCCGGACATGCTGCCGTTGGTCAGCCTGACCCAGGACGAGATCGACCTGATCGTCGATAGCGTGGCGGAGGGCGCAGCCGGTATCCAGGATATTTATCCGCTGGCGCCGTTGCAGGAAGGCATTTTGTTTCATCATCTGCTGGAAACCCAGGGCGACCCGTATATCACCCGCTCCATCATCGTATTCGACAAGCGCACGCGCCTGGACGCCTTCTTGGACGCATTACAGACGGTGATCAACCGGCACGATATATTGCGCAGTTCGGTGCGCTGGGACGGCTTGCAGCAGCCGGTTCAGGTCGTGCATCGCAATGCGCCGCTGCCGGTTGAGGAACTGGCAGCGGTTGAAAAAGACAAGATACAGCAGCGCTTGCTGGAGCGCACCGATCCACGTCGGCTCAGGATGAGCCTACAGCAAGCGCCGTTGCTGGCGGGTTATGTGGTTCAGGATAGCCGGTCGGATGAATGCTGGTTCGCGCTGCTGAACCATCACATGGTTGACGACAACTACACGCTACAGCTGATTTTGTCGGAAATCCGGCTGTTGCTTAGCGGACAGGCCGAACAACTGCCGCCGATACAGCCGTACCGGAATTTCATCGCCCAAATGCGGGCCGATTCCGCTACGGATCATCAGCGCTATTTTCGTCGGCAACTCGGCGATATTGACGAGCCGACCGCGCCATTCGGCTTGCTTAACGTGCAAGGCAGCGGCGGGCAGGTCAGTGAGGCGGTGCTGTCTTTGGACGAGGATCTGGCGCAACGTATCCGCAACAGCGCCCGGCAACACAGCGTGACGCCGGCCAGCCTGTTTCACCTGGCTTGGGCCTTGGTGCTGGGGCAATGCAGCGACCGTTCCGACGTGGTGTTCGGCACTGTGCTGTCCGGCCGTTTGCAAGGCGGCTCGGGGGCGGATCAAGCGGTGGGCATGTTCATCAATACCTTGCCGATACGGGTTTCGCTACGCGGCCGGACAGTGCGCGAAATACTCGGCATCACCCACCGCAACTTGAACGAATTGCTGATGCATGAACAAGCCTCGCTGGCGCTGGCCCAGCGTTGCAGCGCGGTGCCTGCATCGACGCCGCTGTTTACCGCGCTGATTAATTACCGGCATTCGAACATGATTGTCGCATCGGATCAATCCGCGCTGCTGGAATGGGAGGGCATGCGCGTGATCAGCAGCGAAGAGCGCAGCAATTATCCGTTGACGCTGTCGGTCGACGATCTGGGCCAGGGTTTTGGCTTGACTGTACAAAGCATCGGCGGGATCGATCCGGCGCGGATTGCCGAGTATCTGCGTACCGCCGTCGAAGGTTTGGTAACGGCGCTGGAGCAAAATCCGCGGCAGTTGGCGAACACTATTGGCATTATGCCTGAAGCTGAACGCAGGCAAGTGTTGTTCGATTTTAACGCTACCGCAGCGGTTAATGCTGACGAACTAAGGATTTCGCCAAAAATAACGTCCTCTTATGGTTCCCACGCTCCGCGTGGTAACCCAGTGGGGGACGCTCCGGCGTCCCGAACCGCAGAGCGGTTCAAAATGCATTCCCACGCGGAGCGTGGGAACGATAAGATCAGGTTTCGGGAAGTTATTGCCGACCAAACTCTAAGCCTGCATGCGTTGTTCGAAACGCAGGTTAACAAAACGCCGCATGCCGATGCGGTGGCGTTTGCAGGACGGACTTTAAGTTACGCCGAGCTGAACGCCAAAGCCAACCGGCTGGCCCGTTACCTGCGCGCCAAGGGCGTCGGGCCGGAGGTGCCGGTCGGCCTATGCGTCGAGCGGTCGCTGGATATGGCTATCGGCATGATGGGCATCTTGAAGGCCGGCGGCGCTTATGTGCCGCTCGATCCCCAGTATCCCGAACAGCGCATCGCCTATATGCTACAGGATGCGCGGATCGATGTGCTGCTTAGCCATCAAGGCCTGGCAGCGGCATTGCCGCATAACGCAAAAGAAATAATTTGCCTGGATAGCGATTGGCCGGCCATTGCCCAATGCCCGGCTGACAATCCCGAGCCACGCAATCACCCGCTCGATCTGGCCTATATCATTTATACCTCGGGTTCGACCGGCCGGCCCAAAGGTGCGATGGTCTCGCATCGCAATGCCGTGCATTCGACCGGCGCGCGGTTTGCAGGCTATCGGGAACAGGTAACTTGCTATCTGCTGCTGTCGTCGTTCGCGTTCGACAGCTCCGTGGCCGGGTTGTTCTGGACCTTGGGGCAGGGCGGCTGCCTGTGCTTGCCGAGCGATGACGCGGTTAAAGATCCGGCGGCCCTGGTTGAATTGATTGCACTGCATCGGGTTTCGCATCTGCTGGCCTTGCCGTCTTTTTATGCGTTGCTGTTGAACCAGGCCGGAGCCGAGCTGCAATCCCTGAAAACGGCCATTGTCGCCGGGGAGGCGTGTTCAACCGAAGTCGTCAAACAACACTACGCGCTGTTGCCGGGTGTGCGTTTATACAACGAATACGGCCCGACCGAAGCCACGGTCTGGAGCAGCGTTTATTGGGCAAGTCCGGACGACCTGGACAGGCCGCTATCGATCGGCCGGCCGATTAATAATGCCCGATTGTATATCCTGGATCGCAGCGGCAACCCGGTGCCCATCGGCGTGCCGGGCGAGCTGCATATCGGCGGCGAAGGCATTGTCCGCGGCTATTGGCGACGTCCCGAACTGAGCGCGGAAAAGTTCATCCCCGATCCGTTTATGTCAAACGGCGGCAGGCTGTATAAAACCGGCGACCTGGCGCAGTACCGCCCGGACGGCAATGTCGAGTTTTTAGGCCGCATCGATCACCAGGTCAAAATCCGGGGATTCAGGATCGAGTTGGGCGAAATCGAAGCCAAGCTGCTCGAAATGCCCGAAATCGACAAAGCGGCCGTCATTGCCCGTGAAGACCGGCCCGGCGACAAGCGGCTGATCGCCTATCTGGTGGCAGTGAAGGAGCCTGCGGTCAACCTCGACCAGGTCAAAGCCCGGCTCAAGGCAGCGCTGCCGGATTACATGGTGCCGGCCGCTTTTGTGCTGTTGGACAGCCTGCCGCTCGGGGCCAACGGCAAACTCGATTACAAACGCTTGCCGCAACCGGATATGAGCGGGCAATCGGCGCAACACTACCAGCAAGCGCAAACCCCGGTGGAACGGATTTTGGCCGGTATCTGGCGCGAGTTGCTGGGCGTCAAGCGGGTCGGGCGGCACGACAACTTCTTCGAACTGGGCGGCGATTCGATACTGAGCATACAGGTGGTCAGCCGCGCCCGGCAGGCTGGTGTCGTGATCACGCCGAAACAGCTGTTTCAGCATCAAATGCTCAGCGCTTTGGCCGCGGCCGCCGAGCAAAGCCAAGCACTCTTTGCCGAACAAGGATTAGTGTCCGGCGAGGTGGCGTTGACACCGATCCAGCACTGGTTCTTCGAGCAAAACCTGGACAAGCCCCAGCACTGGAATCAGGCCTTGTTGCTGGAAGCCAAGCCCGGCTTGACGCCGGCCATGGTCGAGGCGGCCCTGAACCAAGTGTTGAATCACCATGACGCGTTGCGGATGCGCTTTACTCGGCAAGACGGCGACTGGCAACAAGTCCTGCCTGAGGAAGGCGCTCCGGTTGTTTTCGAGCATATCGGTTTAGCCGGAGTCCCCACCGAACGGCAAGCCGGAAGCCTGGAATCGGCGGCATCGATTCAGCAAGCCCAACTGCACTTAAGCGAAGGCCCTTTATTGCGTGCGGCCTGGTTCGACTTGGGCGAAGAGCGGGCGGGCCGCGTGTTAATTGCTATCCATCATTTGGTCGTGGATGGCGTGTCCTGGCGGATTTTGCTGGAAGACCTGGCCGGCGTTTGCCGGCAATTGATGGCAGGGCAGACGCCGGCATTACCGGCAAAAACCACGTCGTTCAAATACTGGTCGGAGCAACTCGGCAAACAGGCCGGCGCAAACGGCTTGGCGCTCGATGCTTCATACTGGCTGAACCCGAACCGTAACATCGTGCCGGTGTTGCCGGTAGATAAGCCCGACGGCAGCAACTTGTTTGCAACGGAAAGCGACATAACGGTTAGTTTGACCGTAGCCGAAACGCGCGCCTTGTTACAGGACGCGCCGGCCGCCTATCGAACCCGGATAGACGAAATCCTGCTGACGGCGCTGGCCTTGACCTTGCGCGATTGGCTGCACAGCGATTCGCTATTGATCGACCTGGAAAGCCACGGCCGCGAAGACATCACCGCCGACGTCGACATTTCCCGCACCGTAGGCTGGTTTACGACTGTTTACCCGGCTTTATTGACCCTGCCCAACGGCGCTACGTTGGGCGACGCATTGAAAGCGGTCAAAGAGCAACTGCGGGCTGTTCCGATGAAAGGCATCGGCTACGGCCTGCTGCGCTACCTGTCGCCGGATGCGGCGATTAAAGCGCAACTGGCGGCCCAGCCCCCGGCGCAGGTCATCTTCAACCACCTCGGCCAAATCGACACCGTCATGACTGCCGATGCGCCGTTCACGCCGATCCATGATGCAACCGGGAACAATTGCGATCCGGCCGGTAAGCGTGCGCATGAACTGGCCATCATTGGCAGTATTGCCGGTGGACGGTTGCAGCTAAGCTGGCGCTACAGCCGCGAACGCTATCGCAAGGCCACGCTTGAAACCCTGGCCGGGCAGTATATGCAGCAGCTTAAAGCGCTGCTGGCGCATTGCCTGTTGCCCGATTCCGGCAGTTACACGCCTTCGGATTTTCCGTTAGTTGAGTTGACGCAAACCGAACTGGACGCGATGGCCTTAACGCCCCGGCAGATCGAGGATATTTACCCGTTGGCGCCGCTGCAATACGGCCTGCTGTTCCATAGCCTCTATGCCCCCGAATCGGGCGTTTACAACATCCAGGTCGGTTGCCGCCTGCACGGCGAGCTGAATATCCCGGTGTTCAAACAAGCTTGGCAACAGCTGGTCGAACATCATCCCATTCTGCGCACTCGATTCCATTTCGAGAACCGGGACCAACCGCTGCAAGTCGTGGACAAACACGCGCAACTGCCGATTAGCGAATACGATTGGCGCGCCTATCCGCCGGCCGAGCAAGCTCAACGATGGAAACGGCTCCAGGCCGACGACCGGGAGAACGGCTTCGATTTTACCCGCGCACCGTTGATGCGCTTAGGCCTGGTGCAATGTTCCGATACCGGCCATTACTTTTTATGGAGCTACCATCACACCTTGCTGGACGGTTGGAGCGGCCCGTTACTGATAAAAGACCTGTTTGCCGTCTATGAAACGATACGCCGCGGCGGTGCGGCGTCCTTGGCCGTCACCCGGCCATACCGCGACTATATCGCCTGGTTGCAAAACCAGGATATGGCATCCGCCGAAGCATACTGGCGCACGGCGCTGAGCGGCTTTACCGTGCCGACGCCGATCATCGGCGACAAACCGACGGACAACAGCGTTCAACATCAAGCCCATGGCTATGGCAAACAAAGCCTGAGCTTGCCCGCTGCATCCAGCCAGGCATTGCAGCAATTCGTAAAACAGCAGCAACTGACCATAAATACGCTGGTGCAGGCTGCCTGGGGCTTATTGCTCAGCCGTTACAGCGGCGAGAACGATATTGTCTTCGGCGTCACGGTGTCGGGGCGTCCAGCCGAGCTGTGCGGCGTCGAAGACATGGTCGGCTTATTCATTAACAGCTTGCCGTTGCGGATCAAGATAACGCCGGACAGCAGCGTACTCGATTGGTTGCAGGCGCTGTTTGCGCAAAACCAGGATATGCGCCGCTATGAATATACCCCGCTGATGCAAGTCCACGGCTGGTCCGAACTGCCGCGCGGCACCGCCTTGTTCGATAGCCTGCTGGTGTTCGAGAACTACCCGATCAACCAGGCCTTGAGCGGGACCATCGATGGCCTGACCATCGACGAAGTCAGCGTGATCGATCAAACCAACTACCCGTTGACCGTGTCCGCATTTCCCGGAACCGGACTGCGCTTGGAAATCACCTACGCCGCAGACCGCTTCGAAGCCGGAACCATTAACCAAATGCTGGCGCATTTGCAGCGCCTGCTTGAAGCTTTTGCCGAACAGCCGCAAACCCGGTTATCGGAATTGTCGTTGTTGAGCGATTCGGATAAACAGCGGATGCTGGTCGACTGGAATGCGACGGAAATGGATTATCCGAAACTCCGGTTCCTCCATCAGCTGTTCGAAACGCAGGTTGAAAAAACGCCGGATGCCGTTGCGGTGATGTTCGATGGGCAAGCGCCAGGGATTCCGCAAGAAATTTATGGTTCCCACGCTCTGCGTGGGAACCCAGTCAGGGACGCTCCAGCGTCCCGAACCGCAGAGCGGTTCGAACTGCATTCCCACGCAGAGCATGGGAACGATGATGTTCTAAAATTAAGCTATGCCGAACTGAACGCCAAAGCCAACCGGCTGGCCCATTACCTGCGTGCCAAGGGCGTCGGGCCGGAGGTTTTGGTCGGCCTCTGCGTCGAGCGGTCGCTGGACATGGCGGTCGGGATTCTGGGCATATTGAAGGCGGGCGGCGCTTATGTGCCGCTCGATCCCTCGTATCCCGAACAGCGCATCGCTTATATGCTACAGGATGCGCGGATCGATGTGCTGCTTAGCCATCAAGGCCTAGCAGCGGCATTGCCGCATAACGCAAAAGAACTAATTTGCCTGGATAGCGATTGGCCGGCCATTGCCCACTGTCCGGCTGACAATCCCGAGCCATGCAATCACCCGCTCGATTTGGCCTATATCATTTATACCTCGGGTTCGACCGGCCGGCCCAAAGGCGCGATGGTCACGCATCGCAATGCGGTGCATTCGACCGGCGCGCGGTTTGCAGGCTATCGGGAACCGGTCGATTGTTATCTGCTGCTGTCGTCGTTCGCGTTCGACAGCTCCGTGGCCGGCTTGTTCTGGACCTTGGGGCAGGGCGGCTGCCTGTGCTTGCCGAGCGATGACGCGGTTAAAGATCCGGCGGCCCTGGTTGAATTGATTGCACTGCATCGGGTTTCGCATCTGCTGGCCTTGCCGTCTTTTTATGCGTTGCTGTTGAACCAGGCCGGAGCCGAGCTGCAATCCCTGAAAACGGCCATTGTCGCCGGGGAGGCGTGTTCAACCGAAGTCGTCAAACAACACTACGCGCTGTTGCCGGGTGTGCGTTTATACAACGAATACGGCCCGACCGAAGCCACGGTCTGGAGCAGCGTTTATTGGGCAAGTCCGGACGACCTGGACAGGCCGCTATCGATCGGCCGGCCGATCGGCAACGCCCGATTGTACATTCTGGATCGCAGCGGCAATCCGGTGCCCATCGGCGTGCCGGGCGAGCTGCATATCGGCGGCGAAGGTATTGTCCGCGGCTATTGGCGACGTCCCGAACTGACTGCGGAAAAATTCATCCCCGATCCGTTTCTGTCAAACGGCGGCAGGCTGTATAAAACCGGCGACCTGGCACGGTACCGCCCGGACGGCAATGTCGAGTTTTTAGGCCGCATCGACCATCAGGTCAAAATCCGGGGCTTCAGGATCGAGTTGGGCGAAATCGAAGCCCGGCTGATGGCGTATCCGGAGGTGGATGAAGCGGTTGTTGTCGCTCGGGAAGATCAGCCGGGCAATAAGCAATTGGTCGCCTATGTCGTCTGCAATGCCAATAGTTCGCTTACGGCGGAGCTGTTGCGGGAGAATCTTAAAACCCTGTTGCCGGATTATATGGTGCCGAGCGCGTATGTTTTCCTCAAGGGAATGCCGTTGACGGCAAACGGCAAGGTTGACCGCAACTTACTGCCCGCTCCGGACCGTCATGAAACTCAATATGCGCCGCCGGGTACGCGGGTCGAGGAAGTGCTGGCAAGCCTTTGGGCGGAGCTGTTAAGTATTGGGCGGGTCGGCATTAACGATAACTTTTTTACCTTGGGAGGCGATTCGATATTGAGCATTCAGGCTGTCGGCGCAGCCAGACGCAACGGTATTTACTTTACGCCGCGGCAATTATTCGAGAATCAGACCATTGCCGAGCTTGCCGCTGTCGCCGGCAGTGAAAATAAAATAATGGCTCAGCAGGATTGCGTGACCGGCGAGATTGGACTGACTCCGATTCAACACTGGTTTTTTGAACTTGATTTGGCTTATCCGCATCATTGGAACCAGTCCTTGCTACTCACTGTGGAGCGGCGCTTAGACATCGATATATTGGAACAGGCCCTGCACCGGCTGGTTCAGCATCACGATGCGTTAAGGCTGCGCTTTATGCCTGACCAAAGCGGCGGATGGCGGCAAATCAACCTGGCGGATGAGACGAAAAAAATAGCCGGTTTTATCGATTTAACGGGCTTATCCCAAGAACAACAGCGGCTGCAAATCCAACACAGATCGGCCGAGTTGCAGACGACGCTGAATATTACCGATGGTCCATTATTGACAGCGGCTTTGTTCGAATTAGGCGCAGGCCAGCCGCAGCGGCTGTTGTTTATTGTTCATCACTTGGCTATCGATGGCGTTTCCTGGCGGATTTTGCTTGAGGATATGGATACAGTCTACCGGCAGTTGGAACAGGGCGGAGACGTTTTGTTGCCGGCAAAAACCACTTCCTATAAACAATGGTCGGAACGGCTGCAATCATACGCCAAGACCGGTCACATGCAGGAAGAATTGGATTTTTGGCTATCGCCGGGCCGTTTTGAGGCAAAGCCGCTGCCGATAGATTATCCCGACGGCAGCAAGCGCGAGCAACACTTCAAAACAATCGCGCTCAGTCTTAATGAAGAAAAAACGCAAGCCTTGGTGCAACAAATACCGGCCATGTCCCGGATCGGTATCGATGACATGTTGCTGAGCGCTTTGGCGCAGATCTTATGTCGCTGGAGCGGCGGACAGTCGGTATTACTGGATTTGGACCGATACGGCAGGGAGGATATTTTTGCAGACGTCGACCTGACCCGTACCGTCGGCTGGTTTACCAATGTACATCCGGTGCTGTTAAGCCTGCCGGCAAAGGCCGGCCCTCGCGATCTTGTCGATTCCGTTAAAGCGCAGCTGGGCGGCATTCCGAAAAGCGGGATGGGTTACGGCATTCTGCGCTATCTGGAGGGCGGCGAGCTTGCGCGGCAACTGGAAAATCATCCTCGTTCCCAGGTTTTATTCAACTATTTGGGGCAACTGGACAAGGCGCTTCCGCCCGGCTGTCCGTTCTGGATTGCCGACGAGCCGGTTGGCGCGGCGATCAATAAAAACAACGACAAGCTATACGACATAGAAGTGGTTGCGATGATCGTTGAAAACCGGCTACGGATCAGTTGGATTTACAGCAGCGAACGTTTTGATAAAGCAACGATTGAACAGTTGGTTCGACAGCATGATGCGTTTTTACATGAACTCATTGAATATTTTCTCTTGGCGGCAGATGAGGAGATTTTGGCGTCCGCTCGTCTCCATAGCGGGAATGCAAAATGAAGCTGTATTTCATAACTTTCATTATTTGAGGAAAAACGCATGCTGCACGCCGCTATTAACGCCGGTAGATCGACAGTTTTACAAAAACGGGACGAATTTACCGAAGGCGGGGCTTTGTCGATCCGCCGGGATCGACAAATTAAAGTCCATTCAATCTTTCTTTTTGTTTTGGCTTTGAGTCATGCGGTTTCCGGGTACGCGGAACAAGACGAGAAGGCAAAGGTTTTTAAATTTAACATTCCCGCGGAGGATATGGCTTCGGCATTAATTGCCTTTTCGGAAACCACCGATATGCAATTAATCTATCCGGCGGCATTGGTGAAAAATATTAAGGCTAAGGCGCTTTCCGGCAGCTATAAGCCGGAGCAGGCGCTGCAAAAAATCCTGGCGAATTCGAATATTGTTTACCGGTACGGGGAGCACGGCACTATTTCTTTAGTTGAAGCGCCTAAAGAAGCCGTCTCTTCAAGTTCGGATGTAACGACGCTGAAGCCGATGACCGTCATCGGTAAAGCCGGCTATGACGACAACGATCCATACAACCCCAATTACAATCGCACTAACTCCAGTCTCGCTACCAAAACCGACACCCCGATCATGTTAACGCCGGCATCGATACAAGTGGTGCCTAAAGCGGTAATGAACGATCAGCAGAATATCAATATCCTGGATTCGCTTAATCGAAATGTCAGCGGCGTATCGGCAAGGACCGGGTCGAATCTCGGCTACGATAACTTTATTATTCGCGGCTTCAGCACCAGCCTTGTCGGCGGCGCATACCGTAACGGCTTGCTGCGGCCTTCGAATTATTACGAACCGGCCAATATTGAACAGCTCGAAGTGCTGAAAGGGCCTGCCGCAGCGCTCTATGGCCGTATCGAGCCGGGCGGGATGGTGAATATCACTACCAAAAAACCGTTGAAAACGCCTTATTATGCGTTGCAGCAACAGTTCGGTTCTTACGATCTTTATCGCACTTCGGTCGATGCAACCGGCCCTATCGACGACGCTAAAACGCTTTTGTACAGGTTTAATGCGACCTATCTCGACAAAGGTTCTTTTCGGGATTTGAACAACAGCGACCGGGTTTTTATTGCGCCCACTTTGAGCTGGCGGCCGAACGATAAATTCGAGGCCAATGCAGAGTTGGAATACAAGCACGATACGGTTTTTAACGAAACCGGGGTGCCCGTGTTAAACGGCGCCAACCGGCCGGTTAATTTGCCGTCCAACCGGTCCTTGGAGGATTCGGCCGCTCACCAATCCAAGCTGGACAACATCCTGGTCGGCTTCGACTGGACCTTTCATTTCAATGACGATTGGAAATTGACCAACCGTTTTCTTTGGGAAGATTGGCAGTCCGATCAACTGATCGTGAGCCCGCTCAGTTTACAAGCGAACAATCGAACCTTGAACAGGACCTTATCTTACGGCCGTAGGGCTTTTGAGACTTACACAACCAATCTGGATTTGGCCGGTAAGTTCGACTTGTTGGGTGTCAAGCACGATATTTTGGTCGGCGGCGATTTTTACGATAACTTATGGCCCGGCGACGCTCTATTTCAAGGCGCAACAGCCGCGGTGCCGACTATAGATATTTACAATCCGGTGTATGGGCGCGTCAGTCAGGCGGCGCTCGATAGATTGCCGCAAAACAATTTTCGTGTACGCCATGATCAATGGTTCGGCGCTTACTTCCAGGACCAGATTACACTGTGGGATAAGCTGCATGTATTGGGCGGCGGCCGTTACGACTGGTCGTTAAACGGCACTACGACCTCGGCTGTTTCCGTGCAACAGGCAAAAAACAATTTCAGCGACGTGGAAACGCAGAACTTCAGTCCGCGAGTCGGCTTGCTGTACCAGCCGTGGACATGGGTGTCGGTGTACGGAAATTATACCCAGTCCTTTAACGGCAACCCCGGTCTTTCCGCTACCGGCGCGCAATTCGATCCGCAAATCGGCGAACAATTCGAAGCCGGGTTCAAAACCGAGTTCTTCGATCAGCGCTTATCGACCTCGATGGCTTTTTACCACTTGACCAAAAGCAATACCCTGACGCCCGATCCGAATAACCGCTTGTTCAGTGTTGCGATAGGCGAAGCGCGCAGCCAGGGGCTTGAAGTCGATATTAAAGGCCAAGTGACCGAGCAGTTTAATCTGATTACGACTTATGCCTACACCGATACGCGAATCACTAAGGATAATACCGGTAACGTAGGTAACAAATTAGTGAACGTGCCGGAACACCAGGCCAGCTTATGGGGGACTTACCAGTTTACCGAGCGATTCAAGGTGGGGCTTGGCGAGGTGTTGGTCGGCAGCCGGCAAGGGGATGCGGCCAATACTTTCCAATTGCCGGGCTATGCCAGAACGGATGCGATGGCGGCTTATACCCTGCCTGTCGGCAAAACCCGGTTGACTACGCAGCTCAATATCAACAACCTGCTGAACAAGGATTACTTTAGCGATAGTTCCTCCGGAGGCCGCGTCTCGGTGCTCCTCGGCGAGCCGATTTCGGTAATGGGGTCGTTGAAGTTGGAATATTAGTTGAAGTTTAGCCAGCGTCCGGCGGGAAATAGGCCGATAGGCAGGCCTTCCGGGTTGTTAAAACCCGGAAGGCCTAACCGGCGCACCCCGTCCCGATTGGTTTCATGCTTTCAATGCCCCCCATATCAGCATTCAATTCGACAACAACGAACGATGAAAACCGACATGAATCAGGCCGATTCGACGACTGAACAACGTTCTCCAAATCCACGCCTATCCAGGCTGAAAACCCGGCGCAAAAACTGGCTGGCTGTGCATCTGTGGCTAGGTTTGGCCTTGGGCTTTTTACTTTCGATTTACGGCATCACCGGCAGTATTCTGGTGTTTCATGAAGAAATCGAAGAATGGCTGAATAGCGAAATGTTAATTGTCAAACCGCCGGAATATCCGTCGGAATATCAGCCTTTGGCAACTATTTTCGAGGCCGGGCGTAAGGCCATGCCGGCACAAGCCAAGCCTGTTTTTGCCACTTATCCGCGTAATGCGCAAGCGGCTCTCAAAGTCAAATACGCCGTCGCTACGACGGACGGCGTGCGCGAAATATGGCAGGTTGCCGTCGATCCTTATACGGCGCAGGTAACCGGCAAGTATTTGCTGGAGCGCTCGGACAGCTTTATCCCGAAAACGTTTATCGACTTTGTGTTCAAACTGCATTACGCGCTACTGATTAAGTCGCATGATGTCAGCACGGTGGTGGTAGGGTTGTCCGGCGCTTTATTGATGATTTCGGTGCTAAGCGGCCTGATAGTTTGGTGGCCGTTGACCGGGCGTTGGCGGCAGGCCTTGACTATCAAGCGCAAGGCCAGTGCCGAGCGCCTGCACTACGATTTGCATAAAAGCGCAGGGTTTTATACGGCGCTGATCATGCTGCCGGTGCTGTTTTCCGGGATTTACATGGTATTGCCGCATAATGTGGTGCCGGTGCTGGAACTGTTCTCGCCGGTGACCTATCGGTATTGGTTCCAGTCCACGCCGCCGGCTAACAATGTCCAGGCTATTGGTATGGACGCGGCGGTCGCCATCGCCATGCAACGCTACCCGAGCGGCCGGCCGCATTTGATTTACGGCGCCCCCGGTCCTACCAGAACCTATACGGTGTGTCAGGATGGCGTCGATGCGCCCGGTAGCCTGTTACAACGGCGTTGTCTGGTGATGGATCGCTATAGCGGAAAAATACTGGATGTGGACGATCCGGTCATCGGCACGGCAGGCGAAGTGTTCACACAGTGGCAATGGCCTTTGCACTCAGGGCAGGCGTTCGGCATGACAGGACGGATTCTGGTGTTTTTAACCGGTCTTGCCTGTCCACTGTTATTCGTAACCGGCCTGATCCGCTGGCTGCAAAAGCGACGGGCAGGGAGACGTATTAAACCGGTAAAAATTAATTCAAGCCATAACCATGAAGACTTAAATCGTAATTATTCAGCCGCAGATTAAACGGATAAGGCGAAAGGCACAAAAGGCTGCGGGCGAGAAAACCGGGCGTTAGACAAAGAACGTGCCGATAAGCAGACCTTCCAGGTTTTTAAAATCTGAAAGGTCTAAAACCGGCTAGTCCCAACGAGACGACTGGCTTTATAGGGCGCATTAATATTTCGCGCTAAAGAATGTGATTTTTACTTTATGGAGAAAAATAATGAATAAAACTTCCGGTCCTCCTGTATTCATTCTATCTTGCGAGCGTTCCGGCTCCACCATGCTGAGATATATTATGGATACGCATTCGAAAATAGCGTGTCCCGGCCATTTGTATCTCGGAAACTTGTGCGAAGATTTAAACCGCACCTTATTCGGAACGCTTGCCCAGACGCAGGGCGGCCGGGATGAGGACGCTAAAAGGCAGTACGCGGTCAGCGAAACTGCCAGGATGGTTCTCGATATCATGAATCGTTATACCGAAGCCAAAGCTAAGCAAATCTGGTGCGAGAAGACGCCGATGAATTTGGAATACCTGTCTTTATTGGATGCTCATTTTCCCGATGCCAAATATATCTGCTTGTATCGCAATTGTATGGATGTGGTTAATTCCAGTCTTAATATGAGTAAATTCCGTTTTCTTCCCGAACATATGCCGTATGTGCATAGGAACCCGGAAAACATTATTGCGGCAATGACCGAGAACTGGATAGATAAAACCGGGAGGTTATTGGCGTTCGAAGCGGCGCATCCGGAACGCTGCTATCGAGTGAAATATGAATCCGTGGTCACGCAGTTCGAAGAAACGCTGGCGCCTTTATTCCAGTTCTTGGGCGTTGACTGGGAAGCGGGGCTATTCGATCGAGTCTTTGCCGTTGCGCATGATGCCGGGGAGGGTGACGGCAAGGCCACCTTATCCAGCAAAATCCGGCAGGATTCAATCGGCAAGGGCAAAGAAGTTCCGCGCTCCGGAATTCCGGGCAAATTTCTACCGCTGCTTGATGATTTGCTCGGCAAACTGGGTTATCCGGCATTGGACGATTATTATTCCCAGAGCAATCCGGCCGCCTCCAGCCCTAAGCAAAAGCGCGAAATTTCGGAAGCTGCCGAAATAGCCGAAATATTTGAAGTTCGTTTCATAGATGCGCTTAAAAGAAACAGGAACCGCTATCCCACGCTTCAAGGCATATGGAAAATTATTGTTGCAGAGGCGGCGAATGGCGTTTGGATTATCGATTTATCCGGCCAAGAAGGTGTGATTAAACAGGGCGATTCGAGAGCGGACTATACATTATCGCTTTCCGCGGCCTTGTTGATCGACATTATGAATGGGACGCGAAGCTCTGTCGAAGCGATTAATCAAGGCGCGATCCAGGTAACCGGCGTTAAAGATAACGGGACGCTAACCAATTTAGGCCGTTTGCTTTTTTCTTGAAATTGAAGGAAACGCGGTTCGGTTAAATAAAGACGGGACGAAAATCCCGTCTTGCTCTATTTCGGGTTATTGCGATGCCGTTTGTTGCATATGTATTTGCAAGCTTAACGGGCGCATATCCGTCCAAACTTCCTTGATGTGATCCAGGCATTCCTGTTTGTTGCCGGTTTTTCCGGCCGTCCGCCAGCCGCCCGGTATTTCTTTGTATTCCGGCCAAATCGAATATTGTTCTTCGCGATTGACCACAACCTGATAAACAGTCGTGTCTTCTTCGTCCCAAGCCATTGTTTTTCTCCGTTAATAACTAGCTGTTATAAATGACCATGCCGTTCGTTACGATGGGCTGGTTTCCGTAGAGTAGACGATAGAAGCGGTAAACTACCTCAGTGGTCGTGCTGATCCAATGAATGGGTTTTGAATTGTTTGCGGCAGTGCAGCAGAGCCTTGGCCATATGTTTTTCAATGGCGCTATCGGATATGCCGAGTTTCTCGGCCGTTTCGGCATAGGTCATGCCGTACACCCGGTTCAGGATAAATATCTCTTGAGTGCGTAAAGGCAATTCGTCCAGTATCTGCTTGATCGAGGTCAGCCTTTCATCGATAGATACGAGTTTCTCGGCAGAGGGGAATTCGCTTGGGGAGAGCTGAGTTTGGTCTTTGGTTTGTTGGTAGTTTTCTGTTACTTTTCGATGCTTGATGTGATCGTAAGCAAGGTTTTTGGCAACCCTGAATAGAAAACCGCGCGGATGATCGATCGTTTGTTTTTGCGCTTCGCGGAGAAAAATAATGAAGCTTTCTTGAGCAATGTCGGCCGCAATATCGGGGCAATTGACAATCCTGGTCAAATGAAACTGCAATTCGGATTGATGATTTAAGTAAATGGCTTCTATGTTCAAGTTCAAATCCCTCTTTGTTGTTATTAATGTTTAGCTTGCCGCTACGCCGCGCGAGTATGAAGTCTGCACGGTAAGTTGAGTTGCTGAATAATGTTGTCGTACAGCTGTTGTTATGAGCTTGACAGTTATTGTTTCGACAGCGCGTTTGGAAATGCGCTGTCGCCCCTGTAATGACTAGCAAGAAAGCAACGAATATGCCAAATTTGCGCTTATGCGATTTCAATAACTTAGCTACGAATGGTATGAGTTGATTTGAAAAAGACGGCATATGACGCGTTTTGAGTGCGTTATATAACGTAGTTTTTTTAAATGCTGCTCTTAAGAACGATTGTAACTACTCAGCGTATGCTCAATAGAACGGATAAGACGGGTTAAACGGATAAACACGGATTTTTACTCCGCGACACTGCCTTAAGTTATTAGCAAAATGTCCCGGAGCGAACGCTATGGAAAGAGCATAAAATAAATTGAACAACGGCTTGCAACGGGAGTGCAAGCTTTGCTTGCGCATGCAGGCGGAGCCTGCACTCCGGCTATTGGCAACTTGCCCAAGTTATTTCGTATGCATTCCTATGCTATTGGCAAATGGCATTGCGCCCGGTGTTCGGCAATATTTTTTAGCGGGCGGATGAGGTTAAAACCGGTTTAAGGCGTCCTATTGTTAGGCATGCCCCGGTTTTTTAGCCTGATAGGCGGCATTGAGTTTGTTCTAACGCATTGAACAGTGATATACGCGAGCTTAAAGGAAAATATTTTATGTTAGTTTTTTTGTGCCGCTCTTCCTGGCTGGCAATTGTCGGCGTATTGGTTACAGGTATTATTAGCGGCTTAAGCAGTGCGGCTTTGGTAGCGCTAATTAATTCGACGTTGTCGAGCAGCTTGGATGCCAAGCTTTTGCCGTGGCTGTTTGGCGGCTTATCTATTGCAGTATTGTCCAGCGGTTTTCTGTCGCATTATTTGCTCAACCGGCTCAGCGCAAAAGTTGTCTGCGATCTTCGCATTCAAATCAGCCGCTTGATTCTTGCCGCGCCTTATCCTTATCTGCAAAAACTCGGCAAGTCGGCGTTATTGGCTAACTTGACCGAGGACATCGCAATGATTGCCAATGCCAGCCAATTATTACCGGTGGTGTGCATTAATTTTGCGGTTGTGGCCGGCTGTATGGCTTATCTAAGCTGGCTGTCCTGGCATTTGGCCCTGGTTTTGGGCGGAGTGATCGTATTCGGCGTATTGAGTTCGAGCCTGTTCAGGGCGTGGCCGAGGAAAGCCGTGTTCAAGGCGCGGGAAGAATACGATGTGCTCAGCGGTAATTTCCGCGCTTTAACGGAAGGTGTTCGTGAGTTGAAGTTACACCGGCAACGTAGCGATGCGTTTATGGTGCAGTCGCTGGCGACCAGCGCCGAAGCCTATCGCCGATATTCTTTTCGGGGCGCGGTGGCTTTTTTATGGGTCAACCAGTGGGCGCAGCTTCTGTATTACGTGGCTATAGGATTAATCCTCTATGCTTTCCCGGTTTGGCAGGCTATCGACCGGGAGGTGATCGGCGGTTATGCACTGGTATTTTTGTTCATGATGTCGCCGTTGACCGTACTGACCACCAGTTTGCCGGTTTTCAGCCGTGCCGGTGTGGCCCTGGAAAAAGTCCGGCAACTCGGCGACCAGCTTAAAACCCGGAAGGTACAAGCCGATGCCGGTGATAAACCCGAGCTAGGCGCAAGTTTTTCCGGGCTGTCGCTGCAAGGCGTGACGCACAGTTTCCATCGGGAAAAGGAAAACCGCAATTTCACGCTGGGGCCTATAGACCTGGCGTTTAAGCCGGGGGAAATAGTGTTTTTAATAGGCGGCAACGGTAGCGGCAAGACGACGCTGGCAATGTTGCTGATCGGACTGTACATGCCGGAGCAGGGGCTTATTCGTTGGAACGGGGAAGTTGTCGATAGCGCTAACCGGGATGACTATCTGCAAAACTTTTCGGTGATATTTTCGGATTTTTATTTGTTTGACGAGTTGTATGGCGTCGGTAATGCAAACAATCGGTTTCTTATCGGCGATTATTTGCAACGTCTGCATTTACACCATAAAGTAAAGGTTGAGAACGGGCGATTTTCCTCGGTGGACTTGTCGCAAGGCCAGCGTAAACGTCTGGCGTTAGTGGTCGCTTATCTGGAAGACCGGCCTTTTTATGTTTTTGATGAGTGGGCGGCGGACCAGGACCCGGAATTCAAGCATTTGTTTTATACGGAACTGTTGCCGGCGTTGAAAGCGCGAGGCAAAACAGTATTGGTCATTAGTCATGATGACCGTTATTTTTATTTGGCGGATCGGTGTATTAAGTTGGAAGAGGGGCGGATTATCGCTGTGGACAAGCCGCTAGAGGCGGGCAAACGAACTGAAATAGAATGCTGATTGGATGGACTTTACTTTCGTTTCCACGCTTTACTAACTTCGGGTTCTATATACACCGATCCGTTGCGCTGGTCTCCAAGTTCCTGAGGCTGTGAAAGTATTATTTCATTTGTTATCAATTAGTTGTATTAATATTATCGAGATACAACGTTTTTTGTGAGTTGATCGAGGGCCGGAAAACTGCGGTTAATGCCTATGAACAAGGCGAAATAACGGGCGATGATAATATATTTATGGCCTTGGAGTTTGGTCGGCTAGTGTTTGGGGGCGTCGATATATCAGCGCCAGCCGACAGCCTGCAACCTCGCCATAAATTAAATAGCGCACAAATGAAAATTGCTGGAGAGATAGAGGATTGCTAAATAGTAACATCGAGATATGGTTTGAAGATTTGTCCGTTACGGATGCCGAATATTGGCAGTATTGGGATGTGCTGGACGACAAGGAACGGAGCAGGGCGTTACGGTTTGTGCATAAAATCCATCGCGACCGTTATGTTGTCAGCCATGCTAAGCTGAGGGTTATTTTAGCCTCTTATATCGATACGGCTCCTGGACATATCCGCTTTGCGGAGGAAGAGTTCGGTAAGCCGTATCTGAGCATGGACGGCAAAGAGCCGGACGTTAAATTCAATTTATCCCATTCAGGCGATAAAATGCTGGTAGCGGTAGGCTTGCATGATCGGCTAGGGGTGGATATCGAAGAGTGGAACGAAAGGATCGATTGCGGCTTGGTGGTCAGCAGTTGTTTTGCCGAAGTCGAACGCTGCTTTTGGAACGGATTGCCGGAAGACAGGAAAGACGCGTTTTTCTACCGGTTCTGGACAAGGAAGGAAAGTTTTGTGAAGGCTGTCGGTGTAGGTATCGGGCTGGATGTTTCCAAGGTTGTCTGCTCGACGGTCGATGCAGCACGGTTTTTGTCTGTGCCTGAGGGCTATGGTTGTGCTGGAGATTGGCGGCTGGTCGATTTGGATTTTGGCAGCGGCATCAGCGCCGCGCTGACGGCGCCGGCGAAATGTTATGACCGGATTGAGTTTAGGCGGCTCGAACTTAAGTAAAGACGGGTGCAATCCCGTCTCTTAAATAACTGATGTTAAGTACCCATTTTTTAAATCAATTGAATTACATTTTTTGAAGTCGCTACAGTCATTGATTCTTCTGAACATCTGCTTAACATCAGGGCTCTCTTATGGCGGGACTTTTAAGCAACGACTGGCTTCAGCATCGACGTTTTCCCCACCATAACATCCACCGCTTTTAGCAATCTTTTAAATACCGACTGTTGGAGATAAGGAATGTTATGTTTTTTGCATAACGCCATCACTTGCGGCTGCACTTTTTGATATTGACTTAACGGCATATTCGGCCACAAATGATGCTCGATTTGATAATTCAACCAGCCGTAAAAAAAGTCATTAAAATTAGAGCCGGTCGGATAATTCACTGATCCTAAAATCTGCCGCAGATAAAATTCGCCTTTGCCTTTGGCTTTTTCGTCAAACATCATCACATCATCCCCGGCATGATTCGGGATCATCACCAGAAAACTGTGCATATTGGTAAAAATTTCCGCCAGAATTGAATTAATTAATACGCTGATAACAGCAAAACTTCCCAGCGGTAAAAACAGCAAGGGTAACAATACAAAGCGATAGGCAATGTAAGGCAAAATACTTTGCAGCCAGAATGCCTTGCCCTGTTGGGTATACAGACTCCACGCGCCAATGCGGGTCATCACGGGTTTAGGCTCGCCCTGTTGTCTGGCGGAATTTAAGTGCAATTCCTTATGGGTTCTGGGCGTGTAGTAAACCAATTTCCATATCCCGGAAAAAAACGCCACTATCGCATAGCGTTGCCACATCGGCAGGCTTGATTGTCTTAGCCATTCCATATTGTGCTGCGCATTATTGGGGTCGGTCTTTTCACCCAGACTGTAATGATGCAATACGTCATGCTCATGATGCCAGCCCGCGACAGTAAACCAGTCCGGCCAGTCCATAAAGCGTCGCCAACCTTGCGCGAATGTTTTGCTGGTGTAGTTTTTATCGACGCCTTCAACCTTGTCGTAAGCTCTGTGAACAATCGGATGTCCTACTTGCGTCCAGCGCGTGAAACTGCCTTGACTGATTAACAGTGCGGAAATGGGATTGGGGAAAATCCAGGCCGTGCCATAGCCGATGAGGGAACAAATTTTCCCCCAGCGTTCCATTTTTGTTAAGTGCTCAAAATCGTCAATACCGATATTGGCTAAAGCTTGTTGGTGAATTTCGTTGATGTCCTTGGCTAATTGCTCGCGATCTACCGATTGATAACTGTGTAAACTCAAAACTTGCTGCCCCTGTAAGTGCAATTTGGTGGGAGGTTAAATAACTTCGCTGCTGCGGCGAAGTTTGCGATGGTTAAAATGCCGGACAGGATAGGGCTTTATCGGGTATTTACCTAATTAAATTGTCGTTCCGTCGCGCTATGGTGTTGTTCACGCTCTTGATTGGTAGGGCAGTTCTTAGAATCAAAGGGGTCAGTTTCGATCGATTTTTCATCAAAAATCAATTTAATCTGACCCTATCGATTCTCTATCGATTTTCTATTTGGTGACTGGATAGTTAGAATTAATTATGGACGAATAGGAAGTAATGGCTGATCAAAGATGACATTATTAAAAGGCGAAAAATAAGCTAAAAGGGGTTAAAAGGCATCTAAGAAAACGAGGTAGCGCAGTAAGGCGAATAGGCGTTAATTACGTCATAAAAATATTTTATGGTAAAGACTGGTTAGAATAACTTTTCGCACCTAATAAGGCAGATTATTAATCTCAATTAATAACTTAATAGTTGTTTATCTTATTGCATATTTAATAGTCCGTGAGAAACTAAAACTATAGAGATAATATTTGAGGAATAAATTATGTTTAAGATAATGATTTTGTTTTTGTTTTTGATAGCTGTCGGACTAGTAGGTTGCACTCAGGGGCAGCGGTTTGATTTAATGAAAAATGCTCAGCTTGACGAATGTGCAATGAAAAGAATGTCGGAGACTAAAATAAGCGGGCAAACCGGCTATCTTCAGGCATTAAACGAATGTCATCAAATTGTCATTATAAACAAATCGCAATCTTTGCTTTCGACCGCTAAAGAGACCACAAAATCAGAACCTCGGAATTATTTCGACGGATATAAAAACGATGGCTGTTGGCAGTTGGTTAAAAATCTAGTTTTGGGTAAATACTACCCATATTTAAGTCTGCCTAAGAAAAGTAAGATAAAAGCAACGCTTACAGACGCTGAAGAGCAATATGAAATAGTGACTCGCAATCTTCGTAGATACGCACTGCCAGACACACCAACAAATTTAAACAAGGATAGTTTGCTAATGGTTAGAAATTCAATGGTAGGGCATGTGTTAGGCGATGAAACATCATGCTCATCAAATGAATTCCATGAGCTGGAGTCTATTGTTGGTAAGGAAATTCATCGTCGTTATCCTTATGGAGTCAATTAAAATGAATAAATATTTATTATGGCTAACCGTAGCAACTTTTTTAGTTGGTTGTGCCGGTACGTCGAAAACATTAACCGAATCTAACCAACTTAAATCCAAGATGGTAGACAAGTGTGTCCGCCTACGGCGGGCAGGAGGCGAGTTTAATGCAAGAAAAAGCTATCAACTTATTTATTCGGAATGTAAGCAAATATTATCGCTAGATGAAAGCTTCAGAAGGCTAGATGACGCAAGGTTTATAAAAAGTCAGTTTGCGACGTATTTTGGGCAGCAGGAGGACTTTGATGCTGAAGCTTGGTTTATGGTTACCGAGATAATAAGAAAGAAATATTATCCCGATTATCTAGATCCAGAATCAGAGATCGTGCGTGCTAATTCATTAAACGACCAACAAAACAAAAACATTGAAGACAAGTCTATTCTTCGGCAGTGGAAACCACGGCTATTAGCCGTTAGTCCTTATTTAATGAACGGCAATGAATTGGGGTGGGCAGGAAATGCAGTGGATCGGCTTAGTTATGAAAATCGAAATAATAAAGAGCTTTCTGCTAAGTATGCCGTTATAAGCGCGATTATTGTGAGGCAAAAACAAAAAAAAGGTTTTTAATGTTACTGATTCAGTGGAAACAAATAAGGGGTCTGGGTAGAATGGCACTTACTTAAGCGATAAACAAATGAATTTTAGCGCCGCGCTGACGGTTCCGGCGAAATGCCATGACCGATTGAGCTTAGGCGGCTCGAACCTAAATAAAAGACGGGATGCCAATCCCGTCCCTGTGTTCACGGGCTATTGCGACGCCGTTTGTTGCATGTGTATCTGTAGGCTTAACGGACGCATATCGGTCCAGACTTCCTTGATGTGCTCGAGGCATGCCTGTTTGTTGCCGGTTTTGCCGACGGTCCGCCAACCGCCCGGTATTTCTTTGTAGTCGGGCCAGATTGAATACTGCTGTTCGTGATTGACCACAACCTGATAAATAGTGGTGTCTTCTTCGTCGTCCCAAGCCATTGTTATGCTCCGTTGAGTAGGTAATTGCCGTAATACCCCCGTCATTCGAACGATGGGAGCGGTTTCCGTAGTGTAGACGATAGAAACGCTAAAATACCTCAGCTGTCATGCTGATCCAGTAAATGGGTTTTGAATTGTCTGCGGCAGTGCAGCAGGGCCTTGGCCATGTGTTTTTCAACGGCGCTATCGGATATGCCGATTTCCAGGGCTGTTTCGGCATAGGTCATGCCGTAAACTCTATTCAGGATAAATATCTCCTGGGTGCGCAGCGGCAATTCGTCGAGTATCAGTTTGATCGCGGTCAACCTTTCGTCGATGGAGACCAGTTTTTCGGCCGAGGGGAACTCGCTGGGCGGGAGTAGGGCCTGGTCTTGGATTTGCTGGTAGTTTTCCGTTACTTTCCGATGCTTGATGTGGTCGTAAGCAAGGTTTTTGGCGACCCTGAACAGAAAACCGCGCGGATGATCGATGGTTTGTTTTTGCGCTTCGCGGAAAAAAATAATGAAGCTTTCTTGGGCAAGGTCGGCGGCTATGTCCGGGCAGT
>Ga0208885_100161_pt1 | contig 31044 bp, 20 predicted proteins | sample LakWasMe74_LOW10_2_FD_183902 | JGI IMG/M metagenome (GOLD analysis project Ga0208885, IMG submission 183902) | Freshwater sediment methanotrophic microbial communities from Lake Washington under simulated oxygen tension - Sediment Metagenome... | ecosystem: Environmental > Aquatic > Freshwater >...
CTTGAGGAATCAGCGGCACCGTATGCGGGCGAGGGGGTTTACCGGGTCTGCCCTTGCCGTCGAATAGCAGGATGCTGTCGGCTGTCACGTTTTCGGTACGCAGGTTCACCAGTTGCTCGATGCGCTGCCCACCAGTTAGAAGATGCAGCCTTAGGACGGCACCCCGGAATCCAGGCTGAGTCTTGATGGCTTGCCAGTAGGCGCGCAGCTCCTCGGTTGTCAGGGGGCGCTTGTCAGCCTTGTTGGCGCTTTCGTCGGGTTCCGTGTCTGCAGCGGGATTGTGAGTGACGTTGTAGCTTTTGAAGTTCACCGGAATACTGGGCTTGGAGCGTGCGGCCTTCGCAGTCTGGTACGCAGCCCTGATGTAGCTGCGCAGCTTGTTACTGGTGCGGGCCTTTCCCTGCTCAATCACCCGGCGCATCATGTCCGCTATCTGTTCTCCAGTCACCTGGTTGGCGGGCAGGGCGGCAATCTTGGGCCATGCCTCCAGCACATGTAGCTTGAAGATACTACGTGCGTCTTTGTACGATTCGCGTTCCAGGGCCTTCAAGTAGTCGCAGTAGTCAGTCAACAACGCCTGCAATGTGAACTTTGCAGCTTCCAGCTTTGCTGTTTTGGCTTTGTCCTTCGCCTCTTGCTCAGCTGCCTTCACGCCAGCGAATCCGCCGTTGGCTAGATTGGCATGGTGCTGCTCTGCCAGAGCCTCCGCAGCACGCATTGCGGCCAACACAGAAAACCCTTTGCTTGTCGGCCTGAGGCTTTTGGGCGGTGCGCTCGGGTCGTATATGCCGATCACTTCGCGAGCGGTCTTGTTGTTGATCGTGACTCGCCAGTAGAAGGAGACAGCACCAGATGCCAGTTTTCGCACCTCTAACGATCCGGAAGGGATTACTTTGCCCAATTTCAGGAACTGCCCCGGTGACAGTTCGTTGATGGTTTGCCCGCTGGTTTTGGTCGCCATGGTCTTAGTCCGTTTGCCACGCTGGTGACAGTCTGGTGACAGTTTGAGCGCGAATGGTATCACGCACTAACGGACTGATTTGGACAATAAGTCTATTAAAAACAATGGTTTATGATGCTGGTGACAGTCCAGTATCATCCATTGTTGTCTAGTTGCTAAGGACTTTTAATCCGTTGGTCACAAGTTCGAATCTTGTACGTCCTACCACCCGATCCAAAATGCGCTCATGAGTGCGTTTGTTGCCAAAAGCCTCCCTCGGGAGGCTTTTGTTTTTGGCGGTGAGGTCGGCGCCAGTCACTGGGCCGTCATGTCTCGTGACTGGCGTGCTTGGCCAAGGCCCAGCGGATATCAGTGGGTGGGGGCGTTCGTCTCAGCCGGTGGTGCGAAAAGGTCCCAGCTGGCCATGAACAAGGCCGCTATCACGGGCCCGATCACAAACCCAGTCAGGCCGAACAAGGCCATGCCGCCCAGGGTGGAGATCAGCACGATGTAGTCGGGCATCTTGGTGTCCTTGCCCACCAGGATGGGGCGCAAGATATTGTCGACGAGCCCGATCACGAAGACGCCAAACGCCGTCAACACCACTCCCTGCCACACGGCGCCGGTTGCCAGAAAGTAGATGGCCACCGGCACCCAGATCAGCCCGGCGCCAACGGCCGGCAGCAGCGACAGGAAGGCCATGAGGACACCCCACAGTACCGGCCCCTGGATGCCCAAGACCCAGAAAATCATGCCGCCCAGTGCGCCCTGAGAGGCGGCCACCACGATGTTGCCTTTGACCGTGGCCCGGATCACGGTGGTGAACTTGGTGACCAGCTGGCGCTTATGGGTCTCTTCCAGAGGGGTTGCCTGACCGATGCGCACCGCCAGGCTAGCGCCGTCGCGCAGCAGGAAGAACAGCAGATACAGCATGATGCCGAAACTGACGATGAACTCCAGCGTGTTTTGCCCGATGCTGAGCGCTTGGGTCGCTACAAATTGACTGGCCTGCACGGCAAAGGATGAAAGTTTTTGTTGCAGCTCTACCGCGCTGGTGAGCTGCAGGCGGTCGAGCAGACCGGCGGCCCAGGCTGGCAACGCCGCTATGACCTGTTGCAGGTAAAGTCCAAAATTGATCTGTCCGGAGCGCACCCGTTCATAGATTGCTGTAGCCTCCTGAATCAACGATACCGTGATGGCTGCCATGGGCAAGATCACCACCACCAAACACAATCCGAGTGTGCACAACGCAGCCAGCGTGGGCCGTTTGGACATTTTTTTCAAAAGTTTGCGGTGTAGGGGGGCAAAAAGAATCGCAAGGATGACGCCCCAGAAAACGGCGCCGTGGAACTGCCACAGGATGGCACCGAATGCGACGGTGACAAGGGCAAGCAGCAGCAAAAAGGCTTTGTCCTGAAGGTGGTGGTGCGGCATGTAATGAGCGTTGCAACGGGATACCTGGAATGTACGCGAGGCGCTGATCAGCGCTGCCTTTTTGCGCTGCGCTGAAATGGCCTGTATCCAAGCTTTTGAGGGTGGACTTCCGTTCGGTGGCACAATGTCGGCCGTACCAAGGCCCTTCCCCAGCCACAGTCGCATCCGCCAACCGGTTCAGCCGTGTCGCGGAAGGTTTCTCAACCAGCTAATGCTTTCCCAAGGAAAGCGGAGGTCAGCGGAATATGAGCGATACGACATCCGTCTATCAAGCCTACCAAGGCAATACTTACCTCTTCGGCGGCAATGCGCCCTATGTCGAAGAGATGTACGAAAACTACTTGGCTAATCCCGGTAGCGTGCCCGACACGTGGCGCGAGTACTTTGATGCACTGCAGCACGTTCCCGCAGTGGATGGCAGCAACGCCAAAGACGTTCCGCACCTGCCCGTCATCAATGCCTTTGCCGAGCGCGCCAAGCAAGGCGGCACCAAGGTCGTGGTTGCCACAGGAGCTGATTCTGAACTGGGGCGCAAGCGCACCGCCGTTCAGCAGCTGATCGCCGCTTACCGCAACGTGGGCCAGCGGTGGGCCGATCTGGACCCCCTCAAGCGCACGGAGCGTCCCGCGATCCCTGAGCTGGAACCCTCGTTCTACGGCTTCAGCGACGCTGACCAGGAAACCGTGTTCAACACCAGCAACACGTTCTTCGGCAAGGAGTCGATGACGCTGCGTGAGCTGATCAATGCGCTGCGTGAAACGTATTGCGGCTCCATCGGCGCCGAATACATGTATGCCACCGACCAGAACCAGAAGCGCTGGTGGCAGGAAAAGCTGGAAAAGATCCGCAGCAAGCCCAGCTTTGGTGCCGACAAGAAAAAGCAAATCCTTGATCGCCTGACGGCTGCTGAAGGCCTCGAGCGCTTTTTGCACACCAAGTACGTGGGCCAGAAGCGCTTTTCTCTGGAAGGCGGCGAGAGCTTCATCGCTGCAATGGACGAGCTCATCCAGTCTGCTGGCGCGAAGGGCGTGCAGGAGATCGTGATCGGCATGGCCCACCGTGGCCGCTTGAACGTGCTCGTCAACTCGCTGGGCAAGATGCCCAAAGACCTGTTCGCAGAGTTCGATCACACCGCCCCCGAAGACCTGCCTGCAGGTGACGTGAAGTACCACCAGGGCTTCAGCTCGGACGTGACCACCCCTGGCGGCCCCGTTCATCTGTCGCTGGCGTTCAACCCTTCGCACCTGGAAATCGTCAATCCTGTGGTCGAGGGCTCGGTGCGCGCGCGCATGGACCGTCGTGCTGACCCCCATGGCAAGCAGGTTCTGCCTGTGCTGGTGCACGGTGATGCCGCCTTTGCAGGCCAGGGTGTCAACCAGGAAACCCTGGCGCTGGCCCAGACCCGTGGCTACTACACGGGTGGCACGGTGCACATCATCATCAACAACCAGATCGGGTTCACGACGTCTGACCCGCGCGACACCCGCTCTACGCTGTACTGCACCGACATCGTGAAGATGATCGAGTCGCCCGTGCTGCACGTGAACGGTGATGATCCAGAGGCTGTGGTGCTGGCCACCCAGCTGGCTCTTGAATTCCGCATGGAGTTCAAGAAGGACGTGGTGGTGGACATCATCTGCTTCCGCAAACTGGGCCACAACGAGCAGGACACCCCGGCGCTGACCCAGCCGCTGATGTACAAGAAGATTGGTGCGCACCCCGGTACGCGCAAGCTGTATGCCGACAAACTGGCCACGCAGGGCCTGGGCGAATCGCTGGGCGATGACATGGTGAAGGCCTACCGCGCTGCCATGGACGCGGGCAAGCACACGGTTGACCCGGTGCTGACCAACTTCAAGAGCAAGTACGCGGTGGACTGGAGCCCGTTCCTGGGCAAGAAGTGGACGGACGCTGGCGACACGGCCATTCCTCTGGCTGAGTGGAAGCGCCTGGCTGAGAAGATCACGACCATCCCAGAGAGTGTCACGCCTCACCAACTGGTCAAGAAGGTGTACGACGACCGTGCGGCCATGGGCCGTGGCGACATCCCGGTGGACTGGGGCATGGGTGAGCACATGGCTTTTGCCTCGCTGGTGGCCAGCGGCTATCCAGTGCGCCTGTCTGGCGAAGACTGTGGCCGCGGCACGTTCACGCACCGCCACTCGGTGATTCATGATCAAAAGCGTGAAAAATGGGATATCGGCACCTACACGCCCCTGCAGAACGTGGCTGAGAACCAGGCTCCGTTTGTTGTCATCGACTCCATCCTGTCGGAAGAAGCGGTGCTGGGCTTTGAGTATGGTTATGCATCGAACGACCCCAACACTCTGGTGATCTGGGAAGCGCAGTTCGGCGACTTCGCGAACGGTGCACAGGTCGTTATCGACCAGTTCATTGCCTCCGGCGAAGTGAAGTGGGGTCGCGTCAACGGCATCACCCTGATGCTGCCCCACGGTTACGAAGGCCAGGGCCCAGAGCACAGCTCGGCCCGTCTGGAGCGTTTCATGCAGCTGGCAGCTGACGCCAACATGCAGATCGTGCAGCCCACCACGGCCAGCCAGATCTTCCATGTGCTGCGCCGCCAGATGGTGCGTGATCTGCGCAAGCCGCTGATCATCATGACGCCCAAGTCGCTGCTGCGTAACAAGGATGCCACCTCGCCGCTGTCCGAGTTCACCAAGGGCAGCTTCCAGACGGTGATTCCCGAGCAGGACGAGGCCATCGTGAAGAAGGCCGCCAAGGTCAAGCGCGTGATCGCCTGCTCTGGCAAGGTGTATTACGACCTGGTCAAAAAGCGTGCCGAGAAGGAAGTCGATGATGTGGTGATCCTGCGCGTTGAGCAGCTCTACCCCTTCCCGCACAAGGCGTTTGCGGCCGAACTGAAGAAGTACCCCAATGCCACCGATGTGGTGTGGTGCCAGGACGAGCCACAGAACCAGGGCGCCTGGTTCTTCGTGCAGCACTACATCCACGAGAACATGCTCGACGGCCAGAAGCTGGGCTACTCCGGCCGCGCTGCTTCGGCATCGCCAGCCGTGGGTTACTCGCACCTGCACCAGGAACAACAAAAGGCGCTGGTGGACGGCGCGTTTGCCAAGCTCAAGGGTTTTGTCCTGACCAAGTAAGGCCAGCTGCGACCCGACAACAGAACAAAACCCCATTCCGAAAGAATTGATATGGCTATCGTAGAAGTCAAAGTCCCCCAGCTGTCCGAATCCGTGGCCGAAGCCACCATGCTGACCTGGAAGAAAAAGGCCGGTGAGGCCGTCGCCGTCGACGAAATCCTCATCGAGATTGAAACCGACAAGGTTGTGCTCGAAGTGCCCGCTCCGTCGGCGGGCGTGCTGGCCGAAATCATCCAGGGCGATGGCGCCACGGTGGTGGCCGAGCAGCTGATCGCCAAGATCGACACCGAAGGCAAGGCGGGTGCGGCTGCTCCGGCTGCCGCCCCCGCAGCTGCAGCGCCCGCTGCCGCAGCGGCGCCAGCTGCTGCAGCCCAACCCGCCGCTGGCGGTTCGAAGGGTGATGTGGCCATGCCTGCGGCCGCCAAGCTGCTGGCCGACAACAACCTGTCTGTCTCGGCCGTGGCCGGTTCGGGCAAGGATGGTCGTGTGACCAAGGGCGACGTGCTGGCCGCTGTGGCCGGTGGCGCCAAGGCCGCCGTGGCAGCGCCCAGCGTGATCCCCACCGGCGTGCCTACGAAGGCACTGCCCCAGGTGGCAGCGCCCGCTGGCAAGGAAGACCTGAGCGGCCGCCCCGAACAGCGCGTTCCCATGAGCCGTTTGCGCGCCCGCGTGGCCGAGCGCCTGCTTCAGTCGCAATCGACCAACGCCATCCTGACCACGTTCAACGAAGTGAACATGGCCCCGGTGATGGACCTGCGCAAGAAGTTCCAGGACAGCTTCACCAAGGAACACGGCACCAAGCTGGGCTTTATGTCCTTCTTTGTGAAGGCTGCCGTGCATGCCCTCAAGAAGTACCCTGTGTTGAACGCGTCGGTGGACGGCAACGACATCGTCTACCACGGCTACTTCGACATCGGTATCGCCGTGGGCTCGCCCCGTGGCCTGGTGGTGCCCATCTTGCGCAATGCCGACCAGATGAGCTTCGCCGATATCGAAAAGAAGATCGCCGAGTTCGGCAAGAAGGCGGCAGAAGGCAAGCTGGGCATTGAAGAAATGACCGGCGGCACGTTCTCGATCTCCAATGGCGGCACCTTTGGTTCGATGATGTCCACCCCCATCATCAACCCACCCCAGTCGGCCATCCTGGGTGTGCACGCCACCAAGGACCGCGCCATGGTCGAGAACGGACAGGTCGTGGTGCGCCCGATGAACTACCTGGCCATGTCCTATGACCACCGCATCATCGACGGCCGCGAAGCCGTGCTGGGCCTGGTGGCGATGAAGGACGCGCTGGAAGACCCATCGCGTCTGCTGTTCGACATCTGATCCCCTGACTGCATCGACCCACCCGCGTGGCCCGACCTCTGGTCCTGCCCGCCGGTGGGTCTTTCTCCAACTGACTGAACGAGATTTCCCATGAGCAAACAATTTGATGTGATCGTCATCGGCGGCGGCCCTGGTGGCTACATTGCCGCTATCCGAGCTGCCCAGCTGGGCTTTAACGTGGCCTGTATCGATGAGTGGAAAAACGACAAGGGTGGTCCCGCACCCGGCGGCACCTGCACCAACGTGGGCTGCATCCCCTCCAAGGCGCTGCTGCAGTCGTCCGAGCATTTCGAGCATGCCAACAAGCACTTTGCGGAGCACGGCATCACCGCCACCGGCGTCAAGATGGACGTGGCCAAGATGATCGCCCGCAAGGACACCGTCGTGAAGCAGAACAACGACGGCATCCTGTACCTGTTCAAGAAGAACAAGGTCAGCTTTTTCCACGGCCGTGGGTCGTTCGTCAAAGCGGCTGAAGGCGGCTACGAAATCAAGGTGGCTGGCGCCGCCGACGAAACGCTGACCGGCAAGCAGATCATCATCGCCACGGGCTCCAACGCCCGTGCGCTGCCTGGCACGCCGTTCGACGAAGAACTGGTGCTGTCCAACGACGGCGCGCTGCGCGTCGGCGCCGTGCCCAAGAAGCTCGGCCTGATCGGCTCGGGTGTGATCGGCCTGGAAATGGGCTCCGTGTGGCGCCGCCTCGGTGCTGAAGTCACCATCCTCGAAGGCCTGCCCACGTTCCTGGGTGCCGTGGACGAACAGATTGCCAAGGAAGCCAAGAAGGCGTTCGACAAGCAGGGGCTGAAGATCGAACTGGGTGTGAAGGTCGGCGAGATCAAGACTGGCAAGAAGGGCGTTTCCATCGCTTACACCAACGCCAAGGGCGAAGCCCAGTCGCTGGATGTGGACAAGCTCATCGTCTCCATCGGCCGCGTGCCCAACACCATCGGCCTGAATACCGAAGCCGTGGGCCTGGCCCTGGACGAGCGCGGCGCCATCGTGGTGGATGCCGACTGCAAGACCAACCTGCCCGGCGTCTGGGCGGTGGGCGACGTGGTGCGCGGCCCCATGCTGGCGCACAAGGCCGAGGAAGAGGGCGTTGCCGTGGCCGAGCGCATTGCCGGCCAGCATGGCCATGTCAACTTCAACACCATCCCCTGGGTCATCTACACCAGCCCCGAGATCGCGTGGGTGGGTCGCACCGAGCAGCAGCTCAAGGCCGACGGCGTCAAGTACAAGGCCGGTAGCTTCCCGTTCCTGGCCAATGGCCGCGCACGGGCGCTGGGTGACACCACCGGCATGGTCAAGATGCTGGCCGATGCCGAAACGGATGAAATCCTGGGCGTGCACATCGTGGGCCCACAGGCCAGCGAGTTGATCTCCGAAGCCGTGGTGGCCATGGAGTTCAAGGCGAGCAGCGAAGACATCGCGCGCATCTGCCATGCGCACCCCAGCTTGAGCGAAGCCACCAAGGAAGCGGCGCTGGCCGTGGACAAGCGCACGCTCAACTTCTGATATTTAGATATCAATCGGCTGCAAGTGTATTATTTTCATGCGCTTGTAGCTATCAATTTTGTAGTATCAGAGCATCCGTAACGTGACCGTCAAACAGGCTTACCTGGCCGAGCTGGCCGCCAAAGGCTACCAAAGCGACCCCGCTCAGCTGCGTGCAGTGGATGCCCTGCAGCGCTGTGCTGACGAGTGGGCCCAGTACAAGGCACGACGCTCCAACGCGATCAAGAAGCTGATCAACCGCCCGGAGATTCCGCGGGGCGTCTACATGTACGGCGGCGTGGGGCGGGGCAAGAGCTTTTTGATGGAGTGCTTTTTTGATGCTGTGCCCCTGAAGCGCAAGGTGCGCCTGCACTTTCACGAATTCATGCGTGAAGTACATCGCGAACTTGCAGCCCTTCAGGGCACGGTCAATCCGCTGGACGTTTTGGGCGAGCGCATCGCCAAACGCTACAAGCTCATTTGTTTTGATGAGTTCCATGTGGCGGACATCACGGACGCGATGATCCTGCATCGGTTGCTGGTGGCGTTGTTCGACAACGGCGTCGGCTTTGTGACCACTTCCAACTTCAAGCCTGACGATCTTTACCCCGGTGGCTTGCATCGCGACCGCATCCTGCCGGCGATTGACCTGCTCAACCAGCGGCTCGAAGTGGTCAACGTGGACAACGGCACAGACTACCGCCGCCGGACGCTGGAACATGTGAAGCTGTATCACACGCCGCTGGGCTCTGAGGCGGACGCCGAGATGAACCAGGCGTTCGATCAGCTGGCCGAAGTGCATGACGAAGACCCGGTACTGCATATCGAGGCGCGCGAGATCCGGGCCCGTCGCAAGGCCGGGGGCGTGGTGTGGTTCGACTTCAAGACCCTGTGTGGTGGCCCTCGGTCGCAAAACGACTACCTGGAAATTGCGACGCAGTTCCACACGGTGTTGCTGTCCGATGTCCCCTATATGCCAGTGAGCATGGCATCGCCTGCGCGGCGGTTTACCTGGCTGGTGGATGTGTTGTACGACCGCCGGGTCAAGCTCATTCTGTCGGCAGCGGTGCCGCCTGAGCAGCTGTACACCGAAGGGCCTCTGGCTCACGAGTTTCCTCGCACCGTGTCCCGTCTCAACGAGATGCAGTCCAAGGAGTTTCTGGCGCTGGAGCGTCGCACTGTGGATACGGGGCTGACATGAGCAGATCCGATAGGCGGTGGGTTGCGCTTGCGTGGGTGCTGGCCACCGTCATGGCGCCCGTGGTGGTGGCTTCTGCAAGAGCAGCAACCGCACCCGAAGAAGAGTCCGTGTCCGCACCTTCAACCGCCGCCGCGCACCGCAAGGCGGAGCATGGCCGCATAGCGCACGAACGCGAGGCACTGACAGCTCGGCGCCAGCTAGAAGAGGCCGTGTGCTACCAGCGCTTTGCGGTGGAAGATTGCTTGCGCGGCGTGCGTGCGAAGGTGCGAGAGGCGCAAGACCGATTGCGCGCGCAGGAAATTGAGCTCAATGATGCAGAGCGCCGTGAGAAGGCGGCGCTGCGTCTGCGGGCCATCGAAGAAAAGCAGGCGACCGTGCCGCCAGCAGGCAAACGCGCCGATGCGCAGGTCCGCAAACCAGCCGCCGACCCGGATGCTGCCAAGGTGCAGCGGGATCAGGACGCACACCAGCGCGCGCAGCAACAAAACAGCCGTGCACAGACCCAGGCCAATGAACAGGCCGCCCGCGCCACCGCGACAGCCGACCGCGCTGCCCAGTCGCGCGCCAAACATGCCCAGGCGCTGCAAGCTGCCGAGGAACGCCGTGCACGGGTCGAAAAATCTCAAGCCGATGCGCTGGCCCAGGGCCGCAAACCTGCTGCGCCCTTGCCAGTACCTGCTGCCTCTGCGCCGCTGCACTGACCCATTGAGAACCCCTGGGCCGGGTCATGAAGGGCCCACTGGCTGTCTGCAGGGTGGGTCTATCTACTGGTTGCCTGATGGACCTCCGCACATCCATCGGCGCTCCCGATGGGTGAGGGTGACCTAACCCTCAGGGTCGGCCCATATCCAGCGGTGTTAGGCGTGCAATCTTCCTCTCTTCGGCCAGCGCCTCGATTTTGACGACGACGAGGGACAGGTTGTCGCCGCTTCCGCGCGCCCGCGAGCGGGCCTTTTCAATCAAAAATTCCGTGGCTTCGCGGGGCGATAGCGAATCGACTACCGACGCCAGTTCGGTGGGAGAAAAGTAGTGCCACACCCCGTCGCTGCAGGCCAGCAAGACATCGCCCGGTTGCAGCTGCGGAATGATGTGGGTGGTAATGGGCGGGTCGCTCTCGGTGCCAAGGCAGCCGACCAGAATGTTGGAGTGAGGATGGTTGTTGGCCTCAGCCTCTGTCAGCTCACCCCGGTCCACCAGCGCTTGCACGTAGGAGTGGTCGCTGGTGCGAAACGCGAGTCGGGGACCTTGAAAGTGGTAGATGCGCGAGTCGCCTGCATGGACCCAATGGCAGTCGCCTCGGGGGTTGATGAGAAATGCGGCGATGGTGCTGTGCGGTTCCTGCTCTGCCGAAATCGCCGTTAGTCGAATGACGATGTGGGCCTCTTCCACCATGTTCTTGAGCATTGCCACCGGGTCATCGGTGTCGGGCGAATAGCGCTCGAACAATTGCCGTGCCGTCATCATGACCTGGTCCGAGGCCTTGCGCCCCCCGCTGCGGCCACCCATTCCGTCGGCGACCACCCCCAGAACACAGCCGTTGTGCCGTTCGTGAGAGATCAGTGCCACCTGGTCTTGCTGGTATTCGCGGTCACCCTTGTGGATGCCGGTGGAGGCGATGAGGCGAAACGCTTTGGTCATGCTGCAGATTGTGGGGGCGCCTACGCGAACGCCTGTCGTGGAAAGCGGGCCAAGCGCGTATTATCCGCCCGCCTGTGGCATTTTTGCCATGTCTGCGGCCTCCTGCCTTGAAACCCAGCCTGCACTCCCCCCACCGTCAGTTGATCGAGCTACGCATGGAGCATGCCGATCTTGACGCGTTGATCGACCGGTGTACGCCCGACGTGGCGCCTGACGAACTCACCCTGCGTCGACTCAAAAAGCGCCGTCTCGTGCTGCGCGACGCGCTTGAGCGGCTTGAGCAGCAGCTGCAACCCCAAGAGCCTGCCTGATGTCGTTGGTGGCCATGGTGCCGGAGGTCTTTGCCCCCGATGGCGTACTGGCTCGGGCAGATGGGCATTTTCAACCGCGTGATGGCCAGACCCAGATGGCCGTTGCAGTGGCGCACACCATTGCCGAGGGTGGGGCACTGGTGGTGGAAGCGGGCACGGGAGTGGGCAAGACCTATGCGTATCTGGTTCCGGCCTTGCTCAGTGGCGAGCGGGTGCTTTTGTCCACGGCGACCAAGGCCTTGCAAGACCAGCTGTTTGCGCGAGATCTGCCTCGCTTGGCGCAGATCCTGGGGCTGCCCGTCCGCATGGCCCTGCTCAAGGGGCGCGCCAGTTACTTGTGCCTGCATCGCATGGAGCAGGCGCGGCTGGATGTCCAGGCTCAGGACCGTGGAGTGGTGCGTGTGCTGGCCAAGGTGGAAGACTGGTCGCGCCATACCGTGTCGGGCGATCTGGCGGAGCTGACAGGACTGGATGAACGCTCCCCCGTGATTCCGCTGGTCACTTCGACGCGTGAGAATTGCCTGGGCTCACCGTGCCCCCGGTTTCGCGAATGCCACGTCCATCGTGCGCGGCGCGAGGCGCTGGCGGCCGATATCGTGGTCATCAATCACCATCTGTTCTTTGCTGATGTGGCGGTGCGCGAATCGGGCATGGCCGAGTTGCTGCCCACGGTGCGTGTGGTGGTCTTCGACGAGGCCCACCAGATCAATGAGACAGGTGTGCAGTTTTTAGGTGCGCAGATTTCCACGGGGCAATGGACGGACTTTGCCCGTGACCTGCTGATGGCAGGGTTGCAACATGCGCGGGGCCTGGCTGACTGGGCAGGTCTTGCGCAGCGTGTGGAGTTGTCTGCGCGGAACCTGCGTCTGGCGGTGGGCGTGGCAGCGGTCAATGGCGGGGGCAGTGTTTCAGGGGCGAGCAGGCTGCGCTGGACAGAAGAGATACCCGAGGGGGTATCAGGCTCTGCGTGGCAGGCCGCGCTGCGCTCGGTGGCATCTGCGTGTGCGCAGGCCCTGGAGGCACTGGACACCGTGAGCGAAATGGCACCTGATCTGGAGCGGCTGTACGAGCGCGGTAACGCACTGTTGGCCAGGATGGCGCGGTTTTCGGGCCCTTGCCAGGCCGATGGAGTTCGCTGGCTGGATGTGGGCAGCCAGTTGCGCTTGATCGAGTCCCCGCTGGACATTGCTGATGCCATGCGCACACGAATTCTGGCGTCGCCCGCAGAGGCCTCGCAGGGAGATGCCTGGCCCGAGGACACTTCCGCAGGCGTTGGTCGGGCGTGGATTTTTACCTCGGCCACCCTGGGTGACGATGAAGCTCTGACCTGGTTCACCGAACGTGCCGGGCTGCAGGATGCGCGCATCTTGCGCGTGACCAGCCCATTTGATTACGCTCGGCAGGCTGCACTGTATGTGCCGCGCGAGTTGCCGTCGCCTGCCGACCCGTCCCACAGCCGCAGCGTGGCTGATTGGGTTGCCTCTGCCGCCGAGCCATTGGCGGGGCGTACGCTGGTGCTCACGACCACATTGAAGGCCTTGCGCACCATCGGTGATGCGCTCAAAGCGCGGTGGCAAGGTTCGGGTGCACTGGAAGTGCTGGTGCAGGGCGACTGGCCCAAGCGGCGCCTGATGGAGCGTTTTCGCGAGGGGGCGTCGCACGGCCGCCCGGGCTGTGTGCTGGTGGCGTCGGCCTCGTTCTGGGAGGGTTTTGATGTGCCGGGAGATGCTCTGCAGCTGGTGGTGATCGACAAGCTGCCGTTTCCGCCGCCGGGAGATCCGCTGGTGGAGGCACGTACCCAGCGCATCGAAAAGGCAGGGGGCAAAGCGTTCAAGTCCTACGCGCTGCCTGAGGCGGCGGTAGCGCTCAAGCAAGGTGCGGGCCGCTTGATCCGGCATGAAACGGACCGGGGCATTCTGGTGGTAGGCGACACGCGCCTCGTCACCATGGGTTATGGCAAGCGCTTGCTGGCCGCTTTGCCACCGATGCGGCGGCTGGAATCGCCTGACGAATTTGAGGCTGCGCTGCTGGCGCTCACCAGACCTTCCACCATGGATCCGACTTGCCCTTGACGCCGCCACTCAGATAGGCGCTTTGCGGGTAGGACTTGTCCATCACGCGGCGCGCATCGTCCCGCAGCTGGGTCATCCCCAAGGCGTCGTACGACTGGATCAAGATGTACAGCGCCTCTTCGAGCGCGGGAACACCCTGGTAGTCTGCCAATGCCACTTGCGCACGGCCAATGGCGGCCACGTAGGCGCCGCGCTCAAAGTAGTACCGTGCCACATGCACTTCGTACTGGGCCAGCGAATTGACGATGTAGGTCATGCGCTGGCGAGAGTCCTGCGCGTAGCGGGATTCGGGAAAGCGCGTGACCAATTCACTGAACGCTTCAAACGAGTCCTTGGCGGCCTTCTGGTCGCGCTCGGACAGATCCTGGCGTGAGATGAATGAGAAAAGGCCCAGGTTGTCGTTGAAGTTGACCAGGCCCTTCAGGTACAGCGCATAGTCCAGTGCAGGGCTGGCGGGGTGCAGCTTCATGAAGCGGTCCAGCGTCGCGACGGCCTGTGCCTTTTCGCCCGCCTTGTAGTGGGCATAGGCTTTGTCGATCTGGGCTTGCTGGGCCAGTGGGGTACCTGCTGCACGGCCCTCCAGCTTTTCCAGCAGCGGAACGGCCTTGTCATAGGCCCCGCTGTTCATTTCGTCCTGGGCTTCCGAGTGGATGCGATTGGGGCTCCAGCCCGCCGTTTTATCGACCGTGGTGCTGGAGCAGCCAGCCAGCAGACCGGCCAGCAGCAAGGCGGAAACAAGGGGCAGTGGGGCACGCAGCATCGCAAGCAGCTTTCAGCAAAGAAGGAAAAAGGTGCGCAAGAAGGGGCTCAGGGGCTCTGCAGCGAGGGGGTGCGCCTGACGCACTCGACACGGCAGCCCTCGCTGTCATTCTGGGCACGAAAAAGCATTGTACTGGGGCGCCCGTGGTCTGAAGGTATAGCGGCCCGGGCTGTCACAGGTGGGCTGCCGGGGTTTCTACAATGCCTGCATGTTTGTTCATTTGCGCCTGCACACCGAGTTCTCCGTCGTTGACGGTACCAATCGTATCGATGAGGTGGCCAAAGCCGCTGCCAAGGACGGCCAGCCTGCGCTGGCCATCACCGATCTCAACAATCTCTTTGGCGCGATCAAGTTTTACAAGGAGGCCCGAGGCAAGGGGGTCAAGCCCATCTTGGGCGCCGAGATCTTTGTTGAAGGCGAGGCGGGTGCTGCTCCCTCACGTCTGATTGTTCTGGTGCAAAACCGCCAAGGTTATTTGAACCTGTCGGAGCTGCTGGCCCGGGCCTGGACACGTAACATCGCCAAAAACCTCGCGCTGAGCACCTGGGCCTGGCTGGAGGAGCTGTCGGAGGGCTTGATCGCCCTGTCTGGCGCCCAGGCGGGCCCAGTGGGTCAGGCGCTGATGAAGGGGGATGAGTCGGGTGCGGCCGATATCGCGCTGCGTTTGGCGGGCATTTTTCCGCACCGGTTCTATGTTGAGCTGCAAAGGGCCGGCCGAGGCGACGACGAAGCCCATGTGGTGGCCGCAGCGCAGCTCGCAGCCCGGCTGAACCTGCCGGTGGTGGCCACCCACCCTGTGCAGTTTGCCGAGCCTGATGATTACGAGGCACACGAGGCGCGCATCTGTATCGCCGAGGGGGAAATCCTGGCCAACCCGCGCCGGGTGCGCAAGTTCACTCGCGACCAGTATTTCAAGTCTTCCGCCGAGATGGAGGCCTTGTTTGCCGATCTGCCATCGGCCATCGCCAATACGGTCGAGATTGCGCAGCGCTGCAATCTGACCCTGGTGCTTGGCAAGCCGCAGTTGCCGGATTTTCCGACGCCCAACGGCATGCCCATCGACGAGTATTTCCGCTATGCCTCTTTCGAGGGGCTAGAGGATCGCCTGAAACACCTCTTTCCTCGCGAGGCCGAGCGCGAAAGCCAGCGTCCACGGTATGTGGAGCGTCTGGAGTTCGAGCTGGGCACCATTCTCAAGATGGGGTTTCCTGGCTATTTCCTGATCGTGGGTGATTTTATTCAGTGGGCCAAGCTGAACGGCTGCCCGGTGGGGCCGGGTCGTGGGTCGGGGGCCGGCTCGCTGGTTGCGTACGCGTTGAAGATCACCGATCTGGACCCGTTGCAATACAACCTGCTGTTCGAGCGCTTCCTGAACCCAGAACGGGTATCGATGCCCGACTTCGACATCGATTTCTGCCAGTCCAACCGCGACCGGGTGATCGACTACGTTAAGGAGAAGTACGGCAAGAACGCGGTGAGCCAGATCGCCACCTTCGGCACCATGGCCGCCAAGGCGGCGATCCGCGATGTCGGTCGGGTGATGGACATGAGTTACACCTTCTGTGATGGCATCTCCAAGCTCGTGCCCGGCAAGCCCGGCATGTCCTACACCCTGGCCTACCCACCCGAGGTGAAAAAGGAAGGTGACAAGAACAACTACGCGCTGGAACTGGAGCCCATGCTCTACGAGCGTGTGCGCAAGGAAGAAGACGTCAAGACCGTCATCGAGATGGCGCAGAAGCTTGAAGGCATGACACGCAACATCGGCATGCATGCCGGGGGTGTATTGATTGCGCCGGGCAAACTCACCGATTTTTGTCCGCTCTACCAGCAGCCGGGCAGCGAGTCTGCCGTGAGCCAGTATGACAAGGACGACGTGGAAGCCATCGGCTTGGTGAAGTTCGACTTCTTGGGCTTGGCCACGCTCACCATCCTCGAGATTGCGCGCGAGTTCATCATCAAGCGCCACAAGGGGCAGGAGAACTTTGCGTTCGAGAACATACCGCTCGACGATGGGCCCACCTACCGGTTGTTCTCCGAGGGCAAGACGGAGGCCGTGTTCCAGTTTGAAAGCCGCGGCATGCAGGGCATGTTGAAAGAGGCGCGTCCAAGCCGGCTGGAGGACTTGATTGCCCTGAATGCGTTGTACCGGCCAGGGCCCATGGACCTGATCCCCAGCTTTGTGAATCGCAAGCATGGCAAGGAAGTGGTGGAGTACCCCCACCCGCTGGTCGAACCCGTGTTGGCTGAGACCTACGGGATCATGGTGTACCAGGAGCAGGTGATGCAGACCGCCCAGGTACTGGGCGGCTACAGCTTGGGTGGCGCAGACATGCTGCGGCGCGCCATGGGCAAGAAGAAGGCCGAGGAGATGGCCGAACACCGCGCCATCTTCCGCAAGGGTGCGGCAGAAAAGGGCATCAGCCAGGAAAAAGCCGACGAAGTGTTCGACTTGATGGAGAAGTTCGCGGGCTATGGCTTCAACAAGTCACACGCTGCTGCTTACTCTTTGCTGGCCTACCACACTGGTTGGCTCAAGGTGCACTACACGGCCGAGTTCTTCTGCGCCAACATGACCGTGGAAATGGATGACACCGACAAGCTCAAGGTGTTGTTCGAAGACGCGCAAAAGATGGGTCTGTCGTTCGAGCCGCCGGATGTGAACCGGGGCTTCTATCGGTTCGAGCCGGTCACCGACAAGATCATCCGATATGGCCTAGGGGCTGTGAAGGGTACGGGTCAGCAGGCGATTGAAGCCATCGTCGCCGCCCGGGAAGGGCGTGGCGAAGGGCCGCAGGGATCCACCACGGGGCCTTTCAAGAGCCTGTTTGATTTTTGTGTGCGTGTGGATAAGGCCCGCATGAACAAGCGCACAGTGGAAGCGCTGATCAAAGCGGGCGCCTTTGATTCCATCCACCTCAACCGGGCGGCCCTGGTGGCCTCCATTGATCGGGCCTTCGACTTTGCCGCCGCCACGCTGGCCAATGTGAACCAGGGTGGTTTGTTCGACATGATGGGCGATGACGCCCATGGATCGAGCACCCAGGAGCCGGATCTGGTGGACGCAACCCCTTGGGGCATCAAGGAGCGGCTCACGCTCGAAAAAACTGCCGTGGGGTTCTACCTGTCCGGTCACCTGTTCGACGAGGTGGCCACCGAGGTGCGCCGTTTTGTGCGCACGCAGATTGATGAACTGCTCGACAGCCGCGAGCCCCAGGTGCTGGCCGGCATCATCAGCGACTTTCGGGTCATCAACGGGCAGCGCGGCCGGTTGGGTCTGTTCAAGCTGGATGACAAGTCTGCCGTGATCGAGGCTTCTGCCGATGAGGCATTGCTGAACACCTACCGCAATCAGCTCAAGGAGGACGAGTTTGTGGTGATGATGGGGCGGCTGCAGCTGGACCACTTCAGCGGAGGCTTGCGTGTGAAGGTGCAGCAGGTGTGGGACCTGGCGGGAGCGCGTTGCCGGTTTGGCAAATACCTGCATGTAGCGGTGGCCGACAAGGCGCCAGACGTGCCGCGCCTGGTGCGCGAATTTCCGCCGTTGCGTGAAGAAATCGCCGAGGGAGAGCTGCTGCACGGACTGCGCGTGCGTATGGGCGTGCGTTGCCTGTCAGATGACGCGGTCGCAGTGGCGGAGTTGCAACTGGGCGAGAACGCACGTTTTTACCCCAGCGATGCCGCTCTGGCCGCATGGACGGCGCAGGTAGGTGCAGGCGCTGCTACTGTGGTCTACGAGTGATGGATTGCCCGGCGCAAGTTTCTGTACGCCATGGGTTGAAAAATACCTGTTCAACAACCAGCTTCTCCAGCAGCAGCCTCCCGTGCGGGTCGCTAGAATGATTTTCATGGCAACAAAACCACCTTCACCCCCTACCGCGCCGCCGGCGACAAGGCCTGCGCGGGATGATGGCGGTTCGGTCGTGCTCGAGAGGCGCACCCAAAAGACCCAGCCGCCACAGATGTATCAGGTGGTCATGCTCAACGACGACTACACCCCCATGGAGTTTGTCATCGTGGTGCTGCAGGAATTCTTCAGCAAAGACCGCGAAACGGCCACCCAGATCATGTTGAAGATCCACCTTGACGGTAAAGGCGTTTGCGGCGTTTATTCGCGCGACGTTGCCGCCACCAAGGTAGAACAAGTGCTTGACGCCGCCCTCAAAGCGGGCCACCCACTGCAATGTGTCAGTGAGCCTGTTGAATAACAGGTTTTTGATCCCGATCTACAGTTATCCCTTCCACGCAAGCACAAAGGAGTTCACATGATTGCCCAGGAACTGGAAGTCAGCTTGCACATGGCCTTTGTTGAGGCCCGCCAGCAGCGCCACGAGTTCATCACCGTGGAGCATCTGTTGCTTGCATTGCTCGATAACCCCAGCGCAGCGGAGGTGCTGCGCGCATGTTCGGCCAACATTGATGATCTGCGTTCATCATTGGCTAACTTCATTAAAGACAATACCCCCCAGGTTGCAGGATCTGACGAGGTGGACACGCAACCCACACTGGGATTCCAGCGTGTGATCCAGCGCGCGATCATGCACGTGCAATCCACGGGCAACGGTAAGAAAGAGGTCACGGGCGCCAACGTGCTTGTGGCCATCTTTGGCGAGAAGGATTCGCACGCCGTGTACTACCTGCACCAGCAGGGCGTCACGCGCCTCGACGTGGTCAACTTCATCGCCCACGGCATCAAGAAAGGTGAGCCCCCAGAACCAGCGAAGGCCGAAAACCAGGCTGAAGGTGAAGAGGGCGGTGGCGGCGAGCGCAACGAAAAGGCGTCGCCTCTCGAGCAGTTCACCCAGAACCTGAACCAGGCTGCCAAGGACGGCAAGATTGATCCGCTGATCGGGCGCCACTACGAAGTAGAGCGCACGATTCAGATCCTGTGCCGTCGCCGCAAGAACAACCCGCTGTTGGTGGGTGAAGCTGGCGTGGGCAAGACGGCGATTGCCGAGGGTCTTGCTTGGCGCATCACCCAGAACGACGTGCCCGAGATTCTGGCCGAGGCCACGGTGTATTCGCTCGACATGGGCGCGCTGCTGGCGGGTACCAAGTACCGGGGTGATTTCGAGCAGCGCCTCAAGGGCGTGCTCAAGTCCCTCAAGGACAAGCCCAATGCCATCCTTTTCATCGACGAGATCCACACCCTGATCGGTGCAGGCGCTGCGTCAGGTGGCACGCTGGACGCGTCCAACCTGCTCAAGCCGGCGCTTTCCAGCGGGCAGCTCAAATGCATTGGCGCGACCACATTCACGGAATACCGCGGCATTTTTGAGAAGGACGCTGCCCTGTCCCGCCGCTTCCAGAAGGTGGACGTGGTCGAGCCGAGCGTGGCTGAAACCATCGATATCCTCAAGGGCCTGAAGTCGCGTTTTGAAGAGCACCACAGCGTCAAGTACGCTGCGGCTGCCCTGCAGGCGGCTGCTGAGCTGAGTGCCAAGTACATCAACGACCGTCACCTGCCTGACAAGGCCATCGACGTGATCGATGAGGCCGGCGCCGCCCAGCGCATCATGGTGCCGAGCAAGCGCAAGAAGACCATTGGCAAGGCCGAGATCGAAGAAATCGTGGCCAAGATCGCGCGCATTCCGCCTGCCAATGTCTCCAACGACGACCGCGGCAAGCTGCAGACGCTGGAACGCGATCTCAAGAGCGTGGTGTTTGGCCAAGACAAGGCTCTGGAAGTGCTTGCCAGTTCGGTGAAGATGGCGCGCTCGGGCCTGGGCAAGGGCGACAAGCCGATCGGTTCGTTCCTGTTCAGCGGCCCCACGGGCGTCGGCAAGACCGAAGCCGCCAAGCAGCTCGCATATATCATGGGCATCGAGTTGATCCGCTTCGACATGTCTGAGTACATGGAGCGCCATGCGGTCAGCCGTCTGATTGGCGCGCCGCCCGGCTATGTGGGCTTTGACCAGGGCGGCCTGCTGACCGAAGCCATCACGAAGAAGCCGCACGCGGTGCTGCTGCTCGACGAGATCGAGAAGGCGCATCCGGACATCTTCAATGTGCTGCTGCAGGTCATGGACCATGGCACGCTGACGGACAACAACGGCCGAAAGGCTGACTTCCGCAACGTGCTCATCATCATGACCACAAATGCTGGCGCCGAGACCATGAACAAGGCGACGATCGGCTTCACCAACCCGCGGCAGGCGGGCGACGAAATGGGCGATATCAAGCGCCTGTTCACGCCCGAGTTCCGCAACCGGCTGGACGCCATCGTCAACTTCAAGGCGCTCGACGAGCAGATCATCCTGCGCGTGGTGGACAAGTTCCTGCTGCAGCTGGAGACCCAACTGGCCGAGAAGAAGGTGGAGGTCACCTTTACCGACACGCTGCGCAAGCACCTGGCCAAGAAGGGCTTCGATCCACTCATGGGTGCGCGCCCGATGCAGCGCTTGATCCAGGACACCATCCGCCGCGCCCTGGCCGACGAACTGCTGTTTGGTCGTCTCACCGAAGGGGGACGTCTGACCGTGGATATCGAAATGAAGAAGGACGACAAGGGCGTGGAAACACCCGAGGTGCTGCTCGACATTCAGCCCTTGCCCAAAAAGGAGCGCTCTGCCAAGTCGGAACCTGCTGAGCCCGAAGAGGCCACCGCAGACTGATCTTCGCTTCGCTACAAGGCAGCAAGAAGCCCACGGTGAAAGCCGTGGGCTTTTTTATTGGCGACGGTCATGCGGCGGGGCATCGCTGGGGCATGAGGGGCACTCCATGAGACTGCTGCGCGTGAGCGTCTGGTCGGCCCACCTTGCGGTAGGCGATCGGCGGTTTTAGGCGGGCTGCCACCGATGCGGCAGTAGGTCCTCGATGCGGCTGTTGAGCTGCGTCGGCAGCCGCAGCAGAACGTCGCGCAGGTAGGCCCAGGGCTCGCGGCCACACATGCGGGCCGACTGCACCAAGCTCATCACCACAGCCGCGCGTTGCCCGGCAAGTTCACTGCCCACGAACATCCATGCCTTGCGCCCCATCGCCCATGGCTTGATCTGGCGCTCCAGGTGGTTGTTATCGATGGGTACCGCGCCGTCATCGAGGTGACGCGTAAGTGCCGTCCAGTGCTTGAGCGTGTAGTCGATGGCAGCTGCCGTCGAGCCGCCATCGGCCACGCGCCGGCGCTCAAGTTGCAGCCAGGCATTGAGCTGGTCCCACAGCGGCCGCGCCAGTGCCTGCCGCCCGCTGCGCCGCTCCTCATCGCTCAAGCCAGCGAGTTCACGTTCGACCGCGTAGATGCCTGCGAAGCGCTGTATCGCGTCTTCGCCCACCGCGCTGGTGCCGGCCTTGGCAAGCTCGTCGAACTTTCGCCGGGCGTGTGCTACGCATGCTGCGGCCTTGCGACCTGGGTGTACTCGCTCATCGAGCACCGGGTCGTAGGCGCCGTAGCGGTCAGTTAGCAGCGTGCCTTGCCAGGCGGGCAGCCTGGCGCTCTCGTCACCAGCTAGGAAGTCCCTTGGGTATTGCGCGCCACGTCCGCGGGCGAACTCGTAGACCACGCCCGGTGTCGGATCGTGGTGGCTGCGGGCATAAGCCCACACATAGGCTTTGCGGGTCTTGCCAGCCCCCGGGTCCAGGAGTGCTACTGGCGTCTCATCGGCGTGCAGAACCCGGCTGGCAAGCACGAAGCGCTTGTGCGCTTCGTACAGCGGCTCCAGGGCTGCTCCAGCCTGGCCAGCCCAACTGGCGAGCGTTGAGCGTGGCGTATGCACGCCGGCTCTCGCATTCATCTCCTCCTGCCGGTAGTACGGTAAGTGGTCGGCGAAGCGGCTGATGAGCGTATGGGCCAGCAATCCGCTGGCAGGCAGGCCGGCGTCAATGACTTCGGCGACTGCGGGCTGCTGCTTCAACACTTGGCAGCAGCGGCACGCCCACTTGCCATAGATGTGGCGGTGCACGAAGAACTCGGCCGGGATGATGTCCAGTCGCTCGCTGACGTCTTCGCCGATGCGGGTCATGGCGCGGCCGCAGCCCTCGCTCGGGCAGGAAGTGTCTGCAGGCTCGTGATGGTGTTCGACTCGACGCAAGTGCTCGGGCAGCGCTTGGCGTCGCGGCCGGCGCGGCGGGGGCTTCGGGGGTGTACCCTGGCCGGCTTGCGTGACCTGGGGGCGCAGTGCATCGAGTTGGGCCTGCAGGCCGGCCTCGTCCTCGGCCCAGGTCTCCTCGAACAGGCGCCGCTGGTCGGCGCTCATGGCCTCGGTCTTGGCGCCGAACTTCCAGCGCTTCAAGCGCGCCAGCTCGAACTGCACCTTCTCCAGCTTGGCCTCGCGCAGCGCGATCTCGCGGTCCTTGCGTTCAAGCTCTCGATCCTTTTGCTGCAACTGGCCAGCCTGCTGCTCGATGTGTTCAAGCATCTGCCGGGCCAGCGCCGCAACGGCATCCGGCGTCAGACCTTGCAGGTCATGGGCCGTGAGGTTGCGCAGGTCGAGCATAGGGGCATCGTGCCAGACACTGCTTGGCAGCACCATCAGCACAACTGCCGTTGTCAGCGAGCGGCGCTCATGCCCGGCAGATGAGCTGCAGCTCTGGCAGACGCTGCCAGGGCAGGCCGAGCACCAGGGCGTCGAACTGAGCACGCCCGAGTTCCAGCGAGGCAGGACCGCCCGAGGTAGCTGAGGCCCAAGTGAAGTGCCCAGCGTTCAGGCGCCGCCCCGCACACCACACGCCGAAGCCGTCGTGCACGAGCAGTTTGATGCGAGTGCCGCGGGAATTGGCGAAGAGGTAGCCGTGGTGGGCCTGAGCAGCACCAAATACCTGCACCACGCGCGCCAGCAGCCGGTCGGCACCGGCACGCATGTCGATCGGCTCTACAGCCAACCACATCGTGTCAATGCGGATCATCGCAGTAGCTCACGCATCCACGCGGCGCACTCGCTGGCGGCGCTGGCCGGCCAGGTGACGGTGATCGCTGTGGCACCGCGCTGCAGCTCAATGCGAATGTCAGCGACCTGCGTTGCTGCTGCCAATGGCGGTAGGCTTACTGGGACGAACAATGGCTTGGCCTCAGGCGCTTGCACGCCATTGGAGGTGGGCCTGTCCAGCGCGGGGCCCGGTGGCCTCAACTCGGCCTGGCGGACCCAGCGGCGCAGTAGGTTGGCATTGACGCCGTGGGCCATCGCTACGGCAGCCATCGACATGCCAGGCTGCATGCAACTGGCTACAGCATCGGCTTTGAATTCATCACTGTGCAGGCGACGCCGCCGGCGCGGGCTGACTTGTTGATCTGAGATAGTGTTCACGTGTCCACCAAGAGTTAGTGGACACGAGGCTCCTATACCGCCGGTCTGTCTTCAAGATGGGGCCACTGGACGCTCACTGCTGCGCGACCCTCGGGGGGATCAAGACAGGCTCTAGCGTGAATGCGCGCGTGCTGCGGGCGTGCCCGCTGGCCCTGCCCGGACCGGTTGCGTGGCCTGTGCGAGCAAGGGCGCACACTGAGCATCGTCGTCGGCGCCGGGTACCGTCACAGGTACCAAGGCCAGGGCTGCGGGCGCGGCCACGGCAGCGGCAATCGCTGCGCCGGCACGCAACAGCAGGGGGCCAGGCTCCACGCCCACCTGGGGTTTGCCCAAAGTGCCGCGCACATACAGCGGAGTGCGCAGGGAAAAGAATTTCCATTGCAGCGAGGAGGGTTTGACACTCAGGTTCAGGCGTTCCTGTGCCAGGTCGATGGTGCCGGTGACATCCACCACTGCCTCGTTGGTGCTCAGCTTGGCGGTGCGGACAGTGGCAACGCCTTCGCGCACTGCCAGGTCGGCCACCGCGCAACGCAACTGCACCTCCTTGTCATCACCAAACAGTTTGCCCACCACGATGCTGCCGACGTTGAGGGCTGCACGGTCCAGCAGTTCGCGGCTCAGGGTGCCGTCGCGCACATACAGCCGGGCTTCCCCGGTGCTGGTGCCTAGCCACTGCGCCACCGAGCTGCCCTTGCCATTGAGGGCCACGGCTCCATCGAGTCGTCCCAGGCTTTTGCGTGTGAGTTCCACTTCAGGAAACAGTGACGCGAGCCGCAGGTTTTGCACGCGGGTGTCCATGCGTACCGTGAGCGGCCGGTTGCGGCTGTCCAACACCAATTTCGAGTCGATCTGCCCTTTGGCCACGCCAAAGTGCAGGGGCTCGAGACGCAATACGGCATCTTCCAAGCGCGCGTGCACGCTCAGGTCTTCCAGCGGCAAGCTGTTGGGTCTTACCACGCGCTGCCCTGCGAACTTCAGGTCCATGTCCATGGCATTCCATCGGTCGGTTGCAAACGCGGCGTCTGGCAACACCTTGCCGTTGCGGCCTGCCTGCAGGGCCGTCGCCCTGGTAGCCGTGCCAAGCACCGGGCCCAAGTCCACGAGGCGCAACTGGCTGGAGGTGATGTCGCCCGACAGTTTGCCCCGCGGCGCACCCGACACAAAGCGCAGGGTGCCATGCAGATCGCTCTGGCCTACGGTGCCGGTGAAGTCGCGGTAGTCCCACACAGCCCGGCCCGGCTGCAGGCTGCCCAGCAGTCGCCCCCGCGTTTGAAACGCCGGCGTGTTCGGTAGGACCAAGCCTGTGAGCGCATACAGATCCGCCATGCTGGCACCCTTGAGCATGACCTGAAAATCCATGCCTGACAGCGCGCCTGGATTGGCCAGAACGCCTTCCACCGCTGTCTCCACGCTGCCCGCCTTGGCCGTGAACTGCAGCGGGTAATTCACCTCCTTGTCGCGCAGCGTGAGCACGCGGCCCGCCTTCCCCTCGCCTTGGACGCGTGCCTTCCCCAAGGTGCCCTTGAAATTGAAGCGCACACCATAGGCAGAGGGACTGGCTGCGTCGGCCGTGGCGGACGCCGGAGAGGCTGCTTCTCGTGGGGCGGCGACTTGTGGCCTATCGTTCAGCGTATCGACGTGCGCGGTCAGGTCAAGGTCCCGGGCTGCGTCGGCATAGGCCAACTGCCCTTTGCGAACCAACAGCTGGTCGATGCGGAATGCCCACCGCGGCATGGTGTCGTCGCGCGTCCTCGGGGACGTCAGCGTCCAGTTGTTGGAGCCGTCGCGCAGACGGGCGAGGGCGATGTCCGGGTCAGTAAGTTCCAGGGAATCGATGACCACTTCCCGCGCCAAAAGGGGCCAGAGCTTGAGCGATGCGCGGGCCATGTCGGCACGCGCCGTGGGGCGGGCCGCTGCGGCCTTGCCAGGGCGGACAAACCCCGGTGGGTCCTGCATGACCAGTTGGGTGCCTTCCAATGTGATGCCTGGCACCCAGCGGTGCCAGCCCTCTTCAAGAGGCTGCGGCCAGTGCCATGAGGCCGATAGATTGCCTTCCACCGCAAACTGCCGGCCCGTCGCCTCGCTGATGGTTTGGCTGAGCCACGGTTTGGCGCGGTTCCAGTCCCACTGGCTCACTGCTACCACGCCGATCAGCAGCAACCCCACAATGGCTGCGAGAAGCGTCCATCCCATGCGCACCCAGCGGTGGCCTCGCCGTAGTTGGGACGCGGCAGGCAAGGCAGCCGCTGCTGATTTGTTATGGTGATCGATCTGGGAGTCTGTCATGGAGTGGTCATGCTAGCCCCGCACCACGCGGCTTTGGGCACCACGCGGCTCTTTGGCGCGCTTGTCCTACAACGCCGGCCTGTGTGGCCTCCGCGATGTGTCTTTGGGTTGGTGTGAAACACCGGCCGGAGTCGACCGTGGGCCTATCGCGATGCTGATCCAACCCCCTAGAATCCGCGCACCATGCACAACCCTCGCCATCCCCACGTACTGCCTGTGCGCGATGGAGTCAGCCCCAGTTGCGTGGTGCTGCCGACGCATGGGCAGGGCAGCATGCTGGATTTTTTGGCGGAACGGCTGCCTGCGGTGCCCCGCGATGAATGGTGCCAGCGCATGGAGGCTGGCGATGTGATCGACGAGCGCGGACAGGCCGTGCTGCCTGTGCGGCCGTTTGAGGGGGGGCTGCGCCTCTACTACTACCGCAGCCTGTCGGCCGAGCCCACCTTGCCGTTCAGCGAAACCGTGGTGTATCAGGACGAGCACCTGGTGGTGGCGGACAAACCGCACTTCATGCCCGTCACTCCCTCTGGCCGGTATCTGCACAACACGCTGCTGGTGCGCCTCAAACGCCGTCTGGGGCTGCCAGAGTTGTCGCCGCTGCACCGGATCGACCGCGATACCGCTGGCTTGGTGATGCTGTCGGTACACCAAGCCACGCGCGGTGCGTACCAGGCGCTGTTCCGCGACCGGCAGATCATCAAGCGCTACGAGGCCGTTGCGCCCTGGCGTGCCGAACTGGTCTTCCCGCGCGACCATCGCAGTCGCGTGGAGGAGAGCCCGCAGTTTTTTCGCATGCAAGAGGCACCGGGCGAACCCAACAGCCACACGCATATGCAGGTGCTGGAGACCGACGGTGACTGGGCGCGGTATCTGTTGTCGCCCGTCACCGGCAAACGCCACCAATTGCGGGTGCACATGGCCGCCCTGGGGCTGCCATTGCGCAACGACGCTTTCTATCCCGTCGTCAATGACCCGCCCGATGGCGATTATTCGCGGCCCCTGCAATTGCTGGCCCGGTCTCTCGAGTTTGTGGACCCCGTCACTGGTGAGCACCGCGTGTTTGCAAGCAGGCAGTCGCTGCGCTTGCCCTGAGCACGCTCACAACCCTGACGCTATCCGTCAGGGCCTTTCTGCGGCTCGTGAACAGGGCTGTTGCAAGGTGGAAATGGCAAGGGTTTTCCCTATGCTTGAAAAGGCCATTGCACTCGCGATGGTTTTGTTTTTGCGCGAGATCGGGTACTTTGGTTCTTTCATATGCACGCCGATGCATAAATTACAGAAAAGCACCAGATGACTTCCTCAAGAACCCGCCATTCCATCGCCTTCAAACTCTCCTTGGCGGCGTTGCTCAGCCTGTTGGCGGTTTTGATGGCCACGATGGGCATCGTCAGTGCCTTGCTCTGGAACGATTTCGGTCGTCTGGCACGTGGTGATGCCACGCAGTACGTGGCCCAGGTGCGCACGCTGGTGCAAACCTTCGACGAAACGGCGCAGGAGCAAGCCAAGCGTGACTTCAGCTTGTTCAAGGCGAATTTCCCGGGCCAGTTCACCGTCGCTGAATCAGCCGGGGCCGACGGCAAGTCGGAAGCAGTGCTGTCGTTCCAGGGGGCTGCCGTCAATGGTGATTTTGAAGTGGTGGACCGCTTCTCCAAGGACAGCATGGGCGCAGTGGCCACGATTTTTGCGCGCACAGGAGACGATTTCATTCGCGTGACTACGTCCCTCAAAAAGCAGGATGGCGAGCGCGCCTACAAGACCCTGCTGGACCGCAAGCACCCGGCCTACGCCCTTGTGAACGAGGGCAAAACCTACATCGGCCGAGCCGGTCTGTTTGGCCGTGAGTACATGACCGTGTATGAGCCCATCCGCGAGGGCAATCGCACCATTGGCATCTTGTTCATCGGGTCTGACATGGGAGCCATTCTGGGCAAGCTCGACACTGTGATGGCGGGACAAAAGCTGTTTGCCACGGGGGCCGTGTATGCGGTCAATCTCTCATCGGGCCCCGCGCGGGGCACGGTTTTTGGGTTGCCTGGCGCTGGCAAATCGCTGAAGCTGGATGACAAGGACGACAACGCCAAGGCATGGATGGCCTCGCTGGCTGCAGTTGAGCCGTCGGGCGATCTGGAGTCCCGCTGGTCACCCCGTCGCAATGGCGAGAACGATACCGCCACCCGCTACGTGGCGGTCGAACACTACAAACCCTGGAGCTGGGTGATCGTTGCCGAGGCACCTTTGTCAGAGATGATGAGTGAAGCGCGCGGCGTGCTGACCTGGCTTTGGCTGGGTGTCGTGGTGGCACTCGCGTTGCTCACGGTCGTGTTGTTGGTCGCCACGCGCCGGCTGGTGGGTGCCCCCGTGCAGCAGCTGAGCACAGCCCTCGGCTATCTGGCACAGGGGGATCTCGCGCACGCGGTTTCCGTTCAGTCCCGCGATGAAATCGGTTCTCTGGCCCAGGCCATGGAAGGTTTTCGGGTCCGGTTGGTGGAGAGCCTGGGCACGGTGCGCACCAGTGCCGACAGCGTATCGGCGGCCAGTACGGAGATTGCGCAGGGCAACCAAGACCTGTCGGGACGGACCGAGGGCCAGGCCAGCGCCCTGGAGCAGACAGCGGCCAGCATGGAGCAGCTGGGCGCCACCATCCGCCACAACGCCGACAGTGCGGGCCAGGCCAATCAGCTGGCCGTGGGGGCCAGCCGGGTCGCACAACAGGGCGGAGAGGTGGTTTCCAAGGTGGTTCGCACCATGCAGGACATCCACACCAGCAGCCAAAAGATCGCCGACATCATTGGCGTGATCGACGGGATCGCCTTTCAGACCAACATCCTGGCGCTCAATGCCGCTGTCGAAGCGGCCCGTGCGGGAGAGCAGGGCCGCGGCTTTGCGGTGGTGGCGGCCGAGGTGCGCAACCTGGCTCAGCGCACGGCGGCAGAGGCCAAGTCCATCAAGGAGTTGATTGGCGCCAGCAGCGCCATGGTGCAGCAGGGCTCGGCGCTGGCGGACGAAGCGGGTACCACCATGCAGGAGGTGGTCAGTGCCATCCGGCGCGTGGCGGACATGGTCTCTGAGATCAGTGCGGCCAGTAACGAGCAAACCGCAGGCATCGGTCAGGTGGGGGAGGCCGTCACGCAGCTCGACCAGACGACCCAGCAGAACGCTGCGTTGGTAGAGGAAATGGCCGCCGCTGCCAGCAGCCTGCGGGTGCAGGCCGAGCAGATGGTGACTGCGATCGCTCGATTCAATCTGGGGCAGGATGCGTCCTCAGCCCGCTCACATGCGCCCGCATCGCCACATGCCATGGGGCTATCGCCCACGGCACCGCCAAAGCTACAGGGCTAGGGTGCCTCTGCACGAAGGCATCCGCCCATGAAAAAACCTGCCATGCATTGCTGCCTGGCAGGTTTTGTATTTGGAGCGGGTGATGGGAATCGAACCCACGTTATTTGCTTGGGAAGCAAGAGTCCTACCATTGAACGACACCCGCGCAGCCTTCGATTATAGGCAGCATCTTGGGCGCCGCTTTTCCCCGCCCGGCCGCTGGTTCAAAAATCCGGCAGATCAAGAATCTGTTGAGTGCTGCCGGGTATTTGAGTGATTTTGGCTGGTGGTGCTTATCCAGTATGCGCTAGCAGCTATCAAAAAATGAGTTGATCGGGGTGTCTCATTTCTGGATGTCCCCCAGGCACAGGTACTTGATCTCCACGTAGTCGTCCATGCCGTGGTGCGACCCTTCGCGGCCCAGGCCCGACTGCTTGACGCCGCCAAAAGGCACATGCTCGGTGGCCAGGATGCCCACGTTGGCGCCGACCATGCCGTATTCCAGCGCCTCGGTCACTCGGAAGATGCGGCCCACATCGCGGCTGTAGAAGTAGCTGGCCAGGCCGAACTCGGTGTTATTGGCAGCATCGATGGCTTCTTGCTCGGTCTTGAACTTGAACACCGGGGCGAAGGGGCCAAACGTTTCTTCGCGTGCACACAGCATGTCGGCCGAGGCATTGGCCACCACCGTGGGCTCAAAGAACTGGCCCGAACCCAGGCTGGTCAGACGCTGGCCGCCGGCCACCACCTGGCCGCCCTTGGCGAGTGCATCGTCCACATGGCGCTGCACCTTGGTGAGTGCAGCTTCCTCGATCAGCGGACCCTGGTTCACACCGGCCTCGAAGCCGTTGCCCACCTTAGCCGTCTTGACCTTGGCCGCGAACTTGGCCACGAACTCGTCGTACACGCCTTCCTGCACGTAAAAGCGGTTGGTGCACACGCAGGTTTGGCCTGCGTTGCGGTACTTGCTGGCAAAGGCGCCTTCTACAGCGCTGTCCACATCGGCATCGTCGAACACGATGAAGGGCGCGTTGCCGCCCAGCTCCAGCGACATCTTCTTGACCGTGGGCGCCGACTGCGCCATCAGGATGCGACCCACTTCGGTGCTGCCGGTGAAGCTGATGTGGCGCACCACGTCGCTCGCGCACAGCACCTTGCCGATGGCGATGGAGTTGTCGCTGTCGGCGGGCAGGATGTTGAACACACCGGCCGGAATACCCGCGCGGATGGCTAGCTCGGCGGCGGCCAGGGCTGTGAGCGGGGTCAGTTCGGCGGGCTTGATCACCACAGGGCAGCCTGCTGCCAGCGCGGGCGCGACCTTGCGCGTGATCATGGCCAGCGGGAAATTCCACGGCGTGATGGCTGCACACACGCCGATGGGCTGCTTGAGCACCAGAAGGCGGCGGTTGTTGTCGAACTGGGGCAGGGTCTCGCCGTTGATGCGCTTGGCTTCTTCGGCAAACCACTCGACGAAGCTCGCGCCGTAGGCGACCTCGCCCTTGGCTTCTGGCAGAGGCTTGCCCTGCTCGGCCGTCATGATGCGGCCCAGGTCGTCCTGGTTGGCCATGAGCAGGTCAAACCACTTGCGCAGGATGATGCTGCGCTCCTTGGCGGTCTTGGTCTTCCAGGGGCCCCAGGCGGCGTTGGCGGCGGCAATGGCGGCCTCCGCATCGGCCGGGCCCAGGTTGGCCACGTCGGCCAGCTTGAGGCCCGTGGCCGGGTCGTTCACGTCAAAGCGGCTGTTGCCCGCCACCCACTGGCCGTTGATGAGACCGTCGGTCTTGAGCAGGGTGGGATCGTTGAGCAGGGCGAGGGGCGATGTCTTCATGTCCATGGGAGTGCTTCCGGGATAGGTGACGAAACAGAGAGCGAGCAGAAAAGGGAAGGGGAGCAGGGGCGG
>Ga0208885_100177_pt1 | contig 29893 bp, 30 predicted proteins | sample LakWasMe74_LOW10_2_FD_183902 | JGI IMG/M metagenome (GOLD analysis project Ga0208885, IMG submission 183902) | Freshwater sediment methanotrophic microbial communities from Lake Washington under simulated oxygen tension - Sediment Metagenome... | ecosystem: Environmental > Aquatic > Freshwater >...
TTAAAACTGCCCCACTTGAGTGGGGCTGCAATTTGATTCCATTTTGCTCATTAGAAGATTTTTCATTTTTAATTTGATACGATTAATTTTGATTTATTTTTATTTCTTACTTTTCGCGATTGATTCCTCAGCACTTCATTAAAATAATCAACAAAAATATCAATATGATCCTGCAGGTGATGTTCCTTTTTCGTCGTGTTCCAGGAGCGCCTGAAAAGCCGGTTGATATTTGCTCTGAACATGGCAAGAATTTGGTTAATCCCAAATAGCGGGTCATATCTTTTTGATTTCAACTCACCAAAACCCGCGACTGCTGCGCGCACTCCTTTAAATTTCAAATGAGTCGATTTCGGGAAATGCTTGTGAATTAATTCCGGATAACGTTTATGCTCATCTGTCTTAAATTCAGCATTTGGATGAATGATTGGTGTGAGTTTCTCAAGAAGTAGATCCAGATTTTTTGTATGTTTGTTTTGCCGACGGCCGTACTTTCTCCTCGAGAGTGCAGCAATTTTTCCAAACGCTGGAATTTCAGAAACAATCGCGCCTAAAATAAAACGCTCAGTTGGATCTATCACTACGCTGACTGAAACTGGTTTCAATTTTGTGTGCACGCTCGTGATGAGATCATCAAATTGAACTTCGATAGCCTTTTCATTGCGCAATTTTTTATGCAGTTCCTGTTGCGATTGCCTTGCCTTTATTGCCAGGTATTCTATTTTTCGCTGAATAGTTTTTGGATGAAGCCCGATGTTCAAGCTCATGCGATTCATGCATTTCCCACCGGCGTAATCTTCTTTTATTCTCTGATTAAACCTTCGTTTTTTCTGTCGATACTCAAGCTTGTGAGTGGAAGCAGAATACTTTTTTCCGCATATCTTACATTTGTATCGTTGAATATAACGTGAATCATCCGCACGAAAATAATGTCCATCTTTCTTTTGAAAAACGTTCTGAAGATGAATTTTGCATTTTTGATTTGGGCAGCCTGTATTCATACGATTAATACTGCAACCGAATAATGGGGAATAGAACATTAAGCAATGGAAATCATTTTAAATGAAGGGGCGCGGTTCAAAAAAATTGATCTGAGAAAATGAAAAAATGAGCCCCACTCTAGTGGGGCAGTTTTGAATCAATTGAGTTCAATAATAGCTTTGTAGCCGTTCAGGATGGGATAAGGGGACAGAAAAGTAATGATCACTTGTCCCCATCCTGCGGCCGGAAGGCTCGGATGGTAAACGACTTCGATCATGGATTTTCCATTGTGCGGAGTAATTAAAATATCGTAAGCATTTTCTTTTCCATTCCAATTCATTCTTTTAATAAACTGCAGACGTGCCTTGGGCACTTCCATAAATCCTTTTTTTTCAAGCATGGCATAGCCGCGCTTATCTTTGAATTCCGGTGGAAGTTCGATGACTGTTTCCCCCTGAAGAACTTTTTTAGGGATGGGAACTAAGGATTTTTTATTAATGTCATAACTCATTTTAGCCGTAAATCTGGTCTTGTCCTTTTCGGTGATTTCAACAATGGCACTTCCTCCTTTATGAAGACGTCCTTTCAGGATATGATAAGAAGCTCTCTCTATGGCCGCCAGAGATGATTGGATTGTCATTATTGAAATGATAGTGAACAGCAGCAGATATTTCATTTCAGATCTCCTGAAAATTTTATCTTCAATTGCTGGAACGTTATCATCAAATTTGCGGGCCTGAAAAAGAATAAAAGTTATAGGTTGTATTGAAATTTATGATGCAAAAAAAAATTCTTTCCCGAATTATCGGTATTCAGAAAAAACGCTTCAGAAAGGCCTTTGGCAAGGTCATGGATGAGAAACAAGTTACAGAGCAGGAAGAGAAGTTCAGAAAAGCCTTTAATGAAAAACAATTGATCTATAGTGAAGACGAAAAGGGACGACTTGTTTATTTTTACCAGTTCCAGTTAACACTAATGCATGAATTCAATGAACAGTTTTTTTATGTTCCTGTCCTTTGGAGCAGAGATGATTCCGGTTCGAGAAAAAAACTTCTCGCTTCGATAAATAAAATGGGCCGCCATTATAAAAGAGCAAAAAAGATCCAGAAAATGCTCATTGCTGTTTCACCGGAAGAAACCAAGTTACTCACTCATTTTAAAAAAGCAGGCAAGCTCACATATATAGAGCTTGTAGGAAAGACCCACGAATCACTTGATCGCCTTAAAAGCGAAGTTTTGCCAAGAGGATTTTCTTTTACAAAGCTGAAATCGGCAGATGTTCCTGCCCTGGTTAAACTGGAGCTTGAATCTCACCTGAAAGACCCTACGAGCAGAATGCATGAGATTTTTGCAAAACCCATTGCTAAAAAACTGATGAAAAATTTTTATCGCAATCTTGTGAAAAGTAAAAAATGTATCATTGTAAAAAAAGAAGGAAGGATGGCCGGAGCTATTGCCTGGTTTATCGATAAAAAAAATCATTATGGCCTGGTGGCCTCTATCTTTGTCGCCGAGAATTTCAAAGGACAAGGTCTTTCAAAAATAATGTATAAAAGATTGCTGGAAGAATTCAGAAGAAAAAAATGCAATTACTATATAGGTTCGAGCACTACGGAGAGAGTTCTCATTCTCGCAAAGAAAATGAAACGCAAACCAATGAATTATAGCTTTATTGTTCGCCTTTCTTAAGGATGCTATAGCCGAGAAATCGTTTCACTTTTTCTTTTCCTTCGTGATCGTTTTCCTGAAGCCAGCCCGGAGTGGGGGCCATTCGCCCCAGTCGTTCAGATTCAATTCCAAAATAACACGTTTGATATTGCTCCCAACCTCTCTCTTTGAAAAAACCAAACCAATCCGACGGATAAAAAAGAAAGGGAGCTTTCTCCATCTGTTTCAACCTTTTTGGAGTGCGGAGAAATTGCAGGATTTCCGGAGAATAATATTCCGTAATCCAGAAATCGAAGTTCTTTTCGTTATGAAGAGCAGAGGCGAGATCACCTGCTTCATCATTGCTCAGATAGGGAACAACTCCCTCGGTGATGATCAGCGTTTTTTTAGAAAGACTCGAAACCTCGTCGAAAAATTTTTTTCGCAAACCTTTATCGGATAAATCGAGACTTCTTCTTTCAAGTTGGCAGCGAGGCCGTACATGGGCAAGTTTAGAATTTTTAAGATAGATAATTTTTTCAAAATCCACTTCAATCCAATGAAGAGTGTCGGGAAGATCCAGGCGATAAGGGCGCGTGTCCAGGCCCGCGCCAAGATTCAAAATTGTTTCAATTGAATGATCACGGACCAGCGAAAGAATAAATTCATCTATAATCCGGGTTCTGATGACAACAGACCAGGCCGTATAACGCGATCCTTGAGTTCTGCGTGCGAGCACATCTCCGCGTTCTCCGATTAAAAGCCGTGCAAAAGGGTCGCGAAAGAGTGCATCTTTTCGCTCATTTTCTTCTGCCCGGTAAGCTGCGACCCAGACAGCAGTATCAGTGACATCATTTATCATCTTGTCGTTCATAATATCAGTGTAAAAGAATCATATGCTAAGTTTCAAATTAAAACTGAACTTAAATCTAACATTCGCTGCAACTTTTCCCACCTCTTAAAAAAAATTAACATTGTTTTATGAAATCCCGCTTTTCAGGAGGACTTATGAAATATTTACTTATTACTTCACTATGCCTGTTCAATATGAGTGCTTTTGCAAATGACAAAAAAATGCACAAAGATATGGAAAAAAAGATGGATAAAATGTCCTTTGAAGACGCTCAAAAAATGAAATTGGACATGCTCGATAAAAAGCAATCTATGCTCGACGACGAAAAGAAATGCATTAAAGATTCAAAAGATAAAACAGAGATGAAAAAATGCATGAAAGAAGGCTGGGAAAAGTATGACGAAATGAAGAAAGAAGCCAAAAAAGAAATGAAAGAGAAATCTGAAAAACATGCAGACAAAAAAGAATCAAAAGACGAAACAAAAATGTAGTGAGACAATAAAAAAAGGGCCGCACACAGGCGGCCCTTTGATTATTGGCATACTCGTGCCGGAAAAATTTCATTCAAGCCTGATCTGACATGATGAAATTGAATCTGGCCTTCATCTGAATTTTTCGAAACTTCTGTCTGTAATCTCTCTTCAATCCGGCGATGGCAGACATCAGTGCCGTTTTCATCTTTACCTAATTCCTTTATTTCTACGATTTGTCGTCTGATCTTTAATCGCTCGACTCTTTGACCGTCATTAGATCCGAGAATGTCTTCAATAGAAAAACCTCCTTTTCGTGGAGCTCGTTTGCACATTCCGGCCGTCATACAAGGCTCTCCCGGAAAATCACCTGCATTAATATTTGAGTGATCAAATAAAGTCCAACCATCGAGCGCGGGAATATTAATTTTTAGTTCTTCAAGTCCATAGCCCAAAGCTGAACAGCGAACGCTAGTATTATTGAGCAAAACATCTGCCGTTTTTATGTCAGAGATAAGAATTCTTTCTGCTGCCATCGTCTGAGCGGAAAGGGCGCAAGAAATAAAGAGAGAAAGAAAGAGTAAGCAAGTTTTCATAAAATCCTCCTGGTGTGAAAATGTTTTACGCCCGGTTTTGATATAAATAAATTGAATTAATTGAATTTCTGTGATTCACTTTATGAATGATTAATTCGAATGATTTGAAATGTTTTATAGTTACGGCCAGAGTTCTACATCTGACAAAAGCGGCAAAAGAATTGGGGTTATCTCAGCCAGCTCTTAGTCATTGCATGAAAAGACTGGAAGCTGAGACAGGAGAGCCACTTTTTCTTCGTAGAAAAGAGGGGCTGATTTTGACCAAAGCGGGAGAATTTCTCTTTCAGCGCGGACAAAAAATCTGTGATGATCTCGAGCAGGTCCATGAAACTTTAAAAAATGGCAGTACTAAAACGAAATCGTCATTAACAATAGGAATGCATCCTTCTGTTGCGGCCTATCTCATGCCTCAGGTGTTAAAGAGAAACACTGAAATTGAATTCCATTTCAAATTCGGTCTTTCTCGCGAAGTGACCGAGTGGGTTCAGACGGGAAAAATTGATTGCGGAGTCGTGATCAATCCATTTCCTCACAGCAATCTGATCATTACAGAACTAGAAAAAGACGAAGTCACTCTGTGGTCCAGAAAAAAAGATTTCAAGAAAGACGCTCTTTTTTTTGATCCGCAAATTCATCAGACATTTTCTCTATTGAGACAATTGGAAAAAAAAGGAATGCTTTTTAAAGAGCAATTTGAAATTCCAAACCTTGAACTTATTGCAAAGTTTGTTTATGAAGGGGCCGGAGTCGGAATTCTTCCTTCTCGCGTGATCAAGAATTATTTTCCCGATCAGACAAAAATTTTTTCGACACAAATTAAACCTTTTACGGACAAAATATGCTTCGCTTATTCCGTAGAAAGCAAAGGCGTAGATTCCATCGTTCAATTTAAAAATCTTTTGAAAAAAGTTTTGTAAAATGAATTTAGTTTGAGTACTATGCGCCCACTTAAATGCGGGAGCTGTTTTCGATGAATAAATTGTTCGTTATTCTGTGTTTTCTTGTCTTTTCTCTGGCGATTTCTTCAACATTTTCTCAAGAAAAAAGCAAAGTTACGATCTCTGGAATTTCGTCCGGAGGTTTTATGGCCAATCAAATGGCGACCATTTATTCATCAGAAATTTCTGGCGTGGGTACAGTTGCGGGTGGATTTTACTATTGTGCAGAAGACTATCTCCCTAAAAAAGTAAAACAAGATGCCAACACGATTGGTACGACTAATCTTTTTCTCTTTGAGCCAACAGCAAAAATGATCAATGACACGCTCAATCCGTTTATCATTTTTCATGGGCTTAATCCGCAAACCTGGTTTCGTCCGCAAAAAGGCAATCCTATCTACCGTTCGGTTGCTGTTTGTATGGGAGAACCGGACAAAGCGCAGCTGGAACTTTCTTATCTCAAAAAAAATGAAGAGCATCATCTTGTCGATCCACTTTTTAATCTTCGCAATCAGAAGGCCTATATCTTTCAAGGTCAATCCGATTCAGTTCTCAATTCTAAAATGCAGAATAAACTTAAAGAACAATATCTTGCTGTTGGTCTGAAAGAAGAAAATATTCAACTGGAAGAAGGGAAGGGAAGTCATAATTTTCCGACAGACAGGGCAGATGGAATTGACTGTTCAAAAGAAGAGGTGCCTTACGTTTCATCTTGCGGAGTGGATGTGGCGGGAAACATCCTGAAACATACTGTAAATTCCGAATTACTCCGTGGAGAATTTAATAGAGATCATATTTATCTTGTAGATCAAACGCAATTGTTAAACATCAGTAAACCGGAAGAAGAATGGATGCAACCATCTCCTAGCATAGCTCCTTATGGCTATTTATACGCCAGTGAGAAATGCCTGCAATCCCCTGATTCCTGTCAGCTTCACGTGGCCCTTCACGGTTGTAAAATGAGCGATTCTTATCAGGAGTCTTTCCAGACTCAATACCAGAATCAGGTCAATTCTTATAAAATTCTTTCGATGCGTTCTAAAAAAGACTGGCGCGGCCTTTACAATGTTCTCCCGACTATTGAGGATAAAGTGAATCAATACGGTTTGCTTAAATTTGTTCTGGATGCAGGTTATATCAACTATGCCGAGGCCAATGACCTCATGATTCTTTTTCCACAGACGTGGATTACAGAAAACAATTTCCCTTACAATCCGAAAGGATGCTGGGATTGGTTTGGTTGGACTGATGAAAATTATGCAACTAAAAAAGGCGCAGAGACAAAGTGGCTGATGCCGTTTATCAGATCCGTCGCAGAAAATCCAAAGGCCAGAATTCTTCCGGTTGCGCCTAAGTTTGATCTTGTGGAAAAAAACTTTCCGCGAAAGTAATTTGCATTATACTTGAAGCATGAAAGTACTTTTCTTCATGCTTGTGTTGCTGGCCATTCCGGTCTTCGGACGGGCAACGCCTGTTTCATTATCCCGGCAGGATAAAAGAAATGGATTGATTTATTCGCAGACAATCACTGCAGACGTGGATTTCAATTCATCTTTTTTTAAAAAATATCGGCCGATTCAAAAGCATATTAATCTTCAAGTGGATTTTCCGGAAGCTGTTATTTTTCATCAGGCCAAAGATGAAAAGGGTGTTATTGAATTTCAAAAGAAGTATTCAACGAATCGGTTTGGTTTCAGAAAAACAGCGGTCAGGGAAAACGCCCATCAAAGATTAATCATTGCAGGGGATTCAAATACATTTGGCATAGGCTGTAATGACGATGAGACATTATCCTATTTTCTGGAGCAGAAACTTCCTGAAACTCAAATTGAAAATTTGGGGCTGGCCGGTTCGGGGCCAAACTCATTACTTTATTTTTTGCAACATTACTCTCTGGCGGAAGTTGAACCTACTGTAAAAGACACGCTCATGCTTTATGATTTCAGCGAATACCTGATTGAAAGAATGATTGGAGGAAAAAATTTTATCCGTTGGGGCTGGATGCAACCTTCCTATGAATTGCAGGGAAGTGAACTTCATTACGCTGGAACATTTAATGAGCAATGGATAACGAAATTTTATAAAGTCATTAACTTTATTGATCCCAAAAATTTCTTATTTCCTAATTTACCCAGAATCCATGATCATCACTACCAGCTCGTGGCCCGCATTTTTTTGGAAATTAAAAAATTATTTCTTCAACAAACGAAAATGACTAACCGTTTTGCTGTTTTAATTCACCCTTTTACTCTCAATGAACAGAACAGACCGGTTGTAAAAAGAGTGGAGGAAGAATTAAAAAAACTGGGAATTGAAACGATTCGATTCGATGAAAGCACGGCGATTAATTATATTTCAATTTATCCCCGTGATCTTCATATGAAACCGAACGGGCAGCACTATTATGCCGGTCTAATAGCTCAGAAGGTGCAGAATATTTTCGCTTCGGAATGACAAACGTAAAAGTTGAACCTTCTCCCACTTTACTTTCAACCAGAATTTGTCCGTTGTGAGAGTGGGCAATATGATTGCTGATATAAAGGCCTAGACCAAGTCCGGAAATATTTGTGCCGGTGACGGCCCGCTCATAGCGCTCAAAAATTTTACCCATTTTTTCTGCAGGTATTCCCAGTCCATGATCTCGCACTGAAAGTTCAATCATGCCATTTTTTTCAACGATTTTAATATTGATCTCCTTTCCTTGTCCGTATTTGATAGCATTGCATAGTAAGTTTGAAATCAATTGCTCTAACCGATAACTGTCGCCGCAAACAGGTGCACCTTCCGGACATTTCTCAAAAGTGTAGGGGATTTTCTGAACCGTCAACTGTTCGGCAAAAGAATCAATGATTTCAGAAGTGAGATCATTTAAATCAAACTCGGTTTTATTCAAAGTCATTTTGGCAAGTGAAGCGCGGGAAGCATCGAGCATGTCTTCGATTAAACTGTTCATTCGGTCAAGCTGTTGTACCGCTTTTTTTACCCTTCGATTGACTGCTTCCTGATCATAAACTTTTGGATTGTCCTGAGTTATCATTCGGGACGCTTGCTGGAATTGAAGTTTTAAAGAAGTAATCGGAGTTTTTAATTCATGTGAGGCCACACTTAGAAATTCATCCCGAACTTTGATGGCATCGTTGGCCGATTTAAAGAGACGGGCGTTATCAATCGCAATAGCCGCCTGCGCGGCTATCCCTTCAATGATGGCCTTATCGCGTGAAGTGAAATGGTTCTCACGATCATCTCCATATAAAATTCCTCCAATTATTTCACCATTGCGGGAAACTACTGCGACGCTGAGGTAACTTTTTAAAGGTGATTCATCATAGGAAAAATTATCTGCAACTGAATTCTTTTTTTCAATCAACTCATGAATGAAATGTTCAGGAAGAGAATAAATAATATTTCTGAATTCATTTTCTTTTCCCCCTGAAAGCGCACAAAGGTGGTAATGGGCGCTGTCATTTTTCTCTTTATAGAAATAGGCACCCCATTTCGCATCTGTGATCACTCTTCCGGCATCGGTAACGAATTGGATCAGCTTTTGCCACTCCAGCTCTGCCGAAAGTTTTCTTCCCACATTATTGAGAATTTCCAGCTGAGCTGCTCTTGCATTTTCACGAGCTGAAAACTGGATCTGTCTAAAGACAATCCAGAAAATGAGACAGCTGACGAGAGTTCCCAGGATTAAGACGACGATGGGGAGATAGCGTGAGGATTTGTCAGGAAATGTTGTAAGTGTGGCAACTTGTATTTTCCATTCTCGTTGGGCCACATTGATCGTCAGATTTTTTTGAAATGCAAGTGAACCGCCATCTACTTTGGCCTTCGGATTTAATTCATACAGGGGAGATTCTTGTTTTTCATTAGTACATATAATGCTCACTTTGAGCGGAATGTGATAGCCGAAATGAGCAAAGATTTCATTGAAGAGATCATAGGTTCTGAATGGAGCGTGGATGAATCCAAATAAATGGGCCTCTCTTTCCTGAGCCGTTTGAAGTTGAGTATTGGTTTTATAAATGGGCGAGTAAATCAGAAAACCTGGCTGGATTTTTCTATTGCTCTCTTGTACCAGAGTTACTATTCCACTGGCCGCAGGAAGCCCTGAATGCATTGCTCTGTCCATGGCCACACTGCGCTTCTCTTCAGTATGCATATCAAAGCCAAAGGCGCGCTGATTTCTCCAGTCAAAGGGTTCAATGTATGCGATCGGGTAGTAGACAGGGCGAATATGATCCGGCCAGACTTTGTAATCGGGAAAACCTTTGGATTTAATTTTTTGAATATGATCTTTCAAATCTTTGGCCAGAACTTTTTGGGTGAAGCCGATCGCCTGAATGCCTGGATACGCTTTAAGGATATTGAGGGAATCAATGTATTTTTTAAATTCAAAAGGCTCTATATTTTCGGAAATTTCAAACATACTTTTAGTTTGCGTAAGAGCATTGATGTACGTTTCCATCCGAAAGGTGATTTGTTGTTCAATTTGAAAAAGGAGATTTTCGAATCTCTCTTTTTCATGAGACTTGATATTTTCAGAAAGAAAGTAAGTGGCAATTAAAGTGGTGAGAAAGGTGATACCGGCCAGTAATACCGGATAAAAAAGGTGTCTTAATTTTCGTTTTTTGGACAATGGCAATCGCGACCTCGCTTCTCACACCCACGGCACCCACGGAACTTCAAATTATCATTGTAAAAATTGTTTAACTATTAGGGATTTTTAATATCACCTAGAGCCTGAGTCCGGTGCAATTCCAAAGCCTGACAGAATTACTTTTTTCAGGGATTAGCCGATAAATCCTTGATGAAAAAATTGATTTTTATATTATCCATTGCTCTCATAGTTTTAGCCTATAACAGGACAGAGAAATCCGGCCCTGAAACTGTGGCGTTCCGCGCTCCTGCTGCTGCGAAAAGTCTCGATTGTACACAACTTGTTCAATCTTTCGTGTCAACGGCAAAACCAAAACTTCCTGTCGCAAAAAATTCTTTGTTTGGAAAATATCCTGAGTTGCTTGCAGAAATAGATAAGCTTGAATTCATTCCGTTCCAGTTAAATGAATACACTTCATCCTTCATCAAAAAAAATAATCGGGCCCCGACACTGAGAGAGGCGATGGAGGCCATGTATGATGAAAGAAGATTAATGATCAGCAAGTATGATGAAGTCATTGCAGATGTAGAAAGTCTGAATAATCCTGAGCTGTCCGAATTTATTTATGAATTAAAATTTTCAAGGGAAAAGCTCAACAAGTTTAAAGATCTCGATCACTACGATGATGAATTAATTTCTTCTTACAACGATGGCAAGGCGAAGTTTTCTTCCATTGATGTTCCGATTGCAATCAAAGGCGGCGCGGTTGAAACCCGTTTCAATACTTACGTAAAAGAAAGAATGCGCGAAGGAAATTTTAATGGCGAACTTGGTGAGCTGATAGGTTATGGTGCGAGCAAAGACAAACCCATCCGCAAAGGAGTGAAGTTTGAAACTAGATCACTCTCTCATCCGATTCCTTACCAGCTGACGATAGACACGGCCATCAAAACTCTTGAAGAGAACTTAAAGCAGAAATCAGACAAGGAGCTCTTAAAGCTTGTTTCGACTTATGGTGATGGCATTTTGAGAGCGGCCAGAAGTTACCTGGACAATCTCGGCGAAAGGCCGGTTGATCGGGACATTCTCATTGGAAAAATTATCACGATGATCAGAACCAAAGAAATCGATCTCGTCTTTCAGAAGGCCAACGGCAAAATTGTGTGGGCCGAAGTAAAAACTTATAAGAAACCAATTACGATGGAAACTTTGAACGGCGGCGGCTATAAGGCCAAGCCAATGGCCGAGCAGCTCCTTGAGCACAAGGCCTTGCGCGATCTTCTCGGTTTCAAAAAAGAAGTCGAACTCCGTTTTATTTCTCCTACTTCAGTTATTGAACCAGATGCAAAAGCTTATATTGAGAGTCTTGGCTATGAAGTCATCTCTGCCCAATAGGAAAATTTATGAAGAAATTAACTCTTTTACTTATGCTGGTCCTTCTTTCATGCTCCCACACCGGGTTAAAAAGAGAAACAGCAGCAGAAAACCAGGCCATCCAGCTTTCTATGGAACAGGAAGAAGCTGCCAAATATGCGACTGACATTGCAAATCTGCAGATGCTTACAGAGGAAGCTTTGGTGTGGAGATCGAAGGCCTTGGATTTCTACCAGAAGAACCAGGATAAATTCGGCAAAAAAAATTTCAATCATCAGGATCTGCTGGAGCTTTTTGAGAGCGTAAAGAAGTATAAAGATCTTCGCAATCGCCTGATGGACTATTCTAAAAAATTCGGCGATCAATTCCGGACTCTGGACCTGATAGAAGTGAAGCCAGGGGCAGGAACGGATTTAAAATCGGCGCTGGTAAAGATTGATCCAAAAGACAGGACCGGACGAGATTTTTTAATTGAGATGAAAATATCTTTCGATGCTTCTTTGGTTCTTTATGACAATTATCTGACTGGAATTTATCCTTACGTCACTCATCGCAAAACTAGAAGAATCATCAACAGAGATATTCCTGAGCTTCACAATGCGCTGGAGAAAATTACTGATAGTTTCTTTGATCCCAATCAGCGTCTTATTATGTTGAAGGCCCAGTCGATTTTTAAAGAGGCTCTTCAGTATGACAAAAAAGAAAATATTGAACTCTCACAAGATGAAACGTATCTGAATCTGCTTGCGATGGAGAGTCCTTTTTACCAATTCCTTCTGACAAAGCAATTTGACCTCAAAAATCAAAATGCGATTAAAGCTTATTGGGACAGAATCACAGACAGGTTCACCTTTATGAATGAATCATTTACTTTTATCGCCAGTAAAACTTTCGGCAATACGCTTGGTCTTGTTGCTTTTCGTTCAGGGTATCTGACTAAACTTTCTGCTGAAGAAAAAACGGCGATGGCAAAGAGTTTTAAGCCACTCGATATTATGCTGGAGAAAACTCCCTTTCGATTAACGGATCAGTTTATTCCGGGGCATTACGGCCACGTCGCTCTATGGATTGGAACAGAAGAAGAATTAAAAGAACTCGGAGTCTGGGATCATCCGTTGGTCACAAAATACCATGAGAAAATCAAGTCCGGTCACCACATTATTGAGGCACTGAGACCGGGAGTTCAGATCAACAGCCTCGATCATTTTCTCAATATCGATGATATGCTCGTGCTTAGGAATCCTTCCATGAATGATGAGCAGAGAAAGGAATATGTGATACGTGCTTTTGAGCAGATTGGAAAAGAATATGACTTCAATTTTGATGTCGAGACTGATTCAAAAATTGTCTGCTCGGAAATTGCGTACGTCGTCTTTCACGACATTGAATGGCCGACTAAAAAACAAATGGGACGATATACAATCAGTCCGGATAATGTCGCCAATAAGTGTCTTGATGGATCTTTGGATCCGGTGCTTATGTATCGCGCCGGCAAAAAGATTTCTTCCGACGCTATCATTGAGAATTTAAGACAAGAATTAAAAAAATAATAGCTCGTATAGCTTCAATGACTTTGTTCTAGGCACTTCTCACTTCTACCATGAAGAAAGGAGTGCTTATGAAAAATATTATCAAACCAAAGTTATTCATCCTGCTGGCCCTGGCCTCTCCCATATTCACTCATGCGATCGATGATGCAAAAGATGCACGGATGAAAGACGCGAATATGCAGGAAGTGAATACCAAAGATGGTAAAGGGATTGGCCTTGGCAGAAAAAATTGTTTCATGGTCAATAAAACCCGCGAACGACTTTGCGACTCTCGTGCTGAGAAATGGTGTAATGAAAACAAAGGCGCAAAAGAATGCCGTCGTTTTTTTAACACTGATGTGAGTAAACCTTAGCTAGAGTGACAGCAGAAGTTTCTCGCCAATCAGCGCGGCCGGAGTCTGACAGCGTTTGCCAGGTTTATCGCTGAGAACCTGAGAGAGAAATGAAGTCATCTCGTTTTCAATTTCTTCGCGTCCGGCAGAGGCGGGAAGTGTCGCCAGTCTGGCCTTGAGGGCATCGCTTTTTAAAACCAGGTTTCGACCTTCTTCATGAGTGAAATTCATTTTTTCAATGTAGTGTGGGAAGAGAAGATCATTCCATACGAGAGCCGCTTCTTTCGGAGTAAGCCCTTCGGGAATATTTTTGAAAGCAGCAATGAGTTCGTCCACTTGCTCAATTTCTTTCATCGAGCGCGCCCAGGAAAGAATTTTCTCCCAGTTGCGGTTTGATTTAAATTCCCGGAACTGAGATTGGAATTGCATTTGAAATTTTATCCTCAAATCGTCTTGTTGAATGACTGAGAGAGAAATGAGTACAGTCCGGGAGAGATCATCGATGGTTTTCGTTTTGAGAAGCCAGCTGATGTAACCGCTTTCAACATGATTGTCTTTTAGGAATTTTTTTAGATTGATTAAAGTTAACTCGTCTTCGTTCATTCCCACCATGTTGAGAATTTTCTTAAGCGGTCCTTGATTTTTTACAATAATGGCACTGGTGTATCCATTTTCCAGACTTTCAAGGGGAAGAAAAAAATCTTTCTCCTGAGCGAGCTGTAAAACCTCGAGGAATTTCCGTTCCTGTTCTTTAAATGCACTCACAGCTTCTTTACTGCCAAGAATGTCCGCCATTTCATTTTCAATTTGTCTTTTTTGAAGGCGCGCAGGGATATTTGTGGCGAGAATAGTCCAGGGAACAGACATCACGACCGGAATCATGGCCTGCAGATTGTGATGCATGCAAAAATAGGACAGTCCCATTTGAAAAGCTTTGCCCATCATCATGGAAAGAGCGAATCCATAGCCTTTGCGTTTCAGGAAAATATCGATTCCAAGATGGGCCTTTTTCATCAGCGCTACCAGGTTATGCCATTTCATTGAAACGATAAATTTTCGAAACACCGGAATTTTCTCTTCCGGAATCATTCCGCTTTTTTCATAAAACTTTTCAAACTTCATCGCTTCATCGCGAAGAAGATTGGCGAGAACTTCCGGATTTTGAAAAGGATCTCTGCCAGCAGGAATTTTTCTGTCCAGTGAATCAGCGACATCGACCATGAGATGGGTGAGTGCCAATTGCATTTTTAATTCAGAAACTTCAGGAACAACCGGTTCCGCCCAGACTGTCTGGCCGGAAAGAGAAGAGAGTAAAAAGAGAGAGATAAAGAGGCAGCTCATGATATTCTTTTTCATTTTTGGCTTATCGGTTTTAGAAATCCGGCCATTAATCCGAGAGGGGGATGTATGAAAAAATCTTTATTGATCATCTCTGTCCTTTTTACCTTAGCATCGTGCTCGGGAATTGGTGTTCAAAGGGAGCCGTCTTCGGATAATTCCTGTGGTGATTTCGTAAAGAAGTTCTTTGCAGAGGATGTGAAAGCGGATAATTCAAGGCTCACGGCTTTGGTTGAGAAGAAGATTTTAAAAGAGGCGGACCTGGCCTTTCTGAAAGAAAAAGAGATCCAGGCCTTTTTGACAAAACAGAAGTCTGAAAGAGCAGAGATCGAGGCGGATCTCCTGCTCATCAAGAAAAAGTACCAGCACATGGATTCTTCACAGGTTATCGGGCATTTCAAACTGCTCAGAAATTCCTGTCAGCGGGGCTGAGTCCCTTAGTGTTTAAAGTTTAGACAATTATCCAGAACCTCATTGGTAAAAACTTCAAAAAAGGCAATTCAAACCTCCCAAAGCGTAGAATGAACCCATGAAGTTCAAAGCTATTATTGCCCTGATCCCACTGACATTTAATCTCTGTCTCATCGCAGGTGAGCCGGATCATTTCACCAATAAGCACAAGGTGATCAGCGATTCACTTTCAGAAGTGAACCGCGAAGCGAGCTTATCTCTGCAGGAAGCGATTCAAAACGCCAACAAAAAAACAAACAACTGCGATGAAAAAGTTTTGTATGAGGAATCGCTGAAATATTTTGGCAATCACATCCGCGGAAAATTCACCCGTAAAATTATTTCAAGTAAAGAAATCGAAAAAAAGAGTGTGAGCGTATACAAGTCCGTTTATCGCGATTGGAAATTTTACGACGGAACGATTGTGGCAAGCCCGATAGTCAAACAATTGGGAGTGGCGATGTCGCCCGTTCTGAACATCAACGGCTTTGAAGTGGGCGCCGATAAATTCGAACATCTTTTCGGCCAGGGATTTTATTATTTCACTCTTCATCGCCTGGAAAAAAAATCGCTGGATGAATCCATCGCACTCGTTACAAAAAGAGAAAAAGAAAGCATGGGCGGAAGCCGCTGGCAGACAGGAATCTTGAGTTACGGTGATCTTGCTGCAAACTTCAATGGCTACAGATTCTGGAATCATTTTTTACAAAAAGAAGATGATCTTTTAGGAAAAGATCACAACGTCGGCCCTTTTGTCCGTTGTGAAAATCAGCAATGGGTGAAGGTGAAGGACATCGATTTTGCGGAATACTTTGACGACTCAGTCGATGAATCGATTAATTGTTCGACTTTTCCAACGAAAAGTAATTTGGAGAAATTCACCAAACGCATTCATGAATTGGGATTTGCTTGTCCGATTGATCCGGCAAGAAGAGATGATTTAAAAGTGAAGTATGGATCTTTTGCTGAAAAGATTATCAACTTCGGGACGAGCCGAGTGACCGATCTCTAGTGAGCTTTCACCAGTTCTTTGAATTAATGGATTTCCGTTTCAACTGTCATGACAATCGTTCCGATATCTTTTTTCAAATCGTAACTATTGTAAGGATCTTTTTTATTTAAATCGTTCGCATCGAGTTTTTTTATCCAGATGATTCGATCTTCTTTTTTCCAGGAAATGTAATTCTCGTTTTCCGTTACAGGCTTTGGTAAATTAAATTCTTTACGGACCATTTCTTTAACAATCGCAAAGGATTCAGGCCCCGGTTTAAATTCAAAAGAGATGTACTGCAAATAATGGGACTGATTGTTGGAAGAAAAATACTGAGCGTGGAAATAGCGTGTTCCAGGTAAAATGTTTCTCGTTCTGATAATACTCAATTTCCCGGTGTAGGGGTTTTCACTATCCATCTGAACAGGTTCTAATTTAAGTTTTTCGAGAGTCCCTGTCACAGAGTTCTTATCTAAGTTTTCAAAGATGGCATCATTCATCAGCGGTATTAAAATTCTGAGCGATTTCTTTTCTTGAGCGCTGATAGATGAAAATTGACTTAATTCCTGCTCCGAGATTTTAGAGCGCTTTAAAATTATTTCCATGGCATCCAAAGATAAACTGTTGTTGTCTTTTACTTCTGATTTTAAGACAACTTCTGTTTGCTCATTGGAGCTCTTTGGCCGGCGAGCGATCATAAACACGATCGCTCCAGCAATGAGAGTGGTAATAACAATTTTTTTCTTATTTTCTGAATTGAGCATTTTGCCACTTTAATAAATAGGGTGTCGGGTTAAGAAGATCCTGGCGACGGTTATAGTATTTACCATTGATCTCTGTATTGAATTGAGTCAGCGGTCCTTTCAATTTTCCTGAGTAGAGTTCAAAATGCAGCATCGGTGAGCAGCAGCCGGAATTGACGACTCCCATATAGCCAACTCGATCTCCCATCTGAACCACTTTTCCGAAATTGATCCCTTCTGGAACGACGCCGGTCATTTCACCGTAACGAACGACGAAGCCTCCACTGTGGACGACTTCTAAAGCGTAAGTGCCGCCATAGAAACGATAGAGGGGACGAATTACAATACCAGGAGCCACTGCTCTGATGGGTTCATCTTTAAAGCGGTATAAATCATTGGCCGCGTGAACTCTTTTTCCACCAGCGCGTGCCCAACCAAAACTTCTTTGTCCGCTAGAGAAGGGAACTGTGACTCTCTTCATCGTTGGAAATGTACAGCAGTTTGGATCATTGAGTCCTGTCATGTTGCTGATGGTGGGCAATAAATCATCGATGTAGGATGAAGCATATTCACATTCAGATTTTGCTTTGATGAGCGTGGAAGCGACATAGCCAATTTTTTGAGGTTCACCAGCTTTGGTTTCAAATTCTACTTTGACGAAAATATATTCAACTCCGTTGATAACTCCCTTTATTGTTTGCGGTTCAAAGCTCTGATAAAATTTTACCTGGTCGCCAGTTTGCGCCGTATAGATAACGTTACTTAAAGATTCATCCCGCACATTGATTGATCCACTGGCCGAACAAATAATAGTCTCTACACCATTTTGAATTTTTAAGTGATCGTCATTTTCATTATCTTCTTCGTCAGGATCAGGGATAGTTTCATTGGCCGGTGGCGGATTCCTTTGATCTAATTTTTCAGTGGCAGTGATAAGAGTTTTCATATCCATATCATCATTGATGATCGTAGGAATCAGATTGTACATTTGTTCCTTATCCAATGTTGAAATATGGTTGAAGAGGGAAGTGTCTGATGTGTTGACGGCCAATTGAACTGCATTGGTTTCGCCCGGGCGGTACATATTAAAAACGAGATATTCTTTTTCGGCGGAGAAGTCTCGACAGTTCATTCGTAAATAAGAGTTCTCACCAAATGTGACCAGTAATGTTCCAGCACTAAGGCCTAAAAGATCTTCATTGATTTTTATTCCTCGCGATTGAATCGGACGGAGATTGGCTTTTGGAACAAAGCCAAGGTCACCTTTCTTAGCATCGGTATCATTTTCTTTGTTTCCGCCGATAATTTCCACCTGGACTTTGGCAGTCTCTTCATTGGAAGAAATAATTCGAACTAATGTCCCGTTATCAATATCGGCAAAAATTTTTCCATCTGCATTTTCCAGACCTATTCTGCCTTGAAGGAATCCTCCTTTCACAAAGGCGAGTTTGACATTGGAATAAGTTTTATAAGTACAAGTATTGGCCTCTACGAGTCCTTTGCGGGCATCCCAGTAAAACCGATCTGCACCGGCCAGTGCCGTTTGGGCCACTAATGAAAGGACGATTGTGAAAAGGGATTTCTGCAAAAAGAACACTTTAATATCCTCGAAAATTACATTTTGAGCGGATACTAGTTTAAATTTTTTTAGTTAAGCAACTGTGTGTGTAGATATTATAAAAAGCAGCTGGGAGGACTGTAAAAAAGATACAGTACTTTAAAAAATGAGTTGATTTAGAAAACATTGGCATCACAAAAGCTTTTAAGGTCATACTTAAATAAGAAATGGCTGTGAGTTGTTGGTGCCCGAGACGAGATCTTCCGAACCTTCTCATTAAAAACAATCACAGATCGCAATAACAAGTTATAAAACAAATTATTTCAGCAACTTAAGTCAATAGCTTTAAAATTATTATTGTTGTCTGCTGTATTCAGGTGAGGTCTTTTTTGAGGGAGTATATCCCAATTTTAGACCATTAAAACTTTAGTCAGAGCTTCTTCGAAATGTGATTCGTACCAGAATGTATCATCACACGCTTTCTGATTTAATTTCAGCTTTTCTTTTTTTAGACTTACGGCTGAAATTTTTAAATCGTGGATGTTGTCCAGTACCCAATCTTCGTTTTTCAAGTGATCTTCAAAAAGAATAACATTTGGTGCGCTATCGCTTCTGGCAGATAATGCCTTAAATCCAAGTAAGCCTTGACTGAAGAGATGTTCAGCTAATAATCGTGTCCAAGGATCTCTTACATAAGTAGATTTTCTATAATCGGAAATAGTTTTATTAGGTAACCCTGCCGCTGATAGAAATGTCGATAATACTTGCTGGTCAGTTAAATCAATCAAACGACTAGGTTCATTTAATGTAACTTCAGCAAGTTTGAAATTCCTGTCGCAAATTTGCTCATAATAATATTTTGGAGCCGTTTTCGGTTGAAGATTATATGTTTCAACGTGATTTAAAAGGCTATGAAAAGCTCGTTCAGCTGCAACAGTGCAAAGATCTGCAGAGGTATAGATGGCCTTTAGACCAAAGGTGTTCCATCTTCCGGGGCTGATTGCAGCCCCAGTACCATTAAAAATTAAATCTTCTGTGCCAAACTGCTCAAAGGTGAGTCTATATAATTTCATCCATAGAGGCGTTTTAGTAATGAAGTCAATTCATTCAGCCCCTCTTCGCCAATACTTTTTGAAAAAGCTATTGCTGTCATATTATCAAAAAGTTTTGATGGAACGTGGAAAATTTGTCTCATCGCAAACTTTTTATCATTTAACCTATCTTTAAGATAATCACTTAAAGATATTAGATCATATAACTTGTTCAATGTTCTTGGGTCAGGAGCGTGTTCACCTCTTTCTAGTTTTGAAATTGTTGAAACACTAACGTTCAATAAGTCTGCTACGTTTTCCTGTGTAAAAGAATAATAGACCCTGAGGCGATTAACTTTTTTGACTATGTTTTGTTTTTCCCGGTCATCAATTTTACTTGGTGTAGAAGCCACACTGGCCTTAACAGCACCGGTAGGAGATGCAGCAGCGTTTGAGAATGTGTTGATACTTAAAGAAATTGCAACTGCACTAAAAGCAACAACACAAAAATTCTTAATGTGATCTTGTCTCGAAAAATTTTTTACGGTTTCTTTGTCATCTTCTTCTTGCGGAAGAGGGTTATCTTCAACACAAGTATCACCATAAAAAAACTTATCTAAATTATCTTCAAATATACTTTTCATTGGCGCTCCACTTCTACTTCTATACCGGCAGCAAGAGGCTTTAAAATTGTTAATGTACTCTCAAGCAACTTATAAAGTTCAACCGGTGGTAAAATTACAGTTAAGACAGCACGAACATCAGAGTTAGGTCTCCAGCCGTTACGTTGATGGTAAGCCTCCACCAACATTCCAGGAGGTGCCTCGAAAAATTCAATTGCTCCTTGGCCAGCCGAAATAGACATTGTTGCAAAGTTAGAAGGAAAACTTCTGAATCCTGCACCACTTGGAACCCGATAAGATTTTGGTTCAGTATATTGTTCAAGATCTTTTACAACTATATTTTTAAGCACAGCTGCAAATGGATCAATACTGGCGGTACTTTTTTCAAGCCAATTAACAATATATAAATATCGAACGGCCATTTCTATAGGGAAAACAATCTCAACAGCAAGTCTGTATTCAGTGTCTGTTTCTTCGGCAAATGCTGATTGTGAACCAAAAAGCATTATGAGGTTAGAACCAACTTTTTTAACCTTAAAACTTGTCGCTTGGAAGAAATGATCAGACATAGGTAAGCCAGAAGGGGTTAATGTAATCCCGCCTTTTGGTAGCCTTGCTACACCTCTTGGTGTCTGATTATGAGCCGTAATTGCAGCTTGTGGTTTCATGTTAATTCCTATTTCGGTTACGAGCTTGAGGAACTTTACTAGTATTTTAGCATAAAATCAAGCCATATCAAAGTCTTATGCGTCTCTTGGGCATAAGTTGCCAATAATATGGAGGAAAACACGAATTAACTGATAAGGGAAGTTTTGTTTATAGCTCTTTTAGGATTTCGGAGACAGGTAATTTATAAAGGCGGCTTATTCTATACAGCGAAGCTAAAGTGAAGTTTTTCCCTGACTCTATTTTTTGCAGGTGTCTCCAGTTTGGCCATCCATATTCTTCTGTCTCTTCGAGAGTCCAGCCCTTTTCAAGCCTAATCTGCCTTAACCTCGCGCCAACAGCATTCAAAAATTGTTCCTCATTAGTTTTCTTCGCCATTTAAAGATTTTCATCTTTAACACCGATAAGTAGTACCACCGATAGTATGTATTCGTTTCATGCTTGGAGAAGACCTAATGAGAATAGTGTTTTTAATGTCAGTTCTGTTCTTGTCGTGTGGAAAGACAAAGCTCGATTCGTCACCATCTATTGGAACATCTAGCACTGCTGCAACATCATCAATGGTAAAGTGTCAGGAAGTATACTCCTGTAAAACAGAGTGCGACAGTAACTCAAAGGCAGATTGTGACTATGAAGTTTATAAAAATTGGCCGAATAAGTTCGCTTGTGATCGCTTGAACAATTGCTACAACAAACTCGTTCCTAAAAACTAATTTTGCAATGACATTAAATTCTCGATCTTTCTTTCAAGCTCATATTCTTCACGAAGCGACTTTCCGAGTTTTATAAAACGCCGTAGACATGGATATTTTTTATTCCAATAATACAGAACATGAACGTCAGGCATTCCTTCAATTGAAGAAATTTTTTTTAATGTGCAACCTCGTACTGTGAACACGAAGATTTGTTCGAGTATCTCTTTATCGAAACGAAATTTTCTATTTTTCAATTTTTGATTACTCATCAAGTTATGATTTTACCATCTATTTAATCTGTGAAAAGAGTAAGAATTGTTTCGTTTTGAATCGCTATAATTAGTGATAGAACATTGTAGAACGCAAAGTGAATTTCAAAAAATTCATTTCGGTCAGAAAGAACACCTAAGCTTAAAACTTCAGAGCGCTTTGGGGGGGGGGCGGGGGATAGTGAACAAGAAAAAATTAAACGAGTTCTTAAAAGAATATTCAAATCGAGTTTTATCAGCAGGAAATTATGAAGTCTTATGCGAAAAACTTCAGTGCGAATTGGACTTGGCATATCTGTGGTACACGAAAAGATATATGCCAGCGGGAATAATTAGTCCGAGTGCTGATAAAGTACATGACTGGGAAAAAAGCTTTAGAGCTCTCAATGCAAGATTCATTCGTCATAAAAAAATGAGAGATGGATACAAAACATCTGCAAAGCGTTCAGTCGTTTTTGATGATGACATGGAAGTGTTGAGTGAGTTCCTTAGATTCTGTGATGTTATTTGTTACTCAGAAGATTGGAAACATTATCGTAGAAATGAGCCAATAGAATTGCGACACTTGGACAACATCGTCGATAATTTAGAGGTATTAGAGGCAAGTTTGACTGATGTTTTAAGAACTTCTCCGTGGATAACTTCAAAGAACAAAGAACTCTCAAAAAACCTGAGTTTCCTTTTTGATCTTCACCAGCGTTACTACGAAAAATTGCCAGTACTGTGGGGTGATGATCAGAGCGACGATATAAACAATGTTATCGTAAAAGGCGATGGGTGCGCTTTCTTCACTCATATTGCTGAATACTACGAATTAGACATTCCATTGTTGTCAGCTCTTTACTTTCTCAAACGATATTCAACCGCTAAAAAAATTTTAACCCGCACCTAAATTTCTTGATATTTAATTTTTTATAATGACTTCAGCAGAGAATTATCTTTGCCTAACCTGTTGGAGTACTTATGAAACTGTTAACTTTCAACGAAGCCTGTGAATACCTCAGAGTAAAAGAGTCGTGGCTAAGAACTCAAATCTTTAAAAAGACAATTCCTTACGTGAAGTTGAATCACCTTATTCGATTTAACATCGATGATCTCAATCAATGGCTCTCTCAGAACACAATTAAATAGTAATAGTTAAGAATGCCCCACTGTGAGATGTAGGGCCGGAGAAAATCATGTCTGAACAGTATGAACAAGCAAATAATACCTTAAATTTTACAAAAAAGCATGGCCTGTCCTTAGTACCAATGCAAACAGTAAATCCAGAAACTGGATTATGTTCTTGTGGAAAAGTGAATTGCAATGCCGTTGGTAAGCACCCCAGAAAAAAAGGGTGGCAGAACGGACCATTTTTAGAAAAAATTGAAGACTTCGTAATTTCGTTCAATGATATAAAAATTTTCTGTAACAGCGCAGTTGCAACCACCGCAAATATTGTTGTGCTTGATTGTGATTCAACAGAAAGTTATTCACAGTTAATTTCTGACTATCCTGAACTTAAGAATACTCCCACTGTTAAAACAGGAAAGGGCTTTCATTTATATTTAAAAAGTACATTCAAACTTTCTAATAGAGTCAGGGTTCTTAAGGATATTGATATAAAAACTACTGGAGGATTAGCAACAACTGGTGGTTCAGTTCATTATAGCGGTGCTCTCTATACATGGTTAAATCTTGAAAGTGAGCTTGTTACTTTTCCTGAAAAGTTGATTTTAAAAATTAACGATGAAAAATCCCCAGCTAATAAAACAAACGAAGTACGAATAGAAATTCCAGAAGGAAAAAGGAATGATGAGTTCTTCAAACTTGCATGTGATTCATTAACCAAGGGCCTGAGTCCTCTTCTAACGAAAGAAGTTCTTTTGTCATTGAATACTAAGGCATGTAAGCCACCGCTTGAGGAAGCGGAGATTGAACAAATTATATTAAGCGCCATTCAAACAACATCTCGTAAAGCACAGGAGCCTAGCTTCGATCTGTCTAAATTGCATGGACCTTTAGCGACAATCGTTAAGAAAGTTGATCCATACACAGAAGCTAATCCGATAGCGGTTTATATACAGATGCTTGCCATTGTTGGAAATTATTTTGGGCGCACTTGTGGCTCTCATGTTTCCGGAGACAGACATTACACTAATCTTTTTACTCTGATTGTGGGTAACTCATCTGTTTCAAGGAAAGGAACTTCTCTCGGGGTAGCTAAAGCAGTTTTAAAACAGATTATTCCTGATTTTGTTCTTATGAATCTTAAATCAGGCGCTACTTCCGGTGAAGGAATTGCATTCCATCTGCGCGATCCAATCTGGGAAGATAAGACAAGAAAAAGAGATGGCAGGCACATCACAGAGAAAGTATTGGTCGATCAAGGCGTTACTGACAAAAGATTGACTGTAGTTGAAAGTGAATTTGGTAGCGTATTGATTTCAATGAAGCGTGAGGGAAATAAACTTTCAACCACGGTACGAGATGCTTTTGACTCAATCAATCTCTCAACGCTCTCGAAGAATAATTCTGTAAAGGCATCAGAACCACACATTTCTATTATAGCCCATATCACAGCTCAGGAACTTGATCATTTACTTGATAAAGTGGATATATTCAACGGATTCGGAAATCGGTTTTTATATATCTATACAAAGTCAGACAAATGCTTGCCACATGCACCCTCTATTGAAGACATTGACTTGAAAGAAGAGATCAACAGTTTAAAAGAAGCCGTAGAATTTTGGAGTACGGCAATGAATAGCCGTTTTGAAGTAAGAGTGAAGTTTACGAGATCAGCATCGGAGCATTGGGAAAAAATCTATCCAGCACTAAAAGAACCAAAGGCTAATGGATCAATCGAAACCTTCTTAAGCAGAGGCCCTGCTCATGTGAAAAAGATCGCGATCACATTGGCAATGCTGGACAAGAAAAATGAAATAGATGTTTGTCACTTAAATGGAGCATTGGCGATCTGGGATTATTCAGTCGAAACGGTGAAATTTATTTTCAAAGATCATGTTCGCGAAGTTTCTAAGCCAGCCCTGAAAGCGCTGAGATATTTTGAAAAAGTAGATAAAGATTTAGTATCACGAACTGCAATCTCTTCTGATTGTTTTCAAAGAAACGTCTCAGCAGAAGAATTAAACCGAATTCAGCATGAGCTGATTGAAGCCGGAAAGATAAACATCGTTCAAGATGCAGGGGGTGAGACATGGGAACTAGTAACAACAGATTTAGCTTGAAACCAAGAATTTTTAAGGATGGTCTTGAGACTGAAAAAATGGAACAAGAATTAGTAGATCAAAAATCTGAACTGTTTCGGCTAGTGAGAGAAACAGTTCGGATGTTAAGAAAAACTGAAAAATTTAACAGAAAGACAGGGTCGTATAAGTTAAAGCATTTGGTTGAACATTATCTAAAGAAGGTTACAGAAGGTGAATATAGCTATGTATCAAACGGTGAATTGATTTTGGCGATGGAGAAGGAAGGGTTTATATGGAAACCAATGGCAAAAAATTGGCCGAATGCTTTTTTCAAAGTTGATCAAAATTCCATTGATGATATTTTAAAAGGAAATGGCCTTGATAAGATCAACGAACATGGCGTATAACAATCATACGCGATCTTTAACAATTGAATACGACAGACGACATAATAATTTTAAAGCTTCTTATCAAGGAGCTTTCTAATGGAAAAATTTAAAATCAAAAGTGGCGAATTCCGCTACCGTGAATCAGTGTACATAGGCAATAAAAAAATCAACAGTCCAAGTTTTAAGCGCGTAACAGACGCAAAAGCATGGAAAGCGAGAATGGAAACGGAAAAATTCGCTCGGCTCGCACACGGAGAAAATTTTGTTGAACAACAGAACGTTCTCTTCGCTGATTTCGCCAATAAATGGCTTTCGAATTATGTAAAAGTGAATTGCGTTTATAGAACCTATCAAGGGTATGAAAGTTATTTAAGAGCGCATCTATTACCACGATTCGGTTCCATGAACTTGCGTGACATAAAAGAAGAGCATGGCTTGCAGCTCTTAAGCGAGTTAAAAAAGACGCATACACCGAAAGGCGTGCTCAATATTTGGCAAGTAATGAAGGCTGTATTGCTAAAAGCAAGAAAGGAAAGGTTGATTAACAACGATCCATGGGAAAATATTCAAAGACCGAAGCTTGATTTAAGGCAAGACACATTCTGGGTAAGGGATGAGATCAATCAATTTCTCAGAGCGAACACCCAAGATCAACTTTATCCATTTTTCTTTGTGGCAATACATACAGGCATGCGGCTCGCGGAACTTTGTGGCCTATGCTGGGATCGAATCGACTTTAGGTTGAATCAGATAACAGTTTCACGAACTCGCGACAAAACCGGACTGAAAGACTCGACCAAGACCAAGCTCAAAAGAATCATTCCCATGACACCTGAAGTGCGATCTATCCTATTATCTCTTCATCATAAAGGTTTAAACGGACAGTTTGTTTTCGTTGAAAGGGATGGAGAAGAGGTGAAGTACGCTCACGTCTATAGGCGATTCCATGGCGCTCAAAAACGTGCAGGGATCACTAACAAGATTCGCTTTCACGATCTCAGGCACTCCTTCGCCTCGAACTATATGATGAATGGCGGAAATGTCTTTGATCTACAAAAGCTTTTGGGTCATACTAAAATAGAAATGACTATGAGGTACGCTCACTTTTCCCCGAATCATCTTCAACAATCGCTGAGATTCATGGATATGATGGGGGAAAATGAAAGTAATATCCCAATAGTATCCCAACGGGAAAACTCAGAGTCAGAAAAAGTAGTGATGTTAATGGGATAAAAAAAATGGTGCCCGAGACGAGACTTGAACTCGTACGACCGGTAAAGGTCGGCAGATTTTAAATCTGCTGTGTCTACCGATTCCACCACCCAGGCATTGAAATGAAGAATTGTATCGGAGATAGCCTTCGATTTTGAGAAATTTATGCGAATCTGTCAATTACTAAACATTGTTGCCGCCATTTTTTTAATCAGCTGTTCAACAGAAAAAGTGGATGAGACCAGGGACCAGAGAGTTATTACGGCCTCATGGTTGAAGATTCCGGCGCGATTTGCCTTGAGAGACAAGGACGATAATTTTCTCACGCATCCCTTTTTTGATGTGAATCCTGCGCTCAATAAAGAAAAACGCACAGTAAATTTCTTTGTGACGACTCCGGAAGAGAGCACCTACAAATACAATATTGATCTTTATTCGGGCAGACTTTACGGCGAACATGAATTCTGTGCGTCCGACGATGTGTGGGACGCTTATACCGGGGAACTTCAAAAACCAAATTTCACTCAGGGGATTGTTCCGCGCACATACGATCAAAACGGAGATCCTCAGCGCATTGTGGTTTTCGGACTGCCTAAGCTGAAAGACCAGAAAGATTTAAAAGCGAGATTTCATCCGCAATATTATGAAACGGGAAAAATTGTAGGATCGCTTCTTCTTGAGGCCTGCGATTCTTATCCTTGTGACTTGAAGAGTAAGTGGAAGTCAGCGCAGATTCTTTTAGCCGTGAATACGACAGGAGAAGAAAACTCTTTTACTAAAGTGAATTACTTGAATGAGCTTCGCTCCAAAACGGACTGGACTTATGTCAAAGCGATGCTGACCAATCAAGACGGTGTTCATCAGGTCGGGAAAAAATACTATCCGGCGTTTCGTATATCTAAAGAACTGGGCCTCGAAGATACACTTCGCTATCTGGAATCCAATTCTAAAAATGAGAAAATGGAAGAGCTGGCTAAATGGCGCGAAGGCTGCTTCAAACTCTATGACGATTTCTGGGACAAATCTGAAAAAATCAGAAAGCAACCCCGAGATCAGCAATTTGATTTCTGGAAATTGTTTAAAGAATTTTACAGTAAAAACTCAGACCAGTTTTATGCCTGCAGCAAACTTGTGAGACCGGCCAATATCAATGAAGATCCACGCCGCGTCTGGTTTTATGCCTACATCCAGGCCTTCACTAATCTCGATAAAAACCAGTTTTATTATTCTTGCTCTGACAAGGCCTGGTCATACAATCCGAAAGTAGACGACACACAGTATTTCAACAACCAGAACAAAGAATTGGAACGATGCCGCGCAAAGGATTTTGAGAAGAGTTTTGATCAAGCGATCAATGGTCTCTCCCTTATGAAAGGACAAACCAACAAGGAATTTCGTTTTGTCGAGTATGACAGCGGGCGCGGCGGCACTCATCAGAAAATCTATGCATGGATCGGCTCTCAAGGCAAAACCCTCATGTGTAAAAATAAAAAAGGTCTATTTAAAAAAGCCGAACCTGAAGCGCAGTTCGATGTCTTTCCGCAGGACGTTGTCTGGGAAACTTTCACCCCTGACGAAGACAAGACTGTTAAGTAAGAACACCCGCAAGTTATTAATTTACATTTCCGCCCGTAATCTCTAAAATATCTGCTACGTACACGACATTAAAATCATTTTGATAGGAGACGTTATGTCGACTAATAAGAGACTTGTGAGCCCACTCGACAGTAGAAGCGAAGAGGACTTTGCTCTTGATCGTTTGATCATCACAACCAAAGCAGATTCTTTTTTAGAATGGGCAAAACGTTGGGGACAATCCAACTCACTCTGGCCATTTCCTTTCGGAACAGCATGCTGTGCAATTGAATACATGGCCGTTGTTGGTCCAAGATACGATGCTTCCCGTTTCGGTGCTGAAGTCGTTCGCTTTTCTCCAAGACAAGCTGACCTCATGATCATCGCGGGAACAATCACAGAAAAACAAGCACCAGTTCTGAAAAGAATTTACGATCAGATGGCCGATCCGAAATGGGTTATAGCTATGGGGGCCTGTGCTTCTTCTGGTGGCTTCTATCGCGCGTATCACGTGGTTCAAGGTGTAAGCCGTGACATCCCGGTTGATATTTATATTCCAGGATGTCCTCCCACTCCTGAAGCGGTTCTTCAGGGAATCATGCAGATTCAGGACAGAATTAAAAAAGGTGTTTCTGCTTACAATGACTCTAAGGCAGCCGTTGAAGCAAAAAAGGCCAAAGCAGAAGAACTTTCACAAGCAAATTAATTAATAAATAGGTTTAATTCATGGAACTAACTCCTTTTGGACAAGAATTAGAAAAAGCTTTTGCGGAAAATCACTATTCGTACAAGTTTGAAAATCACGCCATTTTCGCCTGCACAAAAACGCTGTTGCCGGTAATGGAAAAATTAAAAGATGAATTCGGATTCAACATGCTTCTTGATATCTGTGGGGTCGACAACATTCAGAGACCGAAATCTGAATGGACTCACGGAAAACGATTTGAATCAGTTTACCACCTTCTCAATATGGATAAAAATGAGCGCATTCGTGTTCGCGTTCCGGTTGATGTCGATGGTGGAGAAATGGTTCCTTCTGTTCTTCCTCTCTGGAAAGCAGCTGACTGGTTTGAGCGCGAAGCTTGGGACATGTACGGGATTACGTACATGGGAAGAAAAAAAGAAAGACTACTTACTCACCACGAATGGGTTGGGCATCCGCTAAGAAAAGACTATGCGGCCGACCACAATCAACCTCTTTCTGATTCAATTGATATTCACTTTGAACCGGATGCTTCAGTTTCTGCTGAAGACGCGATTAAAAGAGAATGGATCAATATTGGTCCTTCTCACCCGGCAACTCACGGGACGCTGAGAATTATGGCCGAAATCGAAGGTGAGGTGATCAAGCGCTCTAAGCTCGAAATCGGTTACCTTCACAGATGTTTTGAAAAGATGACGGAAAACCATCTTTATAATCAGGTCATCCCTTATACAGACCGTTTGAACTACTGTTCTTCACCAATGAACAATATTGGTTGGTGTAAAGCTGTTGAAGATATGATGGGAATTGAAATCCCTGACCGCGCCATGGCCATCCGTATGGTTCTTGCAGAACTTTCTCGCATCATCGACCACCTTGTGTGTATTGGTGCCGGAGCAGTTGACTTAGGGGCCTTGACGACAATGTTCTTCTGTCTAGAAGAAAGAGAAAGAGTTTATGAATTGTTTGAAAAACTTTCAGGAGCTCGTTTGACTGTGTCTTTAACCCGCATCGGGGGAATGGCGCAGGAACTTCCTGTTGGATGGGTAACGGACTGTCTTACAGTTGTTCAAAAAATGGAAAAAGGGATCGCGGAAGTTGATCGCCTTTTAACTAAGAACAAA
>Ga0208885_100190_pt1 | contig 28350 bp, 30 predicted proteins | sample LakWasMe74_LOW10_2_FD_183902 | JGI IMG/M metagenome (GOLD analysis project Ga0208885, IMG submission 183902) | Freshwater sediment methanotrophic microbial communities from Lake Washington under simulated oxygen tension - Sediment Metagenome... | ecosystem: Environmental > Aquatic > Freshwater >...
CCGGCGTAGTTCTGGTTACTTCAGGCCCTGGCGCCACCAATGCCGTAACCGGCATTGCCACCGCTTATATGGATTCGATCCCGATGGTGGTTATTTCCGGCCAGGTGCCGTCGCCGGTCATCGGCAGCGATGCGTTTCAGGAAGTCGATATGGTCGGCATTACCCGGCCGTGCGTGAAGCATAATTTCCTGGTCAAGGACGTAACCAAACTGGCCGAAACCATCAAGAAGGCCTTTTATGTAGCGACCACCGGCCGCCCCGGCCCCGTTGTCGTTGACGTGCCTAAAGACATCACCGATCCCAGAATCAAAGTACCTTATAAATACCCTAAAAAAGTATCTATCCGTTCTTATAATCCGGCGGTTACCGGTCATAAGGGGCAGATTAAAAAAGCGGTGGATTTATTATTGACCGCGCAGAAGCCGATCATTTATTCCGGCGGCGGCGTGATTTTGGGTGAAGCCGACAAGGAATTGACTGAATTCGCGCACACCTTGGGCTTTCCTGTTACCAATACCTTGATGGGGCTGGGCGCTTATCCTGCAACCGACAAGCAGTTTGTCGGCATGCTCGGGATGCACGGCACTTATGAGGCCAACATGGCGATGCATGACAGCGATGTAATTATTGCGATCGGCGCGCGTTTTGATGACCGCGTTACCGGCAAGCTGGACCAGTTTTGCCCGCACGCCCAGATTATCCATATCGATGTTGATCCGGCATCTATCTCCAAAACCGTTAAGGTTGCTATTCCTATCGTCGGCGAAGTTAAGCCGGTATTGGAACAGATGCTGGAAATGATCAGGGAAAGCAAAAAGAAACCGTCCAAGAAAGCCTTGGAAAGCTGGTGGAACCAGATCGACCAATGGCGGGCCGTCAAATGCATGGAATACGACCGCAACAGCCGACTGATCAAACCGCAATACGTGATTGAACAGTTGTACGAAGTTACCAAAGGCGAGGCGTATGTCACCTCGGATGTAGGTCAGCATCAAATGTGGGCGGCCCAGTATTATCCGTTCGACAAGCCTCGGCATTGGATTAATTCGGGCGGTTTGGGCACGATGGGCTTCGGCTTGCCTGCTGCCATCGGCGTTAAGCTGGCGTTTCCCGATTCCGAAGTCGCTTGCGTGACCGGCGACGGCAGCATCCAGATGTGCATTCAGGAATTATCGACTGCATTGCAATACAATGCGCCGGTAAAAATCATCAATCTGAATAACAGCTACTTGGGCATGGTCCGCCAGTGGCAGGAATTTTCCTACGAAAGTCGTTACTCGCATTCGTACATGGACGCCATTCCGGACTTCGTCAAACTGGCGGAGGCGTACGGCCATATCGGTATGCGTATCGATAAGCCCGAAGATGTCAGGCCGGCGCTCGAAGAAGCTTTTGCGCTGAAAGACCGCACCGTATTCTTGGACATCCTGACCGACCGAACCGAAAATGTTTACCCGATGATTGAAGCAGGCAAAGCCCATAACGATATGACCTTAAGAGTTGCGCCGGGCACATCCACCGACAGGGAATTGGCATAATGAGACATATTATTTCTATCCTGATTGAAAATGAATCCGGTGCGTTATCGCGGGTGGCGGGCTTGTTTTCCGCGCGCGGCTACAATATCGAGTCCTTGACCGTAGCGCCCACGGAAGATCCCAGCCTGTCGCGCATGACCCTGGTCACTCGCGGCAGCGATGATATTATCGAGCAAATCACCAAACAGCTGAATAAACTGATCGATGTGGTTAAATTGATAGACTTGGCCGAGTCCGATCATATTGAACGGGAGCTGATGATGGTCAAGATCAAGACCAGCGAACACACCCGCGAAGAAATCAGAGGCATAGCGGCTATATTTCGCGGCAAGATTATCGACGTAACGCCGACCACTTATGTCGTGGAAATGACCGGTCCTTCCAGTAAACTGGATGCTTTTATCGCAGCCATTGACAGCGATAGTATTATTGAAGTCGTTCGCTCCGGACCGACCGGCATTTCAAGAGGCGAAAAAGGGCTGCATTTGTGATCAAGGTCAAAGGTTAAAGGCTCAAAAAAACCTTTTATCTTGAACCTTTTACCTAAATTAATTTTAAACACCCAAAAAACAGGAAAAACCATGCAAGTTTATTACGACAAAGACGCCGACCTTTCAATCATTAAAGGTAAAAAAGTAGCCATTATCGGTTACGGCTCACAAGGCCACGCTCACGCTCTTAATCTAAAAGACTCCGGCGTTTCAGTTGTCGTGGGCTTGCGCGCAGGATCACCTTCAGTAGCTAAGGCTGAAGCGCATGGATTAACCGTACAAGACGTTGCACAAGCGGTTGCCGGCGCGGACATCGTGATGATTTTGACGCCTGATGAGTTTCAATCAAAATTGTATAAAGACGAAATTGAACCCAACATCAAACAAAATGCAGTATTAGCATTTGCCCACGGTTTTGCGATTTTATTCAACCAAGTCGTGCCACGCGCCGATTTGGATGTGATCATGATCGCACCTAAAGCACCAGGCCACACCGTCCGTTCTGAATTTGTACGCGGCGGCGGCGTTCCTGACTTAATCGCAGTTCATCAAGATGCGTCAGGCACAGCGAAAGCGATTTGTTTATCGTATGCCTCTGCTATCGGCGGCGGTCGCTCAGGTATTATTGAAACTACGTTCCGCGACGAATGTGAAACCGATTTATTTGGCGAACAAGCGGTATTATGCGGCGGTGCGGTTGAACTCGTAAAAATGGGTTTTGAAACCTTGGTTGAAGCGGGTTATGAGCCTGAAATGGCCTACTTTGAATGCTTGCACGAATTAAAATTGATTGTTGATTTAATGTTTGAAGGCGGCATCGCCAACATGAACTACTCGATCTCCAACAATGCAGAGTACGGCGAATACGTCACCGGCCCGAAAGTCATCAACGAAGAAAGCCGTTGGGCGATGCGTGAAGCGTTGAAAAACATCAGAAACGGCGAGTACGCGAAGCAGTTTATTATGGAAGGCATGACCAACTATCCTGAAATGACCGCTAAGCGTCGTTTAAACGCAGAGCATCCGATTGAAGTGGTTGGCGCGAAACTGCGCAGCATGATGCCTTGGATCAAAGCCAACCAAATTGTTGATAAAACCAAAAACTGATCCTATTCCCTCTCTTGCTGGAGAGGGTTAGGGAGAGGAGATTTAAAAAAGCCCGTCTTGATGATGGGCTTTTTTTATGGTTCCCGCGTTCATCTTTATACACAAGGGCACTCCGTCATTCCGACAGGGATTGCCGGAACACAGGAATGTGAAAGCTTGATTTTGCCGAGCAATCCCCATAGTGATTTTTCCGTCCGTTTCGGTACGCCATCAATGGCATCCGGATTCCCAAGCCGGACGGGCATGTTGCTCCGTTCGAAACGTCCTGCCTGTTCAGAACGTTGTAAGTTAGACCTTCCAGGTTTTAAAAACCTGGAAGGTTTGCATTATGCGTGATCCTTACGGCGTGTTATTCAAAATTAATATTTTCCTTTTATTATCAATACTATAATAATTAAACGCTTGCAATAAATTTTGCCCGATTAAAATTTCAGAGTTGTTGGGGCCCACTATTGCGCTGACGTTATGAAACATAGTTTTGCCAATTTTAATCCGCTCTATATTGATACGCTCGGTGGTTTTTATACTGCCATCGGCCATTCTATACAAGGCATCTTCTGTAATATTATTCATAGTAAACGATTCGGATTGTTTCAATGTTTCTATAACATCGAAGGGAATAAACATTTCAAATGAGCCGGTATCCAAGATACCATTTACCGTCATCGAATCATTAATCGTAATGGGCACCATGTACACGCCGTTGTGGTCTTTCAACGTTATTACATCGGAAAAGCCCGTTAAACTAAATCCTAATAGCGGTATAGCAAAAACTGCTCTTATTGTTTTCTTGATGTTTATCATATATCGCACCTAGTCCTTTGTTACTCTATAAGCTTTAGTCAGCGGCCCTCGTGTGTTTGTGCTAAAAAACAAGAAATTTCAGCGCGAGAGTGTTAGTAATCTCAATAAAATTAGCGATAAAAAGAAAAGCCCGCTTAAGGTCGATAACATGATGCGGGCAGAGCGAAAGAAAAAATTTCTGTTTAGCATAGCCAGTCCCCTCTTGTAGTCATCGCCAGTCTTAGTCGGCGATTATTTTTCCCTTTGCAAAAAACGAAAAAGCCGGACAACCTTGCGTGACTTTTTGCAGTCACCTTCGGTAGTCCGGCTTTCCATGGAGAGGATCCGAGACTTTCTGCTCCTGTCTTTCGGCAGGATTGGCTTTATCGAGTGTGATGTGATTGTGCGTAAAAATATTATAAATATCTATAGATACAAATACTTATAGCGTTTATACGTAACTTTTCATAACGTGTATGAAACAGTGGGGTAGGTTTTGAATGTGTATTTTTTCACACAGTGGATAGGGCGCTCTAATCGGAGCAGGCTTTATAAGAGCCAACTTAAGAAAAAATCAGCATGTCGGCAGGGCGTTGCAACCTTAGGATCGTCAGGACGTGTTTGTTAATCACGCTATCTCTATCGAAGTGGCGACTTGCCGTACAGATGAGACAAAACAGAAACCGGGAAGAAGCATTTGATCCACGAAAAGATTCAAAATAGATGCGACCCGATCAATAGTTCCGTAGGGGCGGCCATGCTGTTTATGCCCGACAATCAGACAATGAATGATCTCAGCTTCGAACAGCCACCTTCGCCGGAATTCCACCCTTCGGTTTAAGCGTTACCGCCATTTCAATTTCAGCCTCATCGGTATTAAGCAACTGCAAATCAAAATGCTGAATGACCATGCCCAACAAAAGCTGGCTTTCCAGTAACGCAAAATGATTGCCGACACAGATGCGCTCGCCCGTTCCAAACGGCATGAATGAAAACCGGCGACTTTCACCGTTCAAAAAGCGCTCGGGATCGAACTGCTCCGGCTGATGCCAGAAATCCGGGTGATGGTGGATATTGTAAATACTGAACATCGCCAGCCTGCCTTGTTTCAATAAATATCCATCAAGCTCGGTATCTTTGCTGATCCGGCGCATCATAATGCCGACCGGCGGACGCAGGCGCATCGATTCGTTCAATACGGCTTTGGTATAGACAAGTTGCTGCAAGTCTTCTGCCGTTGGGATTTCGCCTTGCATAAATATATCGAGTTCCTGGCGCAATTTAGCCAGTACATCCGGATGGCGGGCCAGTAAATACAGCGTCCAGCTTAACAAATTGGCAGTGGTTTCATGACCGGCGGTAAAAATGGTAATGACTTCATCGCGAACCTGTTTGTCGGACATAAGTTCGCCGCTGTCATCGCTTGCGTTCAGCAACATATCCAATAAATCGTTGTGTACTGCTGGTTGGGCGCGGCGTTGCTCGATGATCCCGTAAATAACCTCATCGACTACCGCGCTTGCCGCATTAAATTCCCGATTGGCTTTAGTGGGTATAAATAACGGCATGCGCAAAGGGTTCATGATCGATTTGGCCGCATAGCGGAGCAGCGTGTCTAAAGCAGGCGCAACGTGTTCGATCTTATCGAGGACGCTGGTGCTGAACATGGTTTGAGTGATCACTTCAAGCGTCACCTGCATCATTTCATCGGCGAGATTAACTTCCGCCCCGTCGCCTAATAGCCGCCATCTGGCTAATAAATTATTGCCGGCCGTGACAATTTGCGGGAGTAAAGACGCCAAATTACTTCGCTGGAAAACCGGCTGCATTAACCGCCGTTGTCTTTGCCATAACTCGCCCTGACTGGTCACTAAGCCTTGCCCTAACACCAAAGCCAGACCGGTTGGTTTTTTAGGATCGTACATTTTGACAAAGATATCGCTTTGCTTGATTAAAGCTTGTTCGACCAGCTTTGGGTGACTGATTAAATAAAAATGGCGAATCGCCAATCTGAAACTCACCAAATCGCCGTAATCGCGCTGCCAGTCGCAAAGCGCTTGAAATGGATTGGCTTTCATCTGGCGTAAATTGCCTAATAGCAATACGCCTTTGATTTTTGGGATTGTTTTGTTTTGGGGCATGTTTAATACGGTTAGAGGTTTTAGTTTCGGCAGAGCCAGGTCCAATAAAGTGACTTACAAGGCTAACAAGCTGGTTCTTTCATCGCCGCATTGTTGCCGAGCCGGCGGAATGTATGATTGGAGGAAGGCCTGTGCTTTTTCTTTAAGGTTAAGCTGTTCGTGGTAAAGACGCAATATCAATCACAGGTACTTCCTATATGAGCATCGAAGAACTTCACAAATTATCCTCCGTAGAAAAGCTAAAGATTATCGAGGCGCTTTGGGCGATTTGGTCTGTGACGAAGATAATCTCTCCAGCCCGTCTTGGCATGAAACCGAACTCATAAAAACTGAAAAAAAATTTCTCTCCGGTGACATTGACGTACTGGAGTGGCAACAAGCAAAGAAAGAATTGCGCTCGCAATTTGAATCAAAGTTTAGGTTTTCCGCTCAGCTATAGAAGACCTTGCCGCAGGCCGAAAGTTTTATGATCGTCAAGAAGCAGACGTAGGCGACTATTTTTTCGACAGCCTTTTTGCCGAAATCGATTACTGGCGATTTTGAAAAATGCACAACGCAAGACTTGCTCTTTGATTGGATGATTGCACGGTGAAAATGTTGATACACAGACTCTGCGGCAAGGTGGCTATTGCTTCGTTTACGGCGGCTGTGAATCACTGCTACACTATTCAAAAATACAGGAGTCATCATGACAACCATTACCTTCGATACTCACGAATTTATCAAGGAACTGAAAAATGCCGGGTTCAGCGAACAACAAGCTGAAGCTATCACCAAGCTCCAAAAAACCGCGATCAGCACCACCCTGGAACAAGCCAAGCACGACTATCAACTCGACGATTTAGCGACTAAACGAGATCTAAAAGAGTTGGAATTAAAAGTTGATGCGAGCATCAGGGAACTGGAATTAAAAGTTGCCAAAGACATTGCCGAATCCAAAGCCGAATTAGTCCGCTGGGTAGTCGGTGTGGGAGTGTTACAAATGACCTTAATCGTGGGGCTTATGTTGAAATTAACTCATTCGATTTAGCTGTGGTCGGGTATGCTGTTTATGCCTGACACCGTACATGGGCAAAATTATTGGGCAATCCAAGATTTTGTCCACTATATGTCTTAAAAAACAAAATGCACAATGCAAGACCTGACACCGTTTTTCTGTGGGCTATACAAGGTTCCGACAAAGGCTGGCTGGAAAACAGCGCATGCCTTGGTGTGAAGAACATCGGAAAGCCGTGTGCGTTAATAGCGCATGCACGGTTTGATGAGGGAGGGCAGGCGCAAGCCTGTTCTCTACTCTACCCGTGTTTTTTCTAGGCGGATTGCCTGTCGGCGAATCTACCTTACAGCGTTAGATTAGTTAGGGCGTGTTTGTTTTTTCTTTTAAAGAAGAGGATATTTCTATGGAAGTGTCTTTTATTTTAAAATTGCTTAGTTCGTTTATTAATGAAGATAGATAAAACCCAAAAAAAGCTGCTAGAGATATTATACAGGCAAGTCTAATTTCTTTCCCTTTAATACCCATGTATAGAGCAATACCTGCCGCTAATACATATATCAAATAAGCAATAATTGTTAATGATCCTATGACCACAACTACAAGATTATCTGGATTAACTAACCCATTTGCCATTTGAGCTACGCATTCATGGAGTTCATCAATTTTGTAATAGCCAATATTTAATAAAATAGCAAGTATTGCTATATCTAACTGTTGCTTTAAAAGTGAAAGTTCAGATTGGGAAGCCATAATGGACTCTCTAATTGTCTGATAATATTAGTTTTTTATAAATATTGAAAGTTATTTTACCTCCAATAATGCCGCCAATGACTTGAATAATATTTGGTATTAGCTCAGGGATTGCCTGCTGAAGCCCCATGCTTGGCATACCCCATTCACCAATAAAATATACTCCAACCATTGAAAGAGCTGATAGCACTAGCATGGCATACTCAGTAGTTTTTATTTCAGAAAGCGATTTAAATGCAAAAAATGCTTCACATCCTTTAGCAATGAAGGTTATTGGTGCGAATATAGCAAAGCCACCTACTATATCGGCAATAGCCGATCCTGTACCTGCAATTAGTATTGGGTGGATCCAAGATGTTTTTGGCTTGTACGTAGCACAAATAAGCCCTGAAAATATAACGGCTATATCACCGAAATTAAAATATCCCCTTCCAGGTAAAGGTAGTCTAATAAAAATTGTCGTGATAGCAATTAAAACTACTAAAGAAATGATGAGGGGTCTTAGTGTATTTGTCATTTGAAGTGTCTCCGCCGATTTTCAATAATATTCTCAATTTGTACGGCTTCATTATAGATGTGTAAGAAAAGAGCTGGTATAAGTTTACAATAGATACTTGCGCGAAAAATTTTATATTGAAAATAACCAATTATATCGGGCGGAGGGGGTAACTGATCCGAGTGCCATCTCATGCGCGTAAAAATTGGAATTGCCTTTTCATATAATGAACGGGTTATAATAATGTGGTTTTTAAAGTCTTTAGAAAATGGTAAATTGAGAACGTCTATATATGTGAATCTGGAAAGACATATATTAATTATAAAAACAGTATCAATGAAATTTATGGCAATAGTTAAAGGGGATGCTTGTAAATCATTAGTGTAGTCAAATGCGTATTTAAGAAAACTCCCAATCACTACACCAAAAATAACAAATGGAGCGGCGAATAATATATTGTTCGCAGTGTTTTTACGACCATTCAATAAAATATTTAGTGCAATTAATATTGTGGTTACTGTTATTTGTAACGTAAAATTAATAGTCCATATATCGGTATACTGGGTATATATAAAAGCTACCACAGTTAATAGCAATGTTATAAGCTTTATTGTTGCCATAATATCTCGCATGAGAGCTCTATCACTCGATTATTACAAACCTCTGTAGAATTATTGTTGTTCATGTGTAACGTACATCCTGTTTTAAATGTTTCAGAAAAATAGTCCTTTCTATGATGTGATGGTATATGTGTAATAACCAGTATGCTTGATATATTATGCTTATCAAGCACATTATTTAAATTTTTTATCTCACATCTTTTGTCAAACTCATCGAATATAATTATTTTTATATAATTGTATTTTCGTAATAATGACTGCAATAGATTGGATGGATTCTCTAACGCAATATGAACTGGGCATAATGAAGTTGCACACATTAAATATAGTTGTAACTCATAATCCTGACCCACGAACAAAGCAGGAAGCTTTTGTTTTTTTAATAATGGTAAAACAATTTGCTCTATAAATGTTGTTTTTCCTATTCCATTATTACCATCTAAAAAATATATATGCTCATCGGCAAATAAGTGCAAATCGTCATTGATATAATAACTTATATCAGGGTTGATTGATTTATAATTTCCTCTTTTGATAATCATATCTTAAACTCATGCAATTTCTTATTTTTTTCTAAAATATAAAAATTAATATTTCTATTTGATGTATATTTAATTATAAAATCTCGAAGCGAATTGATAGTTGACGAGCTTAAAGACTCAATAATATTTACTAAAACTATATTTATATTGAATAAGTCGGCACTTCTTAACATTAAAATCATTAGCATAGTTGATAACAATGCTTTTTGCCCGCCTGAATATTTTAGAAGGGGTCTATTTTGATCAAATTGATCATCAGGGAACAACCAATTCGATGAGAGTATTGATAATATTTCATCATCATTATTTCCTAGCGTAATAAGTATTTCATCGGAAATATCTGCGCAAATAAACGGAAAATCAAAATCAATATAAATTGCATCACAGAGAATATCTTTCGCTATCTGAGATAGTTGCGCATCTCCTGTAAACATACGACTCTCCTATAGATTTGTGCTAAATTAGGTGGGTTTATTTTTATGGATTTTAGTTTATTGCTACAATCGAGTTCGCGCCTAGCGCAAAGTCAACACCCTTTAAGGTGTATATTAGATTTCAATCGACAGCATACAATGCCACTTTTATAATCCGTTAGGCTGGATGTTATAATATTGTGTTACTAATAACAACCTAATTTAAGTCCTGTAGGGTGCGCACCGCGCACCACTTACGGATTTCAGGATTTCAACGATGTAGGAAAAATCATTAGAATAAAAATCATTAGGGTCAGGCTTTACATTTTACGTGCCTGCAAATAAAAATACGGGGTCAAGTCTTGCATGGTGCATAAAGAACCATTCGGGGCAGGACTTACATTTTACGTGCTTACAAAAAACAAATGTAATTTGTAAGGCCCGCTCCTACAACGCTTAATTTAATGGCGTTGTCTCTAACATGACTACCGATCTTCTCGCGTATGCCACAGCCGCAATATATAGATAATGGAATCCTGAATCTCGGAAGAGGCAGGGGTCAAGTCTTGCATGGTGCATAAAGAACCATTCGGGGCAGGCCTTACATTTTACGTGCTTGCAAAAAACAAATGTGATTTGTAAGGCCTCTCCTACAATGTTTAATTTAATGGCATTGTCTCTAACATGACTACCGATCCTCGCGCGTATGCCACAGCCGCAATATATAGATAGTGGAATCCTGAATCTCGTAACGCATTTCATATCGCCCAACCAGGATACGGCGAACTTCACGCGGTTCGAACTCTTCCAACTTTTCGCCGATATAGGGTTGTTCAAGTAGCCGAGTGGGGGCGGCGGTTAATGATTGTATTGTGCGGGTTGCGGCCGGTTTGTTTACCGCAGCTAAAAACTCATAAAGCCGTACTAAATCGTCCAGAGCTTTGCTGGTCCACTTCAAGCGCATCAGCGCGGAATCGGTAGCGGCTTGTCGGTATCGAGACTATTGGCCCAGGCTTGCACCGCTTGGTGGTCGATGAAATGTCCTGCATCAACATCTGTTAGCGCTTCCAGCGTCATACGCCTGCGCTCTTCTTCTTGTCCGAGCCAATCCGTCAACGCCTGTTTGATAACCCAACCGCGTGAGCGATCCAAGCGAGCGGCTATTTGGTCAACCTTGTCGGCCAGTTCTTCCGGAACATGTGCGCTAATTACTTTGGTGTTCATTGTCCACTCCATTAAAATCGAATTTCATCATATAGAGTAAATTTGGTTATTTCAATGGCTTATCTAATATTGAATGAGGTCAATGGACATGCTCTAATGTGTATCATTTATAGCTTCCTTACACAATGGCAACCCAATGCGAACCAATATAATCATTGACGACACCTTAATGGCCGATGTTTTAAAAGCGACAGGGGCAAAATCCAAGCGCGAAGCGGTAGAACTTGGTTTAAAAGCCTTACTGATGTTAAAACAACAAGAGGGCATTAAAGTCTTTAAAGGAAAATTAAAATGGGATGGCGATCTGGAGAAAATGAGGGTTGATCAGTGATTCTGGTCGATTCCAGTGTTTGGATCGACTATTTTAACGGCACAGAAACATTGGCAACCAAAAAATTGGATAATCTGCTGGGTGTGCAGCCGGTATGCACCGGGGATTTGATTCTGGCGGAAGTGCTGCAAGGGTTTAGGCTAGACCCGGATTATCAGGCAGCAAAAAACTTGCTTTGCTCCTTGCCAGTCCACGCTATGTTGGGCGTAACCCTCAGTTTAAAAAGCGCTGAAAATTTCAGGCAGTTGCGTAAACAAGGCATTACGATCCGAAAAACTATCGACACGATGATTGCCACTTTCTGCATCGAAAACGAATTGCCGTTATTGCATTCAGACATGGATTTTCAACCCTTTCAGCAATTTTTAGGTTTGCAGGTTGTATAGAGCTTCCCGTTAATAATCATAAACCTATCGCAATCCAGCTGTTTTCAAGGATAATCTCCCCTGTTTCACCATTAAAACATCAATAATAAATAGAAGATGCCAAATGAATAATCTACTGAAAAACTCCATCTGGGTACTGATTGCCGCGCTCGGTGCGGCAGCGGTCGGCGGTATTGCGTTAAATCGCGGCGAGAACATCAATACGTTGTGGTTTATAACCGCCGCTTTGTGCGTCTATGCGATTGCCTACCGATTTTATGCGGCATGGATTGCCGCCACGGTGTTGGCGGTTGACGAAACGCGGGCGACGCCGGCCGAGCGGCTCGATAACGGCCGCGATTTTTTGCCGACCAATAAATGGATCGTGTTCGGCCACCATTTTGCCGCGATTGCAGGACCGGGGCCGTTAGTGGGGCCGACGCTGGCCGCGCAGTTCGGCTATTTGCCGGGGACGCTGTGGATATTGTTCGGCGCGGTGCTGGGCGGTTGCGTACAGGACATGGTGACGCTGTTTTTGTCGACTCGGCGCGATGCAAAAAGCCTGGGGCAGATGGCGCGCGACGAGCTGGGCGCATTGGGCGGCACGGCGGCGCTGATCGGCACCTTTGCGATTATGATTATCCTGATTGCGGTGCTGGGGCTGGTGGTGGTCAACGCGATGAAGCACAGCCCGTGGGCGACGGCTACGGTGTCGGCGACCATTCCGATTGCGATGATAGTGGGCCTGTATATGCGCAGTTTCCGTCCCGGCCAAGTGCTGGAGGCTTCTGCGCTTGGCGTGACTTTGTTGTTGCTGGCCGTGGTCGGCGGCGGCTGGATCGATCATAATCAAACCTTGCGCGTTTGGTTCGATCACGAAGGTTTGACACTGGCTTGGTGGGTGATGGCTTACGGTTTCGCGGCCGCGATTTTGCCGGTTTGGTTGTTGCTGGCGCCGCGCGATTATCTGTCGACTTACGTGAAGCTGGGTACGATTACTCTGCTGGCGGTGGCGATTATCATGCTGCAACCAACCGTAAAAATGCCCGCATTGACGCAGTTCATCGACGGTACCGGACCTATTTTCGGCGGCAAGTTATTCCCGTTCGTGTTTATTACCATCGCTTGCGGGGCGATTTCCGGCTTTCACTCGCTGATCGCTTCCGGCACCACGCCGAAATTGCTTAGCAATGAGCGCGATATACGCATGATCGGCTACGGCGGCATGTTGCTGGAATCTTTTGTTGCAATCATGGCAATGATGGCCGCGACCGTGCTCGATCCCGGCGTGTTTTTTGCGATCAACAGCCCGGCGGGCGTGGTCGGCAAAGAGGCTGTCGATGCGGTTGCCAAAATTTCCTCGTGGGGTTTTCCGGTTACGGTGGAACAGATGCAGCTTTTAGCCAATCAAATGGGTGAGGCAACGTTGTTTGCGCGCACCGGCGGCGCGCCGTCTCTGGCCGTGGGCATGGCGAGCATTTTCGGCAGCGCGTTCGGCGAGAGCATGCTGGCTTTGTGGTATCACTTTGCGATCATGTTTGAGGCGATTTTCATACTGACCACGCTGGACGCCGGAACCCGTGTCGGCCGTTTCATGTTACAGGATATGCTCGGCAATATCTGGCCGAAAATGGCCCAAACCTCATGGACGCCGTCGGTCGTTTTGACCAGCGGGCTGGTGGTGGCCGGCTGGGGCTATTTTCTGTATATCGGCGTGATCGACCCGAACGGCGGGGTCAATATTTTGTGGCCGCTGTTCGGTATCGCCAATCAAATGCTGGCGGCGATTGCGCTGTGCGTGGCGACCGGTATTTTGGTTAAATCCGGCAAGCTCAAATATGCCTGGGTGACCGGTTTGCCGCTGGCATGGCTGGTGACGATCACCAGTACCGCGGCCTGGGAGAAAATCGTCAGCGACAATATCCGCATCGGTTTCTTTTCGGCCGCTAATGATCTGGCCGACAAATTGGCGGCAGGCGCGTTGCCGCCGGACAAAGCCGCTGTTGCGCCGCAGTTGATCTTCAACCTGCATCTGGATGGTTGGGTGACCTTATTTTTCGTGGCTTTGTTGTGGCTGATCGTGTTCGATATGCTGCGTGTTTGCAGTCGTTATCTGGCAGGAAAATCGGTGCTGCCGCTGGCCGAATCGCCGCATAGCCCGAGCCGTTTGGTTGAAGACTGGGTGAGGGATTGATGCTAAGCAAACTTAAAATCTTTTGGCGCGTCGTGCGTCGTCTGTCCGGGGACGACGCCTATGAACGCTATTTGCAGCACCATGCGGAGCATCATCAAACCGATACGCCGTTAAGCAAAGCCGCTTTTTTCAAACAGTGGCAGGATGAAAAGTGGAATGGGATTAAGCGGTGCTGTTAGCTGGGTAAAGGTTTTTATTCACCACGAAGACACGAAGAGCACGAAGAAAAAACCCAGGTTAGAGGCATTGCGTGGTTTTTGGGCTCGCTTTGGTTTTTTGATCAGGCATCACGAATATGTCGTGTTGCAGCTTTAACGATCAAAGCTTGCTTTGCGATTTCAAGCGTCGCATTTTGCGGCGCAAAGCAGGGAACGAGCGTCGGCAAATAGCATCTTTATTTATTCACTACAAAGACAAGAAATTTTATTTCTTCGTGTCCTTCGTGCCTTCGTGGTGAAATCTTTAAAATTTTAACAAGGCACTTTAGTTTATGACCACTCACACCCCGCAACCCAATCGTCAGACACTCTATGTCGCTATAGCACTGGTACTAGGCATTATCATTGGCGAACTGCTTAACCTGACGTTGGCTGGCACTGATCCCATGAAGCAAATCATCGGGATTTTTGCCGCGCTGACCGATATTTTCCTGCGCCTGGTCAAGATGATTATCGCGCCGCTGGTTTTTTCCACGCTGGTGGTGGGCATGGCTAAAATGGGCGATATTCACACCGTCGGACGGGTCGGTCTCAAAGCGATGCTGTGGTTTTTCTCGGCGTCGATTTTCAGTCTGTTGTTGGGCATGTTGCTGGTGAACGGTTTTGAACCGGGCAGTTCTTTGCACATGGCGTTGCCGGAGGCGGGAGCCAAGACCGGCTTGCCAGAGACGGCGCCGACACTGAGCAATTTTGTCTCGCATATGTTCCCGAAAAGTATTATCGAAGCCATGTCGGCCAACGAGATTTTACAGATCGTGGTGTTCTCGATGTTCTTCGGGGTGGCTTGTGCCTCATTGGGCGAACTGGCCCATCCGACTGTTAAGTTGCTCGATTCGCTGACGCACATCATGCTGAAAGTCACCGGCTACGTGATGCACAGCGCCCCGGTTGCGGTGTTTTCGGCGGTGGCCTCGGTCATCGCGCAAAACGGCATCGGCGTGTTGCTGTCTTACGGTCAATTCATCGGCGAGTTTTATTTAGGATTACTGCTGTTGTGTACTGCGCTGGCTTGCGTCGGATTTTTGATTCTGGGACGCAAAATCCTGTCCCTGATTCGTCATATCCGTGAACCGATGCTGCTGGCGTTCGGCACCGCCAGCAGCGAGAGCGCTTACCCGAAACTGTTGCAGCAACTGGAGCGTTTCGGTTGCGACGAGAAAGTCTGTGGGCTGGTGCTGCCACTGGGTTATTCGTTCAATCTCGACGGCAGCATGATGTACATGACCTTTGCCGTGCTGTTCATCGCCCAGGCCTACGGCATCGATATGGCGCTGGGCGACCAGCTGATCATGCTGCTGACGCTGCTGTTCACCAGCAAAGGCGTGGCCGGGGTGCCTAGGGCCTCGCTGATCGTCATTGCGGCTACGCTGTCGATGTTTCATATCCCTGAGGCCGGTTTGCTGTTGTTGTTGGCCGTCGATCAGGTTTTGGATATGGGGCGTAGCGCGACCAACGTGTTCGGCAACAGCATCGCCGCCGCCGTGGTAAGCCGTTGGGAAAAAGCCTTGCGATAGGTTGGGCAGGAGCAAGGGCGGGGCAACGGGCAAAGGAATATTTTTGGCTAATTAAAAAAAAGTAGTTAACATCAACCTAATATCAACTCTATAGTGTTAAAAATATGCCTCATCGAAGTTTTAAGACAAGTAAACCAAAATCCACAATTACCGTGCTTCCTGATTTGGGCGTGACTGAGCAGGACTTTATCGCCGATTTCAAGCGTTATTACAGCCACCGTCTGGGCAGGGATGAAAATTGTACCTCGCCGCATTATGCTTACGAAGCGTTGTCGATGGCTATCAGCGACCGGCTGATCGAACGCTGGAAGAAAACTTACAATACTTACAAAGATACGGATTGCAAGAGAGCCTATTACCTGTCGATGGAGTTTTTGATGGGGCGCACTTTAAGCAATGCCATGCTGAATCTGGGTATTACCGACGCGGTTGAGCAGGCCATGTACGACTTGGGACTGGAGATTGAAGAGCTGATTGAAAGCGAGCCGGATGCCGGTTTGGGCAATGGCGGCTTGGGTCGTTTGGCGGCCTGTTTTATCGATAGTTGCGCCACTTTGCAGTTGCCGGTGACCGGCTACGGTTTGCGTTATGAATATGGGATGTTTTCGCAGGATATTGTTAACGGCGAGCAGGTCGAGAAGCCGGATCATTGGCTGCGTAACGGCAATGTCTGGGAAATTGAGCGTCCCGAATATACGCACAGGATTAAGTTTGGCGGACATACCGAGTCGCATATCGACGAGTTCGGCAATAAAAGGACCAGTTGGGTAGACACCCAGGATATACTCGCGGTTCCTTACGATACGCCGATTCCGGGATACCGGAACGGCACGGTGAACACCCTGCGCTTATGGAAAGCCACGGCGACGGAAGAGTTCAATCTACAGGAGTTTAATGCCGGAGATTACGCTGAATCGGTTGCGGCAAAAAATACCGCTGAAAATATCACCATGGTGCTGTATCCGAATGACGCCAACGAAAACGGTAAGGCATTGCGTCTGCGCCAGCAATATCTGCTGGCTTCCGCCAGTTTGCAGGATGTGATCGGCACTTGGGTCGGCCGTCACGGTAATGATTTTTCCGAGTTTGCGGCGAAGAATACCTTCCAGTTAAACGACACGCATCCGAGCATAGCGGTTGCGGAACTCATGCGCTTATTGATGGATGTCCATGGTTTGGTTTGGGATGAGGCCTGGGCGATTACCCGCAAAACCATGGCTTATACCAATCATACTTTGTTGCCGGAGGCTCTGGAACGCTGGTCGGTTAATCTATTCAAGCAGTTGTTGCCAAGGCTGATGGAGATCATCTTCGATATTAATGCCCATTTCATGGCTGAAGTCTCTGCGCATTGGCCGGGCGATATAGGCCGGTTAACCCGTATGTCTATTATTGAGGAAGGCCATGAGCAACATGTCAGGATGGCCTATCTGGCCATCGTCGGCAGTTATTCGGTTAACGGCGTTGCCGCGTTGCATTCAAAATTATTACAGCAAGGCTTATTTCGTGATTTTTACGAATTCTGGCCGGGTAAATTCAATAATAAAACCAATGGCGTTACTCCCCGGCGTTGGCTGGCGGCCTGTAATCCGGCGTTAGCCGGACTGATCACCGCAACCATAGGCAATGGCTGGTTGACGGACTTGTCGCTGTTAAAAAAGCTTGCGCCTTTTGCCGAAGATAAGAAATTCCGCAAACGCTGGCATGAAATCAAGCAAGGCGCAAAGCAAAAGCTGATCGATTATAAGAAGCTTGAACATGATGTCGATTTTAATGTTGAGGCGATTTTTGATGTGCAGGTCAAACGTGTTCATGAATACAAGCGGCAGCTGCTGAATGTGCTGCATGTGATTCATCTGTACGACCGCATTAAGCGCGGCGATACCGCGAACTGGACGGATCGTTGCGTATTGATCGGCGGGAAAGCGGCGCCGGGTTATTACATGGCGAAAAAAATCATCAAGCTGATCAATAATGTTTCTAGCGTCGTTAATTCCGATCCCGATGTGGGTAGGAAATTAAAATTGGTTTTTTTGCCTAATTACCGGGTTTCCGCGATGGAAAAAATTTGTCCGGGCGCCGATCTTTCCGAGCAGATTTCAACCGCCGGTAAGGAAGCGTCAGGCACCGGAAATATGAAGTTTATGATGAACGGCGCGTTGACGATCGGTACGCTGGACGGGGCCAATATCGAGATTCGTGAAGAAGTCGGCGATCAGAATTTCTTCCTGTTCGGCCTGACTGAAGAGCAGGTCGAGGAAATGAGCCGTCACTATGATCCTGTTGCGATCATCAGCCAGGACGAAGATTTGCATAGGGTTATGGAGTTGCTTGAATGCGGGCATTTTAACCAGTTCGAGCCGGGCTTGTTTGACGATGTTTTAGCGTCGATAAAAAGCCCGCACGATCCCTGGATGACGGCGGCGGATTTTCGCAGCTTCATCGATGCGCAAAAACGCGTGGAAACGGCTTATCAGGATCAGGACAACTGGACCAAAATGAGCATTTTAAACTGCGCGGGCAGCGGCAAGTTTTCTACCGACAGGACCATCACCGACTACAACGATGAGATCTGGAAGTTGAAGCCGATCGGCATCAAGTTCTGAGCGTGTTTCATATCGTATTGTTTGAGCCGGAAATTCCCGCTAATACCGGGAATATCATCCGGCTCTGCGCCAATACCGGCATGCAGCTGCATTTGATCAAGCCTTTGGGGTTCGAATTGGATGACAAAAAATTGCGCCGGGCAGGCTTGGATTACCATGAATGGGTGGCGGTAAAAGAGCACGATTCATTGGCTGGTTTTGTCGACAGTATAAAGCCGGGGCGGATGTTTGCACTGACTACCAAAGGCGCGAAAATTTACAGCGAGGTGAGTTTTCAGCCCGAGGATGCTTTTTTGTTCGGCCCCGAGACGCGCGGATTGCCTGTAACGGTGTTGGCGGAATTGGGTTCAGAGCGGTGTTTGTATTTGCCGATGCAGGCGGAAAGCCGGAGTTTGAACTTATCCAATACCGTTTCTATCGTCTTGTACGAGGCTTGGCGGCAGATGGATTTTGCGGGTGCGGCTATAAAACAGATATAAAAAAATTATCGCCACGAACGACTGCATGGATGCAGGAAGTAGAGCAACGCATGGAGCAGTTGCCGAGCCCCCGAAGGACGCGAAGTTTTATTTCTTCGGGTCTTTGTGGCGAATAAAAGCTTTTAATCGCTCATTACCATGAAGCATCGCTAAGACTCAGCTTTTTGCTCCCGAGCCAGCAGGTTTTGCACTGCCGCCAGCGGGGCCAAGCCTTCATATAACACTTTGTAGGTTTGCTCGGTTATCGGCATGTCGATGCCGTATTTCTGAGCGAGCAAAAAGGTTTCTTTTGCCGCTGAAATGCCTTCAATTTCCTGGCCGATTTCCTTTATGGCGGTGCGGGGGTTTTTGCCTTGTCCCAAGGCTAAACCGAAACGCCGGTTTCTGGATTGGTTGTCGGTGCAGGTCAAAATAAGGTCGCCCAGTCCCGCCAGTCCCATAAAGGTTTCCTGTTTCCCGCCCAGTTTGACGCCCAGGCGAATGATTTCATTCAATCCTCGGGTAATCAACGCCGCCCGTGTGTTGGCGCCAAAGCCCAGTCCGTCGGCGATGCCGGCGGCTATTGCCATGACGTTTTTTACTGCGCCGCCGACTTCAACGCCAATCAGATCCGAGTTGGTGTAAGTCCGAAAGCGCTCGCTATGGAGGATGTCGGCCAGAAAATTTGCAAAATTCGGCTGGGATGAGGCGATGGTAATGGCTGTCGGCAGGTCTGCCGCCACTTCTTTTGCAAAGCTGGGGCCGGACAGCAAGGCTGCCGGGGTTTGTTCGGAAAAGATTTCGGCCACGACCTCGTGTAACAGGGAGCCGTCATCAGGATTAAAGCCTTTGGTTGCCCAAGCTATTTGTACGTCATCGGAGACATAGGCTTTGAGTCTCAGCAGGGTGTCTTTAAATGCATGACTGGGTACGGAAACCAGTATCAGGTTGCAAAATCCTGCGACCTCGGCCAAGTCGGAAGTCACGGTGAGATTTTTAGGGAAAGGCAGGCCGGGCAGATAGCGTTTGTTCTCGCGGTCTTGAGCGAGTAACGCCATCTGTTCCCGGTTATGGCCCCATAACAGCGTCTGGCAGCCGTTTCTGGCGGCCAGAATTGCCAGGGCCGTTCCCCACGAGCCTGAACCCAGGACGGCTATTTTTCTATACATTGAGCAGCCCCTTCGACAAGCTCGGGACCGGTTAATTAATGGTATCGGAACCGGGAGCTTGTTGTGCTTGTAGCAGATGCTGCGAATATAAGGCGTCAAAATTGACCGGAGCTAATAACATCTGCGGAAAGCCGCCTTTGGTAACGAGGTCGGAAATGGCCTCTCTTGCGTAAGGAAACAGGATGTTGGGGCAGAAGCTGCCAACCATCGGTCCCATTTCTTCATTAGTAAAGCCGTCCAAAGAGAAAATACCCGCCTGATTGACTTCAACAAGATAGGCGGTTGCGTCGCCGTTTTTAACGGTGATGGTTACCGCTAGGGCGATTTCGTACATTGAGTTTTCTAAAGGCAAAACATGAGTGCCCAGATTAAAGTCAACTGTAGGCTCCCATTTTTCGATGAATACTTTGGGCGAGTTGGGCGTCTCAAAAGACATGTCTTTGGTATAAATTTTTTGGATGGAAAATTGTTTTTCTACTGCGTTGGTCTCTTCGGTCATGATCGATTTCTATAGGTAGGATTTAATGGGATGGCTGTTCTTTATTAAGCAACGATTTAGTTTTTGTGCTTGCCGGCCGATTTTGTCGGTAATTTGTAGTCGTTTTCCCACGCTTGCATGCCGCCGGTAATAACGAAAACCTGTTCGAAACCCGCTTTAGTCAATATTTTTCCGGCCGATGCCGAGCGGGTCCCGGTTTGGCAGGCAATAAGGACGGGTTTGTTTTTGTGTGTTTCCAGTTTTGGCAGGTGAGAGGGTAAGTTGCCCAACGGTGTACTGATTGCGTTTTCAATATGACCTTTAAGAAACTCTTCAGGTTCGCGTACGTCGATAACAAGGGTATCGCTATCGTTCATTTTGGCGACAGCCAGTAAAGGAGATACGGCGCTGAATTTTTTGAATGCGGTATCGAATAATTCTTGGATTAACAGATAAGTAACGACTGCCAGAGCGAGGCTTAAGATGTAATGATTTAAAATAAATTCTAGATAACGTTCCATGGATAGATTTGTAAAGTTAAGTGAAAAGATGAATTATTGATTAGAGCAGAAGACGTCGCGCATCATTTTAATGAGTAGCAGCATACGGGCGTCGTCAATAAAGTAATAAACACGGTTGGCCTGTTTTTTAGAGCCGAGAATGTTTTTATCTTTGAGAATTGCCAGATGTTGGGAAATATTGCTCTGGCTGGTGCCGACCTGGTCGACAATTTGTTGCACGCAAATCGAATCACTGCCCAGAACGCACAATATTTTTAAGCGCAATGGATGTGACATTGCCTTTAAGCAATGGGCCGCTTTGGCTATATCGGCATCATTTATGCTTGTGTGCTGGCCTTTAATTCCCATAGGTCTGCTTAATGTTTCTAGTCTATTGAATCTGATTAAAAAAGAACCCATGAAGAATTATTTATACACAACTGTTGTCAACGTGTATTAATATAATGGCTACTTGATTGCGTGGTTGGCATGTTGCCAAAATACAAAAAACCAGTGAATCTGGCAAAATAATACATCACTACGACCATTTTGGGTAATGAAGAATCAAATGGGGTACAAAGTGATTTATTTTGTATGGGCAGTAGTGATGCGGATTTTTTTAGTATCGGGAGATAAAGATAAAGATGTTTAATCGGCCAAAGCCTGTGGTATTGCTGATCCTTGATGGATTCGGTTACTCGTTGGACAAAGAATACAATGCCATTGCAATGGCTGACACACCTTGTTGGGACAAATTGCAGGAAGACTGTCCCATGACGCTGCTCAGTTGTTCCGGCGCTGTCGTAGGATTGCCGGGCGGACAGATGGGTAATTCTGAAGTTGGGCATGTTCATATCGGCACGGGCCGCTATGTTCCCCAGGATTTCTCCAAGGTCAATGACGCAATAACTGACGGCAGTTTTTATGCCAATCCGGTGCTTTGCCGGGCCGTGGACATTGCCAAAGAAAAAAATAAAGCCTTGCATATCATGGGATTGCTTTCGGCAGGCGGCGTACATAGTCATGAGGAGCAGATCGCTGCGATGGTCGAGTTAGCCGCTAAGCGAGGACTCGATAAAATTTACCTGCATGCCTTTTTGGATGGACGTGATGTGCCGCCCAAGAGTGCAATGACGTCCCTTGAATTGCTGGAGGCAAAATTTGCGGCGCTGGGCGTCGGGCGTATTGCCTCAATCGTAGGTCGTTTTTATGCGATGGATAGGGATAATCGCTGGGATCGGGTAAAACAGGGCTACGACCTGATTGCCAAAGGCGAGGGTGCGTTTAGTGCGGATTCTGCGCTACAGGGCCTGGAAGCGGCTTATGAACGGGGCGAAACCGATGAGTTTGTCTTGCCGACGGCTATTTTGGATACTGAGCATCGGGCAGTTGCGCTCGATCCCGACGACTCGGTGGTGTTCATGAATTTTCGGGCCGATCGTGCCCGCGAAATCTCCCTGGCATTAACCTCCACAACATTCGACGGCTTCGATAGAAACCGTGCGCCTCATACAGGCTATTACTGCACGTTGACGGAATACCAGCAGGATTTCGATTATGACGTGGCTTTCCCTCCGACCGATTTAAAAAATTGCCTGGGCGAGTATCTGTCTTCATTGGGTATGACTCAATTGCGGTTGGCGGAAACTGAAAAATATGCCCATGTCACGTTTTTTCTTAATGGCGGCCAAGATACGGCTTTCCCAGGAGAGGACCGGATCTTGGTGCCGTCGCCGAAGGTCAGAACCTATGATTTACAGCCGGAAATGAATGCGGCAGAGGTGACCGATCATTTGGTCGCGGCCATTACCGGGGGTAAATACGATGTCATCATATGTAATTATGCTAATTGCGATATGGTGGGACATACCGGCATAATGGATGCAGCAATCTTGGCTGTACAAGCGGTCGACGCTTCATTACAACGTGTAGTCGACGCCTTAAAGTCGGTGGGAGGGCAAATGTTGATAACCGCCGACCACGGCAATATTGAGCAAATGGTTGATAAAGGGACTGGGCAGCCTCACACCGCGCATACAACAAACCCTGTGCCTTTGGTTTATGTCGGTGGTGACAAGCCATTAGATGAAGGCGGTAGTTTGTCGGACTTGGCGCCAACGATGCTGGCAATGTTAGGGGTTCCGCAACCTGTTGAAATGACTGGTCGATCGCTTATCAAATTTGTTTAATCTGTGGATGAGAAAGAAGCTGGTTTTTTGTTTTTTACTGAGTGCGTTCGTTCATGAGGGTAGGGCGGAAATCCCGGAAAAAAACGAAGGGCTAGCTGAAGTTCAATCGGGTATTGAAGCGGCCGGTCAGAATATGCGGCGCATTCAGCTGAAAAAAAATACTTTAAACACGCAGTTGGGTGAAGTTGAGAAGCTCTATGGAAGGACGGCCGCTTTATTAAAGACATTGCAGGGTCAAGTTGAACAAAAGCGCCAGAACCTGAATAAGATTCGACAGGAAAAACAGAGCCTTCAGGATGAGGTCGCTAAACAAAATAAAGAATTAGAGGGCCAAATAAAGGCCGCCTATGCAATGGGGCAAAAGGAGCAATTGAAGTTGCTGCTTAATCAGCAAGATCCCGCCTTAGCCAGTCGGATGCTGGTGTATTACGATTACCTTAATAAGGCCCGCCTGACCAAACTGGCCGGCATTTCGGAGTCTATACAGCACCTGGAGCGGCTCGGTAAGTTGCAACAGCAGGAAACCGAGCTTTTAGAGAAAAACCTTGAGCAAAAGAAATCAGAACAGATAGCGGTAGACGGCGTTAGAAAACGAAGATCTGAATTGCTGACGCAATTAAAGAGCGACTTTTCTTCAAATGAGCAACAAATAATTCATTTGAGAGAAAGTGAAAATAAGCTGAAGAATCTGGTATCTTCATTGCAAAGATCGACCAGCGATCTTACTTTTGAGATTGAACAAACAAAAAAGTTGCACAAGGCTGCTGAGGTCCTATCCGAACCTGGCAAAGACTTGCCGGATTCCAAGGATGATTTTTCTGAACTTAAGGGCGATTTTTCTGAACTTAAGGGGCAGCTGCCTTGGCCGGTCAAAGGTCGATTAACCAATAAGTTCGGCAGCGCCAGAGCCGAGAGTACTGAGAGCATTTGGGACGGCGTGCTGATTGACGCAAGCGAGGGAACGGAGATACATGCGATTACTAGCGGGAAGGTGGTGTATTCTGATTGGCTTCGCGGTTATGGCCTGTTGATTATTATTGATCATGGTAAAGGTTACATGACCCTTTATGCGTTTAATCAGAGTGTATATCGGCAAGTTGGTGAGTGGGTGGATGTTGGCGAAGTCATTGCTTCCGTTGGACAAAGCGGTGGTCGTAGTCATCCCGGGTTGTATTTTGGAATACGCAACAAAGGTAAGCCGGTTGATCCGCTTGAGTGGTGCCGAAAGTAATCGGGATCGGGCTAGGTAGCTGTTTAATGGCCATGTTTTGGGAAAACGAGTGTTTGGAGTTTTAAGGTACATGTTAAAAAAGAAAAATATTTTCATTTTGTCGTTAGGGATCATGCTGGGTGTTTTTATGGGCATCTGCGGCAGCGTATTTGCCGAGCGCGATAATGCCGAGCCTGTAGCGGATGCATCGGAAGCCTTGCCTTATGAGGACTTGCGCACTTTTACGGAAATTTTTGGCCGAATTAAAAGGGATTATGTAGAACCTGTTTCCGACAAAAAATTATTGGAAGATGCTATTCGAGGCATGTTGACTGGGCTTGATCCTCATTCCGCTTATTTGGTTGCTGAGGAATATCAGGAATTAAAAGAAGGCACGACCGGGCAGTTCGGTGGCTTGGGTATCGAAGTGACCATGGAAAACGGTTTTGTTAAGGTGGTTTCCCCTATAGACGATACCCCGGCCCAACGAGCAGGTATTAAAACCGGGGATCTGATTGTCAGACTGGATGATCAGCCGGTAAAAGGCATGACTTTGGCCGATGCCGTCAAGCTTATGCGTGGTGAACCGGGCAGCAAGATTTTGCTAACGGTTGTTCGTGAAGGGATGGAGGCTCCTTTAAAAATAAGCATAACCCGAGATGTTATAAAAGTTAAAAGCGTGAAAAACCGGATGTTGGAAAAAGGTTACGGCTATGTACGCATCAGCAGTTTTCAATCGGGAACCGGTGAAAGCCTGAAAGAAGCATTAGCAGCGCTAAAAAAGGAAAACGCAGGAAATCTGAAAGGCTTGGTGCTGGATTTACGGAATAATCCGGGCGGAGTATTGAATGCGGCAGTTGAAGTGAGTGATGCGTTTATCAAGAGCGGTCTGATTGTTTACACCGAAGGGCGTATTGAAAACTCGGAAATGCGCTTTAATGCCGCTCCCGATGATCTTATCGACGGTGCGCCGATGGTGGTGTTGATTAATGCCGGTTCCGCATCGGCCTCTGAAATTGTAGCCGGGGCTTTGCAGGATCAAAAACGCGCTGTGATTATGGGCGAGAAATCGTTCGGTAAAGGTTCGGTGCAAACTATATTGCCAACCAGCAATGGCGCGGCAGTTAAGTTGACGACGGCTAGGTACTACACGCCTTCGGGACGCTCTATCCAGGCTGAAGGTATAGAGCCGGATATTGCCTTGGCTCGCGTCAAGCTGGAGACTTTGGAAAAAACCGAGTTCAAGCCTGTCAAGGAAGCCGATTTGTCGCATCATTTGCAAAACGGCAAAGCGAAAGAGAGTAAGGAAGAGGCCCTGGAGAAAGAGAAGGATGCCTTGGAAAAAGATTATCCTTTGTATCAGGCGCTGACTTTACTGAAGGGTATCAGTATTATGAAAAAATAAGCGTTAGTTTATAGCGGCAATCAGAAACCCGGGTTTTGGCAAGCAGAGATGTTTGCCGGGATCCGGGTTTTTTATGTGTTGAATTTATCGAGGCAAGATCCCGATTTGGGTTTGTTTGTCTGAGACGTTGCTGTTAAATGAGCATTGAAGTACTAAGGCTAGCGGATTTTCGGGGCGGCTTTTTGCATCCAGGATTAAAAATTAATATGCACCTAAAAAATGTCTACTTTATGTTAGGCATTAGATACATTGGAATCAAATCAAGAAGAAATTATTGAATGCTTTTGTACGCGGAAGATTTGCTCTGATTTGGGAATGCCTTTAGACGGGCAGTGGTCTTTTAGCACGTAATGGGTAGAGCAAAGCGAAACTTGTCGCAAGAGTGGTGGGATAGGGGATGGGTTTCGGCTACCGCCTCTACCCATCCTACCTTGTCCTCGTATTAACGAATCGATTTTTGATAATTGACGCTAAAGTCATTCAGGCTAGAAAGCGCCACAGGCAGATCTTCGGTTTTCTCAAGACTAAACGCATTAACGCCGACGCGCGATAAATAATACACCTGATCTCGCATGAAATGGCCGGTCGCCCTGAGCTCGCCTTGATAGTTGTAGCGGCCTCTGAGCAGCCAGGCATGGGAAAAAATGCGGCCATCGGCAAAGGCGGGGAAATCCAGCTCGATTAACGGGATGTCGTTTAAATCGGCGGCAATGTCTTCAACTGAATCGGCAGGTCCGATTCTGACGCCTATCTTTCCGTTGGACTTAAGCAATTGTTGCTTGTCTTGTTTCCAGCGGGCTAATGAAACGCTGATGTCGCCGTCTTTCAATTCGGCATCGTCGGCAACAAAGCTCCAGTTGTCGTCAACAATCTGTTTGTCTTTAATTATTTGCATAGACTTGCTCTTTGAAGGGGTTAATGCCAACGCGTTTTACCATGTCCAGGAATGATTCATCATCCAGGCGTTGCTTGATATAAACATCAAGAATGGTGGTGACTGCATGAGTAACTTGGTCTTTGGCAACGGCAGGTCCTAGGCGTTCGCCGATAGCCGCCTCGTTTTCCGAGGAACCGCCCAATGTCAATTGATACCATTCAGCGCCTTTTTTATCGACGCCCAGTATGCCGATATGGCCTACGCTTTGGTGCGCGCAGCCGTTCATGCATCCGGACATGTTGATTTTTACATCGCCTATGTCATGGAGGTAGTCTAAATCATCGAGAGCGTCGTTGATTTCTTTAGCGACGCTAATCGAGCTGGCATTGGCGAGTGAACAAAAGTCGAGGCCGGGGCAGCAAATCATATCGGTCGCGGTGCCGATATTTGGCGTAGCCAGTTTCAGCGCATCGAGTTGTTGCCACAGCGGGAATAGATCTGCCTGCTTTACGTCGGCAAGAATCAAATTCTGTCTGTGGGTGCTTCTGATTTCACCAAAACTGTATTGGTCGGCCATGTCGGCGACGGCGTCAAGTTGCGTATCGGTCATGTCGCCGGGAGGTGAGTCCGGCGCTTTTAACGAGATGAATGCAGCACGATAACCGGCTATTTTGTGATCGGTAGTGTTGTATTTAACCCAGGTGGCAAAGGCGCTGTTTTCGAGTTGATGCAGCGCAAAGCTCGCATCCTGTGCGGCATTTGTTTGGTAGGCAGGTGGCGCAAACTGGGCTTTGACGGCCTCTATACGGTCGAGGGACAGCTCCAGGTCATCCTTGATTAGCAGCCATTCTTTTTCGACCAGTTCGGAAAACTTTTCCATGCCGGATTCTTTGACCAGGATTTTAATGCGCGCTTTGTATTTGTTATCGCGGCGTCCGAATAGGTTGTAAATTCGCAGTATGGCTTCCAGATAAGACAGCAGGTGTTTTTTGTCTAAAAAGGGTTTGATGACTTGACCTATAATGGGGGTGCGGCCTAAGCCGCCGCCGACCAGTACTCTAAAGCCGATTTCACCGGCGTCATTGTTAACCAGATGCAAGCCGATGTCATGAAATTGAGTGGCTGCACGATCAAGCTTTGCGCCGCTGACAGCAATTTTGAATTTACGAGGCAAGTAAGCAAACTCGGGATGAAGCGTAGTCCATTGCCGGATAATCTCACAATAAGGGCGGGGATCTTCAATTTCATCGATACAAACACCGGCTAAGTGATCCGATGAGGTATTCCTAAGGCAATTGCCGCTGGTTTGAATGGCATGCATTTGGACGCTGGCTAATTCCTCGAGAATATCGGGAATTTTTTCCAATTGAGGCCAGTTAAACTGGATGTTTTGCCGGGTCGTGAAGTGGCAGTAGTTTTTATCGTAGGTCCGGGCAATATGAGCTAGCTTTCGGATTTGTTTGGCGTTGAGCAGACCATAGGGACCGGCTATCCGTAACATCGGGGCGTGAGTTTGAATGTAGACGCCATTCATTAAGCGCAAGGCGCGAAATTGGTCGTCTGAGATATGGCCTTTTAAAAAGCTTTCAGTCTGCCGTCTAAATTGGGCTACCCGTTGTTCAATGAGTGTTTGGTCGATGTCGTTATACTGATACATAAATGAGCGCTTAGTGCCTGTCCAGGCGAGTAATTACGACTAATAATCATATACTGTAGGTCATAAAATGACAAAGG
>Ga0208885_100208_pt1 | contig 26783 bp, 25 predicted proteins | sample LakWasMe74_LOW10_2_FD_183902 | JGI IMG/M metagenome (GOLD analysis project Ga0208885, IMG submission 183902) | Freshwater sediment methanotrophic microbial communities from Lake Washington under simulated oxygen tension - Sediment Metagenome... | ecosystem: Environmental > Aquatic > Freshwater >...
GTGGTCCGGGTGCGTCCGGGCGAGCGCATTGCACTGGACGGCCTTATCACCGCAGGCAGTTCGGCTATCAACCAGGCCCCCATCACTGGCGAGAGCCTTCCCGTTGAGAAGGCGGAAGGCGACCAGGTTTTCGCGGGCACCATCAACGAGACCGGCTCCTTTGAGTACAAGGTGACCGCTGGCGCAAGCGACTCGACGCTCGCGCGCATCATCCATGCGGTGGAGTCCGCGCAGGGAAGCCGCGCGCCCACGCAGCGCTTCGTCGATCAGTTCGCGCGGGTCTATACCCCGGCTGTATTCGTGGTGGCTGTGCTGGTCGCGGTCGTTCCGCCGCTTGCGTTCGGTGGCGCCTGGTTCGACTGGATCTACAAGGCGCTGGTGTTGCTGGTGATCGCGTGCCCCTGCGCCTTGGTCATCTCCACGCCCGTCACTATCGTCAGCGGCCTGGCCGCAGCCGCCAGGCGCGGCATCCTGATCAAGGGCGGCGTGTACCTGGAGGGAGGGCGCAAGCTCAAGTCTCTGGCCCTGGACAAGACCGGCACGCTCACCCACGGCAAGCCCGAGCAGACCGACTTCCTGCCCCTGGTCGGCGATGGGAAGGAAGTGGCCGCATGGGCTGCGAGCCTCGCTGCCCGCTCGGACCATCCGGTATCCGAAGCCATTGCCCGCAGGGCGAACCGGGACGGCGTCTTGCTGCACGAAGTCGACGACTTTGCGGCATTGCCCGGGCGCGGCGTGCGGGGCCGCATTGCCGGTCGGATGCTGCAGATGGGCAATCACCGGCTCGCGAAAGAGCTCGGCCTCAGCGAAGTCGCGTTGCAATCGCAGCTGGAAGCCCTTGAGCGCCAAGGCAAGACGGCCATCCTGCTGATGAACGAAACCACAGTGCTCGGCATCTTTGCCGTCGCCGACACGGTGAAAGAAACCAGCCGTGAAGCCGTGGCCGACCTGCAGGCGCTGGGCGTGCGCACGCTGATGCTCACAGGGGACAACCAGCACACGGCCGACGCCATCGCGGCCCAGGTTGGGATCTCCGAAGCCCGTGGCGACCAGCTGCCCGAAGAAAAACTCAAAACCATCGAGAGTCTCATCGGCGGTGAGGGCCAGGTCGGCATGGTGGGCGATGGTATCAACGACTCGCCGGCCCTTGCGCGTTCCGATATTGGTTTCGCTATGGGCGCGGCTGGCACCGACACCGCTATCGAGACGGCCGACGTCGCGCTGATGGACGACGACCTGCGCAAGATTCCGACGTTCATCCGCTTGTCGCGCATGACCGCCTCGATCCTGACGCAGAACATCGTGTTGGCGTTGGGGATCAAGGCGGTTTTCCTCGCACTTACGTTCACTGGGCATGCCACCATGTGGATGGCAGTGTTCGCAGACATGGGGGCCAGCATGCTCGTCGTCTTCAATGGCTTGCGCCTGCTCAAGCTCAAGACGGCCTGACCGACATGCAAGCGCCGCACACCGCGACGCAGTGGACGAGACACTGGCTCTATGACTGGGGCGGCGCCAACGTGGACCTCTTCCTGGTCATCCAGCGCGCGCTGCCTGACGGCTGGATCTGGCTGCCCGAAACCCTAAGCGCGTTTGGCAGCTACTGGGGAGCGCCCGCCGTCGTGGTTCTGATGCTGGTTTGGCGGCGAAGGCAGGTCCGTGAACGGTCAACTCCGCTCGACGTACAGTTGTGCAGATTCGTGATTGGGTTGGTGTTTGCTTTCGCCGGCACAGCTGTTTTAAAGGCGATGTTCGCGCTGCCGCGTCCGTTCGTGGTCCTGGGAGATGCTGTCTACCGGGTCCACGCTGCGCCTGACAGCCGCTACACCATGCCCAGCGGCCACTCGGTCTATGTAGGGGTCCTGGCGGCAGCGCTTTGGCCAGCACTGGGCCGGGCGGGCAGGGTTGGCTTGCTGGTGTTCGCAGCCGCAGTAGGCTGGTCGCGCATCGTCTTGGGCGCGCATTTTCCGATGGACGTGATTACCGGCCTAGCACTGGGTGGGACATGCGTTGCGGCTGCGGGCGCATGGGTTCAACGCATCGCGCGAGGTGTGCCGATGGCAGGGCCGAGGTGGTGAATGTCGCTTTCAGGTCGTGCTGCGCAAATGCGGGCGGCCTGGACGGTTCGGACTTAACCTCCTTTTGGCTCTACCCGCGCCAGCAAAGAAACCATCAATTTCCTTTTCTCTTCCTGTCGACGCCGAGCGCGAAGTCTGCAAATCCGAGCGAAATCATATGAATCAGCCATCCGAACGAACGCAATGGTACGCACTCGCGGTCATTGTGTTTCTAGCCGATCAGTCAGCCAAGAGTTACATCGATGCGACTACCCCCTTGGGATGGTCGCATGAGGTCACGTCATTTTTTAACTTGGTCCATGTGCTCAATCCTGGTGCGGCGTTCAGCTTCCTCGCCGGCGCTGGTGGCTGGCAGCGATGGTTCTTCCTTGCGATTGCCCTCGCGGTCTCAGCCTGGCTGGTGCTGCAGCTGTACAGCCCATTGCGGAAACTGGAAGGCCTTTCATATAGCCTCATCCTGGGCGGTGCATTGGGCAACGCATTTGACCGGGCCGTGCGCGGTCAGGTCATTGACTACCTCGACTTTCACCTGCGCGGATGGCACTGGCCTGCCTTCAACATAGCCGACATGGTCATTGTTGGGGGAGCGATCACACTGGTGCTTGCGTCGCTTATGAGCGGGGACAGTCCTATCGCAGCGAAAGAGCCACGGTGAACCAGAGCGTCTTGGGAGTTCCAATCTGGTATGCCTTCGATCCCGTCCACCAAAACAGGTGCATAGATGAAACCTCTGCGACACGTCCTTGCCCTCGCCGCTATCTCATTGGCACTCACAGGTTGCATGAATTCCTCGACCGCCCCAGAAAGCACTTTCACGCTGCTGGATGGCTCGTCGCTGACCACTTCCGACCTCAAAGGAAAGGTGGCGCTGATCAACTTCTGGGCGACCAGTTGCACCACATGTGTGGCGGAGATGCCGATGCTGTCGGCCAGCCACGAAAAGTTCCGTGGCCGCGGCTACGAGACCATCGCGGTGGCCATGAGCTATGACCCCCCGGCCTACGTGGTCAACTTCGCCCAAACACGCAGGTTGCCATTCGCTGTAGCCATCGACAACACCGGCGTGGTGGCCAAGGCGTGGGGCGATGTCAATGTCACGCCTACAACGTTCCTCCTCAACAAACGAGGGGTGGTAGTGAAACGCTTTGTGGGCAAGCCGGACTTCGCTGAGCTCAATCTGCTTATCGACCGATTGCTCTCTGAAAGCTAAGCCAAGCCATTTTTTTCTTCATTCTTCATCATGATCAAAACGCTTGTTTTCTGCAGCTTTGCACTTCCCTTGACCCTTGGCATGCGTTCCACCTCGCGCGCCCAGGAAGAGTTTGCCCCGGGCAGACACTATGTGGAGGTTTCTAGCTGGGTTGCTGTATCCCTTCACCGGCTGGCTGCTGTCGCCGATGATCGCAGCCTTGGCGATGAGCCTGAGTTCGGCGTCCGTGATCGCCAACGCCCTCCGACTTCGCAAGGGCTGAGATGGCTCGGCAGGCTCGGATTTGATCTAGGTTAAGTCTGTGGCCGCCGCTGGAGATACCATTCGCACCATGATCTTCGCCAGAAGCACCGTATCGCGCCAAGGACGCTGGATAGCCAGCGTTCTGGTCGCGGCGTTGCTTCTGATGCAGTTCGCGTTGGCCGCCTATGCCTGTCCCAAGCTGGACTCCGCAGCCCATGCGGCATCGATGCAAAAAGCGGGCATGGCCATGGGAGATGCCGTCGGCATGCCCTCCATGCCCGATTGCCACGCGATGGCGGGCACCATGGATGAGCAGGATCCTCAGCTGTGCCGAGCCCATTGTGACGGCGACAGCTTGTCCTCCCCCTCGCTCCAAGGTCTCGATCTGCAGGCGCTAGCGGCGCACGCCATTTGGGTTGCCTATGTGCTGCCTGTGGTCCTGGATTCCGAGCGCCAAATCGATCCGCGTGCTGTGTACGCGGAGCTGGACAGTCGAGCGGGCTCTCCCCCCATCTATCTAACCCATCAGGTCTTTCGGAATTGATCGTGCACGCCTTGCGCGCTGCCTTGCAGCGTTTGCGCAAGTCTGACTTCGTGCCCCTTCATTTCGAGGACCACCATGCCCATCATCTCCTTCGGCGCTCCCTGCGAGCGCCTGTCTGCGCACCAGCGCATTCACCCCATCTCGCAGCGCATACAGGTGCGCAACCTCCGCCAACTGCGCCTGGGCGCTCTCGGGGTCCTGTTGACCAGCATCGGCTTGGCTGGCAACCAGGCCCACGCCCTGGGCTTTGCAGAGGCCTTGGATCTGGCGGAGCAGCACAGCCCTCGCATCACGGCCCAGCGGCTGCAGATTGACGCAGCCACCAGCACCCGGCAGGCGGCGGGAACGCTGCCGGATCCCAAGCTCTCGGTCGGTATCGAGAACTTTCCCATCAGCGGCATGGACCGCTTCAGCCTCACGCGTGAGTCCATGACCATGCAGCGCCTGGCGCTGATGCAGGAGGTGCCCAACCGGGCCAAGCGCGATGCCCAGATCGCCGGTGCCGAGGCCAAGGTGGAACGCGAACGCGCCACCCTGGCGGTCCAGCGCCTGCAGATCCGCCAGGAACTGAGTCAAGCGTGGATCCTGGCCCAGGCTATCGAGCAACGTGACCAGGTACTCACCGGTCTACTGAGTGAGAACCAGCGCCTGCAGGACAGCCTGCCCGCCCGCATCGCCGGAGGCACGGCCCAGGCCGCAGACCTGCTGATGGCCAGGCAGGAGGCGCTTGCGCTGTCGGATCGCAGGGACGATCTGCAGCGGGACCGATCCAAGGCCAGGGCGATGTTGCGGCGCTGGGTTGGCGCTCGCGCCGACGAGGCGCTACAGGGAACTCCTGGGCCGCTGAGCCGCCCCTTGGATCAACTGCGGTCTGAGGTACACCGCCACGCGGAACTTGCGCAGTACCCCGCCATGCAGGCCATGGCCTTGGCGGAAACGCGCGAAGCCCAAGCAGAAACCAAGGGTGATTGGTCCTGGGAAGTCGCCTACAGCCGCCGCGACCGACGCTGGGGCGACATGGTGTCCTTCCAGGTGACCTTTGACCTTCCCTGGCAACAGGAGCGGCGCCAGGGACCCCAGATCAAGGCCAAGCAGCTGGAGCTGCAGCGCCTGGACGCCGAGCAGGAAGACGTGACCCGCAGGCACCTGCAGGAGCTGGAGGACAGCGCCTCAGAGCTGGCGGCACTGAACAGTCAGATCGAGCGGCTGCAATCGGCGGGCATGGGCTTGGCACAGGGGCGTGCCGAACTCGCGTTGGCCAATTACCAGTCTGCCAAAGGCGACTTGAGCGCCGTGCTGGCGGCCAGGGCCCAAGTGCGGGAGACGCACTGGCGGCTCATTGATCTGCAGGCGCAGCGGGACACCGTGATTGCCCGTCTGAACAGCCTGATCGCGGACTGAAGGGAGAACCACATGACCAATACCGTTTTCAAGAAGACCACTGTGGCCGTGGCACTGGTGGCTGCTGGCATTGCCCTCGGTTGGGGCGTCTCCCAATGGCGCATTGCGAGCAGTCATCCATCTGGCGCTACCCCTCCATCGGCAGAAGCGGCGAAGGCCGACCGCAAGGTGCTGTACTGGTACGACCCCATGGTGCCAACGCAGAAGTTCGACAAGCCAGGCAAGTCGCCCTACATGGACATGGCGCTGGTTCCCAAGTACGCCGATGAGGACGCACAACAAAGCACCGGTTTGAATGTCTCGGCACAAGCGGTGCAAGCCCTCGGCCTGCGCACCGCCACGGTGGAGCAGCGCGACATTGGATCCGATGTGGACGTGCTGGGCACGGTCCAGCTCAATGACCGGGATGTGAGTATCGTCCAGGCGCGTTCTGCAGGATTTGTGGAGCGTGTCTATGCCCGGGCCCCGGGTGACGTGGTGGCCGCAGGCGCGCCATTGGCCGATTTACTGCTGCCTGAGTGGGTGGCTGCGCAGCGCGAGTTCCTCGCTGTCCGGGCGCTCAAGGAAGAGTCGCTGACGGCCGCTTCGCGTCATCGGTTGTCACTGCTGGGCATGCCTGCCTCGCTCGTGGCCCAGGTGGAGCGCACGGGCGAACCTCAGGGCCGCTACACGGTGACCTTCCCACAAGCAGGGATGGTGGCCGAACTGATGGTGCGCCAGGGCATGACGGTCTCTGCGGGGGCCAGCCTGGTGCGCGTGAACGGTCTGGCCAGCGTCTGGATCGAAGCGGCCGTTCCCGAAGCGCAAAGCGGTCCCTTGCAACTGGGGCAGGACGCCCAGGTGCGCCTGGCCGCGTTTCCGGGCGAAACCCTCAAAGCCCGTGTCGTGAGCATCCTCCCAGAGGCCAACCGGGACACCCGCACGGTGCGCGTGCGCCTGGAGCTTCCCAACCCCACCCAGCGCCTGAAGGCGGGCATGTCCGGGCAGATTGTCCTGGCGGGACGCACCCAACCGGCGCTGCTGGTACCCAGTGAAGCGGTGATCCGAACCGGTAAGCGGGCACTGGTTTACGTGGTGGACGGCCCCGGCAAGTACCACCCCGTCCAGGTACAACTTGGCGCGGAAATCGATGACCGACTCGTCATTCAAAGCGGACTCACCGCAGGGCAGCAGGTGGTCGCCTCGGCGCAGTTCCTGATCGACTCGGAAGCCAGCCTGCGAGGCATCATGCCCGCTCAACCTCCCGGCAGCAGCGCACAACCCATCGCTGAACAGGGTTCCTCGGCCTCTGCGGCTCCGGCGTCCAAGAGCTTTACGGTGCGAGGGGTGGTCGATGAGGTCACGCCAACCGAGCTGACCCTTACCCACGAGGCCGTGCCTGAACTGAAGTGGCCCGGCATGACCATGCCATTCAAGCTGGCAAACCCAGAGCTGGCCAAGGCCCTGAAACCCGAGCAGCAGGTCAAGTTCACCTTCCAGCAGCAAGGCAAGGACTTCGTGATCACTGCCGTGGAAAGGATCAAGCCATGATCGCACGTCTGATCCGCTGGTCGGTGGCGAACCGACTCCTGGTTCTGCTGGCGACCGTGATGCTCACGGCCTGGGGCGTGTGGGGCGTGCGCAGCACCCCCGTGGACGCGCTCCCCGATTTGTCGGATGTCCAGGTCATCATCCGCACCTCCTACCCCGGCCAGGCGCCGCAGATCGTGGAAAACCAGGTGACCTACCCGCTGGCCACCACCATGCTGTCCGTCCCGGGCGCCAAGACGGTGCGCGGCTTCTCGTTCTTTGGCGACTCGTTTGTCTACATCCTGTTCGAGGACGGCACGGACCTGTACTGGGCACGTTCCCGGGTGCTGGAGTACATGAACCAGGTGCAGGGGCGACTACCCGCCACGGCCAAATCGTCGCTCGGCCCCGACGCCACCGGGGTCGGCTGGATCTACCAATATGCGCTGGTGGACCGCACCGGCAAGAACGATCTCGCCCAGCTGCGGGCCCTGCAGGACTGGTTCCTGAAATTCGAACTCAAGAGCCTGCCCAATGTCGCGGAAGTGGCGTCGGTGGGCGGCATGGTCAAGCAGTACCAGGTGGTGCTTGATCCGATCAAGCTCGCAGCCCAAGGGCTGACCCAGGGGCAGGTGCGTGAGGCCATCATGGGCGCCAACCAGGAAACGGGTGGGTCGGTGCTGGAGTTGTCCGGGGCCGAGTACATGGTGCGCGCCAGCGGCTACCTCAAGACGCTGGACGACTTCCGGGCCATCCCGCTGGTGTCGCGCGCCGGGATTCCCGTGCGCTTGGGTGATGTCGCAACGCTCCAGATCGGGCCGGAAATGCGGCGCGGCATCGCCGAACTCGACGGCGAGGGCGAGGTGGCCGGTGGCGTGGTGGTCCTGCGCTCGGGCAAGAATGCCCAGGAAACCATAAAAGCCGTCAAGGCCAAGCTCAGTGAGCTGCAAAGCAGCCTGCCCCAGGGCGTGGAAATCGTCACCACCTACGACCGCAGCGCACTCATTGAGCGGGCGATCCAGAACCTAACGACGAAACTCGTGGAGGAGTTCATCGTGGTGGCTGTGGTCTGTGTCTTGTTCCTCTGGCACTTGCGCTCGGCACTGGTCGCCATCATTTCTCTGCCTCTGGGGATCATGGCGGCGTTTCTGGTGATGCGCTACCAGGGCATCAACGCCAACATCATGTCCCTGGGCGGGATTGCCATTGCCGTGGGCGCCATGGTTGATGCGGCCGTGGTGATGATCGAGAACGCCCACAAGAAGCTGGAGGCCTGGCAGCACAAGCATCCCGACCGCCAACTGGTGGGGGAAGAGCGCTGGAAGGTAATCACCGAAGCCGCCGAGGAGGTAGGCCCCGCGCTGTTCTTCTCGCTGCTCATCATCACCTTGTCCTTCGTGCCCGTCTTTACGCTGGAAGCACAGGAAGGTCGCCTGTTTGGACCGCTGGCGTTCACTAAGACCTACGCGATGGCCGCAGCTGCGGCCCTCTCGGTCACGCTGATCCCGGTCCTGATGGGCTACTGGATCCGGGGCCGCATCCCAGATGAGCAAAAGAACCCGATCACGCGCGCGCTGATTGCCGTGTACCGGCCTTGCCTGGAATGGGTTCTGCACCGCCCCAAATCCACACTGGTCATCGCCGTGCTGGCGCTGACGACCACGATCTGGCCCCTCTCGCGGCTGGGGGGCGAGTTCCTGCCCAGGCTCGATGAAGGCGATCTGCTGTACATGCCTTCGGCGCTCCCGGGCCTGTCGGCACAGCGGGCGACGGAGCTTCTGCAACTGAGCAACCGGATGATCAAGACGGTTCCCGAGGTCGAGCGCGTCTTCGGCAAGGCTGGCCGCGCGGAGACCGCCACGGATCCGGCCCCGCTGGAAATGTTCGAGACCACGGTGAAGCTCAAGCCCAGAGACCAATGGCGTCCAGGAATGACGCCCGAGGGTCTGATCGAGGAGCTGGACAAGGCCGTCAAGATTCCTGGCCTGTCCAACATCTGGATTCCACCCATCCGCAACCGGATTGACATGCTGGCCACCGGCATCAAGAGTCCCATCGGGGTCAAGGTGACCGGCAACGACCTGAAGGTGATCGACGGGATCGCTGCCCAAGTCGAGCAGGTCGCCAAGGGCATTCCGGGAGTGACTTCGTCGTTGGCAGAGCGCCTGACGGGGGGGCGCTACGTCGATGTCCGCATCGACCGCACGGCCGCAGGGCGCTACGGGCTGAACGTGTCCGAAATCCAGGCCGTGGTCTCCGGGGCCATCGGTGGTGAAAACGTCTCGGAAACGGTCGAGGGCCTGGCCCGCTTCCCGATCAACCTGCGCTATCCGCGTGAGTGGAGGGACTCGCCAGAGCGCCTGGCCCAGTTGCCCATCTCCACGCCCATGGGGCAGCAGATCACGCTGGGTACGGTGGCCAGCATCTCCATCACCGATGGACCACCTATGCTCAAGAGCGAGAACGCCCGCCCATCGGGCTGGGTGTATGTCGATGTGCGGGGTCGCGATCTGGCTTCCGTGGCCAATGAGCTGCGCGATGCCGTGAGCCGACAGATCAAGCTGGAGCCCGGGGTCAGCATCACGTACTCAGGCCAGTTCGAGTACCTGGAGCGGGCCAATGCCCGCCTTAAGGTAGTCGTGCCCGCCACCTTGCTGATCATCTTCGTGTTGTTGTACTTGACCTTCTCACGCATGGGGGAGGCAGGACTGATCATGGCGACACTGCCGTTCGCGTTGACCGGGGGCATCTGGTTCCTGTACCTGATGAACTACAACTTGTCCATCGCAACGGGCGTTGGCTTCATTGCCCTGGCAGGGGTGGCAGCAGAGTTTGGGGTGGTCATGCTCATCTACCTCAAGCAGGCGCTGGCAGAGAGATGTCCAGACGGCGGGCAACCTACGCTGGAGGAGCTTCTGGACGCCATTCGGGAAGGTGCCGTGCTACGCGTCCGGCCCAAGGCGATGACCGTGGCTGTCATCCTTGCAGGCCTGGTGCCCATCGTGTGGAGCAGCGGGACAGGCTCGGAGGTCATGAGCCGCATCGCGGCCCCTATGCTGGGCGGTATGGTGACAGCGCCGCTGCTGTCCTTGTTTGTGATTCCTGCGGCCTATGTGCTGATGAGAAAGCCGAGAAAACGCAATCAGCCTGACACTGAGGCTTCGTGAGGCCGGCTTAGGGCGGCCCCCTTGGGGGCGTCGAGTTTGCTGATAGACAGGCTGCGTGGCGACGTCAGGCAATGCAGCTTCAATCGGACTGGCTCCATGGCATGGGTGCCGATCAAAGCGGCGCCACCAGGTCAGCGGCGCCCCCCTGTCGCTATCGCTCAAAACTGAAGACCCGATAAGAGCACCGTGGCCGCCATCAATGGCACCCAATGGAGCTATCGATCAAGTATGGATGCAAAGGAACCGAACACATCCCCACATCTGAAGTACGTCTCGCTTGGGGGCGGAAGTAAGGGGCATAGGGGGCCTTGCGCCGGTCGATTCAGCGAGGCGATCTAGAGAATGTCAAGGAAATTCGGTGCAAGAAGAGTCCCTCGAGTTACGCGCGGGGGCCAACCTATAGATACAGCTTGAGCCACAAGCATGCCGCTGTAGCTACGCTCAACCACACCATCACGACGAGCACCATCCCAAACTGACTTCTGGGTTTGGCACCCTTAGCTCGTATCCAAGCATCCGCCTGGACGCGGCATTCCGCAAGGACATCCGGTGGCAGTAGCTTCACGGTCAGCCAGATCAATGCTGGCAACAAAAGTATGTCGTCAACGTAACCCAATACGGGGATGAAATCCGGGATCAGGTCGATGGGACTCAGTGCGTAAGCAACTACAAAGACTCCCAGAATCTTCGCATGCCAGGGTGTGCGGGGATGCTTGCCCGCAAACCAAAGCGTCACGCCGTCGCGCTTGACCCGCTTGGCCCAGGTCTTCAATAGGATCCCGATACTCATGTGACCTGCCGCTGAATCTCTACCGTGACATGCGAAAGCTCGTGAATTTGCGCCATCAGCGCTTTGTAGTGCGAAGGCTCTTTCGGCTCCGGTGCTGTCAGCGAGACAATGGCCGCGAAGTGACCCGGCCCGACCTGCCACACGTGCAGATCGGTAACCTTGCTTCCTGTTGGCGCCATCGCCTCCCGGATCTCCAGCTGCACTTCCTCTCCTTCGGCTGAGGCATCCAGCAAAACACTACCAGAGTCGCGGATCAGACCCCAGGACCAGCGGGCTATCACCAGCGCGCCTACCACGCCCATGAGAGGGTCAGCCCACAGCCACCCGTAACTGCTGCCGACCAGCAGCGCGACGATGGCCAGCACCGAGGTAAGCGCATCCGCCAAGACGTGGATGTACGCAGCGCGCAGATTGTTGTCGCGGCTCATGCCCGGCGCATGGTGGTCATCGTGGCCGCAGTTGTCGCCGCGCTCAGAGTCATGTTGATGATGGCCGTGGTGGTGACCGTGGTGCGCGTGATCGTCTTTCAGCAGCCAGGCGCAGACTACGTTGATGACCAAACCCACGGCGGCCACGACGATCGCTTGGTTGAAATCGATAGGGATCGGTTGGGTCAGCCGGACCACGCTTTCGTAAGCGATAAGCAGGGCAATCAACGCCAAGATGACTGCGCTCGCAAAGCCAGCCAGGTCGCCGAGTTTGCCCGTGCCGAACGTAAAGCGCCGATTGCGCACGTGCTTGCGTGCGAAGCGATAAGCCAACGCGGTGATCAGCATAGCGCCTGCATGGGTGGACATGTGCCAGCCGTCGGCCACCAGCGCCATTGAGCCGTAGAGCGTGCCCGCAATGATCTCAACCAGCATCATGCTGGCCGTGAGGGCAATGACCAGCCACACTTTGCGCTCGTTGCGCTCGTGGTCGGAGCCCAGAAAGAAATGGTCGTGTGCTGACTCGGCGACTGCAGTGGGTGTTGCAAAGCTCATTTGTATTTTCCAATGTGGAGGTGACTTTGGTGCAACAGGTTCATTTCATGTAAGCCCGGATGACCTCAATCATTTGCTCACCGCCCCGGTGGCGCTCCGTGTTGTCCGACGGCGCAAGCACGTGGTCACGCAGGTGGTCTTCCATCACCTCGGCGGTCAATCCGCTGACTGCACCCCGCACGGACGCGATCTGACGCAGCACTTCGACACAGGGTGCATCTGAATCTAGGGCGCGCTCGATTCCTTCGATCTGACCCTTGATACGGCGGACACGCGCGATCAATTTGGATTTTTCACGAGAGGTATGGGACATATTGGGGAGCAATAAAAATAGTCTAGGGGACTATATTACCAAGGTGAGTGCAAAGTTGCTGCGGGGGCATACGGTGATGATTTTGAGGTCGAGACAAGTTTGGGCTTTGATTGCCAATCGGAACCAAAGGCTATGGCAGCTCGCGCAACTAAGGCTCCGTGCGCATTTCCACTGGGCTCTCGCAGCTGTATACGTTCACATAGACTGCCGAGCCCACTTGGATGGCGGTTGGACTGGGTACAGCCGCAACGCGCCAGCGAACTCTGCTCATCTCCTTCCACCGGACGACAGCCAGCGACTCGATGGATGGGCGTTTTGGTGTCCAAAGACATTGCCCTTCGTACCTGCTTCGAAGCACCTCGTTAGAACCTACCTGTACGACGACACCCATTCGCCAGCCCTCGTTCCAGGCGAGGCGGTTTTCATACACGGGGGTTGCGCACCCGGCTAAAGCCGCTGCAGCCAATAGAGTCGCGAGCCAACTTGATCTATAAATCATGGCATTTGTACCTCTGTAAGAGAGTCACTGCAGCGCTGGCTGCAGCGAGCCTGGAAAAGATCAGGACCCAGACATTCGCCCGGGTTCTTTACTGGATCAAGCCTCGGCCAGATGACCAGATTGCACTTCCTTTTGGTGGTCCTTCTCGCGACGGCGATGCGCCATGCCGTAGAGCATGGGCAGCACCAGCAGCGTCAATGCGGTGGAAGACAGAATGCCCCCGATCACGACCGTGGCCAGTGGCCGCTGCACTTCGGCCCCGGTACCTACGGCAATGGCCATGGGTACAAAACCCAGGGAGGCCACCAATGCAGTCATAAGCACAGGCCGCAGCCGCGTCAGGGAGCCTTCGCGGATGGCGGCATCCAGTGTCATCCCATCCTCTCGGAGGCTTCGGATGTAGGAAATCATCACCAGACCGTTGAGCACAGCGACACCAGACAGGGCAATGAAGCCCACCCCTGCTGAAATCGACAGGGGAATGTCACGCAACCACAGCGCCACAACGCCGCCGGTGAGTGCGAACGGTATGCCGGTGAACACCAACAAGCCATCCTTGGCGTTACCAAACATCACGAACAGCAGGGTGAACACCAGCAGCAGCGCCACGGGGACAACAATCTGCAGCCGCTTGGAGGCTGACTGGAGTTGCTCGAAGGTCCCCCCCCACTGCGTCCAGTAGCCGCTTGGTATTTCCACCTGCTGTGCCAACTTGGTCTGGGCCTCGGCCACGAAACTGCCGATGTCCCGTCCGCGCACGTTGGCCGTCACGACCACCCGACGTTTGCCGTCTTCGCGGCTGATCTGGTTGGGTCCAGGAGCCGAAACGATGGCCGCGACATCCGACAGGCGGACAAAGCCGCGCGTACTGGAGCCTTCCGCGGCCAGCAGGCGGACCGGCAGCCGCTCAATGGCTTCGATATCGCTGCGAAGAATGTCAGGCAGGCGCACCAGAATGTCGAACTGGCGATCCCCCTCAAAGACGCGGCCAGCCTCCTGCCCACCCAGTGCGGCGGACACGCTGTCCTGTACATCGGCCACGTTCAAGCCGAGGCGAGCGGTTCTTTCCCGGTCGATCTTGATGGTCAGCATCGGTAGCCCGGTGGTCTGCTCGACCTTGACGTCCGCAGCACCAGCGATGCCTTCCAGCACCTGAGAAATCCGTTCGGCGCTCTCATTCATCTGGTCCATGTCATCGCCAAACACCTTGACCGCCACATCGCTGCGTACGCCAGATATGAGTTCGTTGAAGCGCATCTGGATCGGCTGAGTGAACTCGTAGTTGTTGCCAGGTACTTTGGCCACTGCAGCCTGCATTGCAGCAACAAGGTCTGCCTTCGTTCGCTTAGGATCCGGCCACTGGTCGCGCGGCTTGAGCATGACGAAGTTGTCGGCCACGTTGGGGGGCATGGGATCGGTGGCGATCTCGGCGGTTCCGAGCTTCGCAAACACTGCATCCACCTCGGGAAACTCCTTGATCGTTTTTTCCAGCTGAATCTGCATGCCAATCGCCTGCGTCAGGCTGGTCCCCGGGATGCGAAGCGCGTGTAACGCAATATCACCCTCATCCAAGTTGGGGACGAACTCGCTGCCCATGCGTGTCACCAGCAGCCCGGACAACAGCACGCAGGCCGCTGCAGCCGTAAGCACCAGTGGCTTTCTGTCCATCACCCAGTCGAAGATGGGGGCGTATCCGCGCTTAGCCCAGAGCATCAGGCGACTTTCGGTTTCGCTCACCTTGGAGCCGATGAAAAGCGCGACCGCAGCAGGAATGAACGTGACTGACAAGATCATGGCGCCCAGCAGTGCAATGACCACCGTGAAGGCCATGGGGTGGAACATCTTGCCCTCCACCCCGGTGAGCGCAAAGATGGGGAGGTAGACCACCATGATGATCAGCTGTCCGAACATCAACGCGCGGCGAGACTCCTTGGCAGCGGAAAACACTTCGTGGAATCGCTCGTTGCGTGTCAAAGGTCTGCCTGCAGCGGCCTGCGCGTGCGAGAGACGCCGTATGCAGTTCTCCACGATGACGACCGCGCCATCGATGATGATGCCGAAGTCGAGCGCCCCCAGACTCATCAGGTTAGCACTGACCTTGTTGCTCACCATCCCGGTGAACGTGAACAACATCGCCAGCGGGATGACCAGCGCCGTGATGATGGCAGCCCGAATGTTCCCCAGAAAAAGGAACAGGATCGCGATCACCAGCAACGCGCCCTCCATCAGGTTTTTCTTGACGGTCGCAATGGCTTTGTCCACCAATACGGTACGGTCATAGACTGTCTTGGCAATAACCCCCTTGGGCAGGCTCTTGTTGATGGCCTTGAGCCGCTTGTCCACTGCTGTAGATACGTCGCGGCTGTTTTCTCCAATCAGCATGAAGACGGTACCGAGAACCACCTCCTGGCCGTTCTCTGTGGCCGCTCCGGTGCGCAGTTCCTTACCGAGGATGACATCCGCGACATCACGGATACGGACAGGCACACCCTTGGTGGTTGCGACTACCACGTTCTGGATGTCTCCTATCGATCCCACCTGGCCCGGCGCGCGGATCAGGTACTGTTCGCCGCGACGCTCGATGTAGCCTGCACCCACGTTGGCGTTGTTACGCTCCAAGGCAGTGACCAGGTCTGCAATCGTCAATCCGTGGGCCACGAGCTTATCTGGCCACGGCGCCACCTGGAACTCCTTGGCATACCCGCCGATGGTGTTGATTTCGGTGACACCCGGAACGGTGCGCAGCTGCGGTTTGATGATCCAGTCCTGGATTTCTCGCAGATCCATGGGGGTGTACTCGCCGCCATTGGGTTTGCGTGCACCCGGCTCGGCTTCCACCGTCCACATGTAGATTTCGCCCAGACCGGTGGAAATAGGCCCCAGCGAGGGCGTCAGCCCTGCAGGGAGTCGACCACGCGCTTCCTGAATGCGCTCGCTCACCAACTGGCGCGCGAAATACAGATCGGTCCCCTCCTTGAAGACAACGGTCACCTGTGACAAGCCGTAGCGTGAGATGGAGCGTGTCTGCTCCAGCTTGGGCAGGCCCGCCATGGCGGTCTCGATGGGAAAGGTGACGCGTTGCTCCGATTCCAGCGGTGAATAGCCCGGAGCCTCGGTATTGATCTGTACCTGCACATTGGTAATGTCTGGCACAGCGTCGATGGGGAGCTTCTGGTAGTTGAAAACGCCGAACGCGGCCATTCCCAGAACCGCCAGCAGCACAAGCCATCGCTGATCGATGGCAAAGCGAATGATGCGTTCAAACATCGTGGTGTCCCTTAGAGCGCGGCATCGGCGCGTTCACCCGTGCGAGTGCGCACGACATCGATGAGTTCGACTACGCCGATCACGCCGTCGCCGCTCTGGCCGGTACGTGCCGCATTGGCAATGGCATCCACGATGCCGGGGGCATCGCCGTCGTTGCAGAACACCATCAGAACCAACTGCTGGTGGTTGTCGGGACTCCATTCGTCGTTGTCGAAGTGGTGGTCGTGACCATGCCCTCGCGGATGACCGTGGGCCGGGAAAACCGTGAACCCCGGGAGATGAGGCAGCGCGTGCAGTGCCGCTTCCACTGCGTCAAGGCGGTGGGGCCGGATGATGGCGGTGATCTGTTTCATGTGCAGCTCCTTCATCAGTGGTCGTGGCTGGCGCCGGCTTTGCCCAGCTCCGCTTTGACAACAAAGCTATTGGTGGCTGCGTAGCGATCTCCGGCCTTGAGGCCACCTTTCACCTCCACCATGCGACCGTCGCTGCGTCCCAGCTCCAGGGGCCGCGCCTCCAGGCTCTCGCCATAGCGGCCGAACACCACTTTCCAGTCCCGCAGGTCCTGCACCGCCTGAGCGGAGACTGCAACCGGCACTTCCTTCTCTTCCAGCAGCACTTCCACCGTGACGGGCAGACCGGGCCTCCACAGTCCCTTGGGGTTGGGCAGCGTGGTGCGAACCATTGCGCTGCGTGTTTGTTCGCCGACGAGCGCGCTGATGTAGGTCACCTTGCTCGTCGCGGTGGCCTCAAACGCATTGGCCCGCACCTGGGTCGGCTGGCCCACAGCCAAACCGCCAAGGTCCTGGCTCGATACCGGAGCCTCCACCCAGACAGAAGACAAATCCGAGACTGTGAAGACAGCACTGTCCTCTTTGACGGCTTCGCCCAGCGAGATGCGCTTCTCTGTTACGACGCCGTCAATGGGCGAGCGCAACTCGTATCGGGTGAGACCACCGCTTGCCGCATCGCCGCCCAGGGACGCTGACTTGCTCTGGGCACTTTGCGCGGCAATCGCCGCTTCTTGCATGGCGGACCGCGCGCTGAGCATGTCCTGCTCAGCGGTGATTTTTTCTTCCCAGAGCTTTTTTTCGCGTTCGTACGTTGTGCGCGCGAGGGACAGGCGCTGCTGTGCGGCCAGCAGCTCGGCGCGCTGGTCTGCAAGTACCTGGCTGCTGAGAATGGCCATCACCTGGCCTTTGCGGACCGTATCTCCCGCGCTGACCAGCACCTGCTCAACGAGTCCTGCCAGGCGCGGAACCATCTGCACGGTCCGGTCGCTGTTGTACTTGACCTCGCCCAAGAGGCGCAGGGTGGTACCAATCTTGGCCGGGCCTGCTACTCCCAATTCAACACCGGCTGATTTGAGCTGATCGTCAGACATCGCGATCCGCGCCTCCACCTGCTCGTACCCCAGCTCGTGGGTTTTTCCCGCGTAGGTGGCGGCAACCTTGACTTCGAATGAATGGGGTTCCTCCACCACCGCGTCTCCGAGCAAGTAGTCCTTCTCCTTGCGGAACGTGAAGGCCTGCGGCGGCTGCCCCAGCCGCAGCAAGCTCAGCTGGATCTGGCTCTGGGCGGGGTCGATGGGCTTGCCGCCCAGATAGGTGTAAAGCCGAAACTGAGGCTCCACTCCGGTCTCGAAGATGGTGACTTCCACGGCGTAATCACCGGATTTCAGGAGCTTGCCGCCGTGGGGGCCCTTGGCGGGCTTTTCGGCTTCAGCATGTTTGTCGTCATCCTTGTGTGCCTCGCCAGCTTCTGCTTCCTGGTGGCCGTGCTCGTCACCACCGCTGGAACTCTTCTTCCCACTGACGATGAAGGCCCCGAGAACGAGGGTAACGATGAGGACGGCCGCGATGGCCAGCCATTGCTTCTTGGGTTTGGTAGTCATGAATGTGCTCCGGAGTTCAACGTGCACTGGTCAGCGCGTCAGTGCCCAAAATTCGATGGAGTTCGGCGCTTGCGCGATGGGCTTCTGCAAGGGCTTTGAGGTACTGGCTGCGCGCCTGGAGAAGCGTGCGCTGGGCGTCCAATGCCTCCAAGAAACTGAACTTTCCCAGCTCGAACCCTTTGGTGGCGGCGTCATAGGCCGACTGGGCTCCGGGAACGACATCCGCAGCAAGCGACTGTGCTTCCGCGCGGGCACTGGACAGGCGTTCACGCGCCTGGAGCGCCTCACTTTCCAGCTGCATGCGCGTGGATGCCAGTTCCAAGCGCGCCTTGTCTTCGCGCTTGAGGGCTTCCAGGATGTTGCCTTCGTTGCGGTCAAACAAGGGAAGCGGGATCGATAGTCCGATCACCGCCTGGGTACGGCCTTGCTCCTGATCGCGTTTGGCGCCCAGGCTGACCGTGATGTCCGAGATGCGCCGTGCGTTCTCCACGGCGGTAAGGGCTTGCCGGCGTCGAACTTCCATCTCTGCGCGCTGCAACGCGGGCGATTGATCCAGCTGTGCCTGAAACCCCTCATAGTTCTGGATCGGAGGCAAATCGTCGAGCCGACCTTCCAGTACAAGGGGCCCCAGGGGACTGCCCATTGCGCTTGCAAGGCGCGCACGGGCGGCACTGGATTCCGAACGGGCTTGCGCCAGTTCAATGCGCACATTGGCCTCGGCAACCTTGGCCTTGGTTTCTTCGACAGGAGACAATTTGCCAGCTTTCACGCGCTGCGATGTCGCCAGGCTTGACCTCTGGGACAACTCCAGCGCCGCCTCGGCGAGACGCAGACGCTCCTGGATGGTGAGCACGTCAAAGAATGCCGTCACTACCGCTGCGGCAATGGCATGGCGGCGCGCAGACAGGTCTGCCCGGGCTAGCTCGGCGGCCCTCTCAGCCGCCGTCATACGGGCCTGCCGCTTGCCACCCAGCTCTATGGGCTGATTGATCTGCACTGTGGTCGTGCGCGATGGGCTTTTGGTGCCTTCTTGTGTGAAGGACAACTCGGGATTGGGGCGTGCGCGGGCCTGAAGGCTCGCGCCGCCCAGCGCTTGCACTTCAGCATCGGCAACGGCCAGTTCGGGATGGTGCGCCAGCGCCTGCTCTACAGCCTGCCGAAGGGAGAGTTGCCCCATGCCCAAGCTTGGCCGCTCAGGTATTTGAACTACTGCAGGTGCAGATATTGGGGGAGTGCCCTGGGCAAATGCCACGGGCACAAGAAAAGCCGCTCCCAAGAACGGCAACAAAGGGTATCGCATCGAATTCTCCGCTGATCACTGAAACAGGAGGAATTCGGCGAGATGGGGGGCGACGCTCGCCCCCTTGCTAGGTCAAGAAGCGTTCAAACATGCCCAGGCCCTTCCCGCCGAAGAGTTTCAGCGAGGGCCTTGGGAGGGCGTTCGAGTCCTGATGTCGTTGCTGTGGAGAAATCCACGCTCAGCTCAGGCGGGGATACGGAGACAGTCCCCACGAGGAATGGCTGCACGAAGAGTGAGGGGAATGGGTAGGCACCCGGCAGATGATGGTGGTCCGCATTCACTGAACCACCAAGGGACTCCCCATCGAGGGAGACATGATCGCTTCCCGGTTCGGCGGACGCATCTTCCACGTGCTCCGCTTCATGGTGGCCCCAGTGCGACGTGCCTTCTAATTGCTCATGGATGCAGGTTGCTGCCGCCGCGCTCCAGGAAAACTGGAAGGGCAGCAGCACCATCAGGCAGATGAGGAAGGCGCGGCGCATCGGGGCGAGTGTACCTGTCGGTGATCACTGCATGCCAATGCTCAGCCGCCTGCGCCGTACATTTCCTGCAGGCGCTGCTTTTCGGCAGCGGACATGCCCAGGTACTCTTGCTGCACTTGGTCACGAGTTTTGGCTGGGCCGGTTGCCTTGATGGGCAGCGCCCCCCCACGCGACAGGACCGCCAGTGTTCCATCCTTGCGTGCGGCTTCCACGGACTGCATCACTTCACCACGGGATTTGGTGCTTTGAACATGATCAGGGTGTGTGGTGTAGCCGACTTCACCACCCGTGGGGTGATACAGCGACGAGGCAGAGGCCAGGCCAGGGGCGACGATCATCAGGGCGGCCAGTGAAAAATCTAGGGATTTACGAGTAGTCATGGGTGCGTCTCTTGGTTCAAGTGAGCCTTTGGCGACTTGCCTCGGCTATGCCTTTCGACATGGAGTGCACTTTAGAAAGCGGCCCACGACACTGCGCCAACAGCCAGATGACAAATTCGTAATCTACGGACGCCCCACATTCTTCGAGAATCGGCGTATGAAAATTCTTCTCATCGAAGACGAAGTGAAGCTGGCCGAATACCTGCGAAAGGGTCTTGGGGAAGTCGGTTACGTGGTGGATGTTGCGCACAACGGGGTAGACGGTTTGCACATGGCGCTGGAAGGCGGACATGACCTGCTTGTGCTCGACGCCATGCTGCCGGGCATCGACGGCTTCAGCTTGCTGACCGCTTTTCGTAAATCCAGGCAGACACCGGTACTGATGCTGACGGCCCGGGTCAGCGTGGAGGACCGGGTACTGGGACTGCAAACCGGCGCAGACGATTACCTGGTCAAGCCCTTTGCGTTTTCCGAACTGAATGCCCGCATCCAGGTCCTGCTCAGGCGTACCCAGGGCGCGAGGGACACATCCGAACCCGCGCAGCTGCGCCTGGCTGACCTCGAAGTGGACTTGGTACGGCGCAAAGCCTCCAGGAGTGGCCAACGGCTGGATCTGACATCCAAGGAGTTCCTGCTTTTGACGCTGTTCCTACGGCGCAACGGTGAGGTGCTGTCTCGCACCGAGATTGCCGAACAGGTGTGGGACATGAACTTCGACAGTGACACGAACGTTGTGGAGGTCGCGATACGTCGCCTGCGCAGCAAGTTGGACGTTCCTTTTGAGAGACCACTGCTTCACACCATCAGGGGCATGGGCTACGTCATGGAAGAGCGCAACGCATGAAGGTACTGGACCGCCATCGGTCGTTGCGCCAGCGGCTGTCGTGGTGGCTGGCGCTGCAGAGTTTTGCCGGACTCGGGTTGGTCTGTCTGGCCGTCTACTTGGTGACGGAGTTCAATTTTCGTGACCGCCAGGAGGAAACGCTGGCGCAAAAGGAGAACGTTATCCGGAACCTTCTGGCGGATGGCAAGGAGCACCGGGATTCGGAGGACCTGACTCACAAGCTCGATGACTTTCTGGTGGGGCACGGGGATCTTTCTCTCGAAGTTCTGCAGTCCGACGCAGTTGTGCTCTACACGCACACTCGGAACCAGAACTCGCATACAGTGCTGCGCCAACGGCAATTCGAAGTGGCACAAGTCGATGGCTTGGCGTCAAGGGTATTGCGCGTGCAGCTGTCGCTGGACATACAAACCGACAACCAGTTGCTGCATCGGCTCGCAGTCACTTTGCTCGTGGCTGCAATTGGGGGCGCGATCGTGGTGTCGCTGGGAGGATTTTCCCTGGTCAACCTCGGGCTGGCGCCAGTGCGAAGGCTTGCCAGTCAAACACGTGCACTGTCTGCGGATAGCCTGCATCAGCGGCTCGACGGCGGAGAGCAACCCCTTGAACTCGTGCCACTAATTGACCAGTTCAATGCACTGTTGGCACGCATCGAGAAGGCCTATTCACAGATGGAGGGCTTCAATGCGGATGTGGCGCACGAGTTGTGCACACCGCTGGCCACGCTGATTGCCAACAATGAATTGGCACTCCGGCACCCCGACCAAGCGGACATGCAGGAGGTCATCGCATCCAATCTGGAGGAGCTGCATCGCCTGACGGGCATTGTCAACGACATGCTGTTTCTATCCCAGGCGGATCGCGGTGTGGGTGCGCGCCGTGCACCAGTGTCAAGCCTTGCGTCGTTGGCTGCGGACGTTCTGGACTACCACGAGGCGTCGCTGGCTGAGGCGGGACTCACGGCCAAGGTGGTAGGAGACGTGCAAGGCGCCTTCGACGCTCCTCTGCTGCGTCGGGCGTTGTCCAACCTGCTGGGAAATGCCACGCGGTACGCAAGGCCGGGTTCGATTGTTCAAGTGGGTTTCAAGGCGATGGAAGAGGACCGTGTGCTCATCACCGTCACCAACTGCGGCGACATGATTGACCCCGAGATACTTCCGCATTTTTTTGATCGATTCTTCCGCGCCGATCCAGCCCGCAGCCATGGGCAAAGCAACCATGGGCTCGGCCTGGCCATCGTTGGTGCAATTGCCCGCATGCACCAGGGCAAGCCCGTCGCATGGTCAGACAGTGGGGTGACAAGCGTTGGTATGGAGATCAGCGCCAATTGATGCCGGTCACCCTGCCTGACTGTTTGTGGGCCGCATCATAGCGAGGGCAGCTGAAGCCCAGCATCTTCGGCTTGTGCTCACTCATGCTTTTTCAGCAGCGAGTGTTTCGTTCATCCGCACAGCAGCGATCACACCTGACAGCAAGGTGATGGCCGCGACCAACCACACTGCGGCGGCCAACCCAAAAAGGTCCGCCGTGATACCCGCCAGGAGCGCGCCGACCGCGTAGCCCAGATCGCGCCAGAGCCGGTACACACCCACCGCAGACGCGCGCCAGGCAGGATGGGCTACATCTCCGATGGCCGCCAGCAAGGTGGGATAGACCATTGCAGTGCCGAGCCCGAGAAGGACTGCGCCAAAGCCGAATCCCAGAAAGCCTGCACTCAGCGCGGTGACGGCAACACCCACCGCCTGCACCCACATTCCCCAAACGATCAGTTGTTTGCGTCCGATGCGATCAGACAGCGCTCCCGTGAAAATCTGCGCCATTCCCCAGACAGCCGGGTAGATTGCGGCGAGCGTGCCAATCTGCGCCAAGCTCATGCCAGCAGCGGCAAAAACCAGGGGAAACAGGCCCCAGGCCATGCCATCGTTGAGGTTGTTGACGAGGCCTGCCTGGCTGATGCTGGAGAGGTTTTTGTCGGTCAGAGAGGCGCGGCGGAAGATGTCCCCCTGGCTGGGCAGTGCCACATCGTGGCCGGCATGGTGCGTGCGCACTTCTTGGGCCACATAGTGCCGGGTCTCGCGGACCGCCAGCACCGAGAGCGCCAGGCCAAACAGGACATAGGCCACACCAAGGTAGAAAGGTTGCGGGCGCAGCCCGTAGTGGGAGGCTAGCCAGCCGGTGGCGAGCGCACTGCCCGCCACTGCGAAGTACCCAGAAAACTCATTGAGACCCATCGCAAGGCCACGCTGCTTGGGCCCCACAAGATCAATCTTCATGATGACGGTGGTAGACCAAGTGAGGCCCTGGCTCACCCCCAGCAGCACATTGGCCGCGACGATCCAGTTCCAATCGGGCGCCCACATCAGCATAAAGGGCACAGGGGCTGCAACAAGCCATCCAGCCACCAGGACATGTTTGCGGCCATAGCGGTCGGAAAGTCGTCCCGCAAAGTAGTTGGTCAGCGCCTTGGTGATGCCGAAGACGACGATGAACGACAGAATCGCCGCCCGCGCCGCAATGTGGAACTCTTGCTCGGCGATGGCCGGAAGAATGCTGCGCTCCAGGCCCACCATCGCGCCGACGAAGGCATTGACCAGGACCAGCAAAGAGAACTGGCCCAGGTTTTCACGCAACCCCAGGCGGACGGTGGCCGTGTGCATCGTTCAGCCCTCCATACCGAGGTTGAAACGCACCATCGCATCCATGGCGGCCGGTCGCGGGGGAATCTCTTGCGTCAGGAAGCTGATGAAGGCGCCGCGCTCCATGGTCAATGCCGGATTCCAGCGTTTCTCGAATCCCAGCGTTGAAGAGGGCTTGCCAGACAAGCCCGCACCACAGGCGCTGCCAGCCTGGTGCCCCGGATAGATTTCGATTTCGTCAGGGAGCGACAGAAGCTTGGTGTGCAAGGTGTCATAGAGAACACCCGCCATCTGCTGCTCCTGTCCAGCCAAGTCAGGCCGACCAATGGCGCCAACAAATAGGGTGTCACCGGTCACGACGAACCAGGGAGCCTCACCGCGCCGCTTGTCGGTGACCAGCAGACACAGGCTGTCCGGCGTATGCCCTGGCGTGTGCAGAACCTTGACTTTGACATTGCCGACATCGAGCAGCTGTCCGTCCTGCAATGGCAGAAAGTCGTACTGCACCTGACCGTGATTGGATTCGTGCAGGCAATAGGGGGCATGAACCTTCTGGGCCAACGAACGACCACCCGAGTAATGATCGGCGTGGACATGGGTGTCGATGACGTGGGTGATTTCGACATTGGCTTCACGGGCCGCCTGCATGAACCAATCCTCGTCGCCAGCCACTACGTCGACCGCGATGGCCTTGGCCTGTCCAGCGCAGCCGAAAAAGTACGACAAGGAGGACTCCTTGGTCGCCAGTTGCTTGAAGAACATAGGTGCCTCCCTAAAAAACGAGAACTTGTCGGCCTTTGCTGTCCAGGCGATCAGTTCGCTTTGAGGGCCGACTCAATGGCCTCACTGCGCGGAGGTTTCGATGGGCAGGCCGCTGGCAGCCCACTCGCTGACACCGTCACTGATCTTTCTGGCTACGAAGCCACGGGCGCGCAGCAGTTGCACTGCCTCGTCAGACATGAGGCAGAAAGGCCCCCGGCAGTAAGCGACGATGGTGCGATCCGCAGGCAGATCAGCCAGACGCTTTTCCAGCTCATCCAGCGGCATAGAGCGCGCAAAAGGCAAATGCCCCGCGTTGAATTCGCTGGAAGGGCGTACGTCGATCACGACGATCTCTCCGTGCCGTGCTTTTTCCAGCAGGCTCTCCCGTCCCTCCGATACCAAGGTATCCGGTTGAGACGTCATCTGCCCCAGAGCAACCCGCAGCTCGACCAAGTGCTCCTCAGCGGTCTCCCGCAGGGCGACCCACAGTTGAGACACGTCTTGACCACTGAGGCGGTAGTAGATGTGCCGACCATCGCGCCGGGTTGCCACCAGACGGGCTTCCCGCAGTGCTTTGAGATGCGCGCTGGCCAGGCGCAAGTCGATACCAGCCTGCAAGGCCAAGGTCTCGACCGATTTCTCGCTTTGGGCAAGCAGCTCCAACAGCTCTAGCCGTTTTGGGCTTGAGAGGGACTTTCCGATGCGGGCAACCTGCTCGTATAGCAGGTCTTTCAACGTTCGAGCATTCATGATCTTTTAATCCAACGATTATTAGATTATATGGCGAATGCTATTTTTCAGCGGCCACAGTTCGCACTCGGGCGAGCCGATGCGAGCGTCTGGTCCCTCCCCCTTGAAAGGGTTGCAAGTGGGGAAATAGAGCGGGCGCGTTGTAGCCGGATCCGCAGATACCCCGTAACTGCCGGGGAAACACACAGGCGCGACTTCGCATGGGTTGGTTTTCTCAGCCGCGTTGGTTCTGATGAAAGTCGCGCTGGCCGCATCTGCCGAACAAAAGCCGGTCTCTGACGCCGGCGCAGTACCAATACGAAACGCGGGCCTGGTGACGGAGGAAGCCGTCGGCGTACCTTCTATTTCATTGACGTGCCACTTGTTCGTGCGGTTCTCACTTGGATGGCATGACCGCTTGGCGGTCCACCATCATTTGCATCATCTGTTCCATCATGGCCATGCGGCGCTCCATTTGAGCGTGCATGCCCATCATGCCGCCTCCCATGCCCGAGTTTCCAGAGGCTGCAGGTGCGGCAGGTTTGGCCTGCGCCCCTTGCTGCATCATCCCCATACCCATGCCACCAGAATTACCAGCACCCATCATGGCCATGCCGGACTGCATGAGCTTCATGTGCTCGTCCATCAGAGCAGAACGTTCGGCGGGAGTCTTGGCCGCCTGCATTTTTTTGTGCATTTCCTGCATCGCCTTCATCTGACGATCAAAGGCGTCCGGTGCTGGCGGGGTAGTAGCTGTCGGGGCAGACTGGGTGGCTACGCCACCGCTCTGCGCATCACCGGGGTGGTGGCCTGCGTGTTCGTCCGTAGGTTTTGGAGATTGCGCGATGGCACATCCCGCCACGAAAAGGGTTGTCAACAGCCCAGCGACGATATTCAGACGCATGATGGTCTCCTTGTAGGTTCAATTGCAGCATGACGACGTACGGTTCGCAGCGCCTTGATTCACATCAACAGAGGTTGTGGACCGAGACGCACAGCAGCAGCCACCGGTTGTTCGGCCCGATGAAGTCCCCACCACGGCGTCTGCTTTGTATCCGGCACGCTCAATTGCGGAGCGAACAAGCTCCACAGTGTCGTCTTCGGCTTGCCCAGGAACGCGGACCTGCCGCGCGGCCACATCGATTTCTACTTCGACACCCGCCGGCATTGGGGCCTGAGCTATTGCTCGACGAATGCGCTGGGCGCAACCACCGCACGTCATGTCAGGAACATTGAAACGGACCATGTGAGCCTCCTTCAGTTGATTCATGTTTTGACTATGAACCTTGTCACGACGAGAAGGTCAAGCCCATTCGCAAAAATCAACCGGGCGTCAAGATCGAGAGCGGCAGTCGCCAAGGCATGTAAGGCTATGCCGATGCGATCATGCTTGGCGAGTTGCATGCTAAGAGGCTCTTAACGTTTTATCGAGCCGCCTATGGACCTCGCGGACCTGCTTAAGCTGGCTTGAAAGCGCAAGCCATGTGAGGAGCTAATAGATTGGTGTTCTCTATCTCCATCCAAAAATATGGCCCACTACTCCGAACGACCGATGAGAGATCGTCAGCGGACTTCCATAGCGGCAGGACGAGCGACGGCAACCGCTGCTTATGGAGAGCTCTCCATAAGCAGCGTTATGCACAGCACGCAGTTATGCACAGTTGGTCCGGCAGCGCGGCGTCGCCGCCCTCGCAAGAGGGCTGCGGTCGCGTCTTTGAACTTCACGTAATCACAAGGTCTTGAGGAACTTCAACA
>Ga0208885_100241_pt1 | contig 23981 bp, 21 predicted proteins | sample LakWasMe74_LOW10_2_FD_183902 | JGI IMG/M metagenome (GOLD analysis project Ga0208885, IMG submission 183902) | Freshwater sediment methanotrophic microbial communities from Lake Washington under simulated oxygen tension - Sediment Metagenome... | ecosystem: Environmental > Aquatic > Freshwater >...
AGTGAAGCGAGTTGGTTTAACTGAAACGCTTTTGCGCTCAATTCTTCCTTATCTTCAAAAGCTTTGTCCCGGATGAGCTCTGTCAGGATGCAAAGAATAAAAATCAAACTGGAATTGAGTGAAAAAGAAATGATGATTCTTCCGGTCATGTCTGCATTGGAGAGGACATTGACGGGAACGAGTCCATTTGCTTCCAGCATCAAGGCAGCAAAAAAAATGGCAATGATAATGATGAACCAGACCACCCCGAAAAAAGCGTTAAGCAAAAAAGACGCAAGCAAAGGAATTGTCCCGAGCCACCAGATGGCGTTGGAATGAACGGCTCCGGTGTAAAAAGCAATGAATGTAATGCAGGTACAAAAAAGAACGATAATATAATTGGCCTGCAAAACGTGGTTCTTAATTTTATTTTCGAAGAAACGCACTGGAAGAGCGAGGGCTCCGCTGATGGCGCAGGCCCAGACGAGAATGCCGGCGTTCAGCTTGTAATAGATATAGGCGTTCACCAACCCCATGAGGGCGAGAACGTAGCTGAAAGGCGCTGTATAATGAGCCTTCACTTCTTTTGCGTAATCGGTCATGCGTGGATGAAAACTGGCCATAAACAAAACTATCAAAGTTGTTACTAAATTAATAGTTGATTGGAAGACTTTTTCATTTTTCTCATTCACAGATTTATTAATTTGACCAGCAAAATATCTTTCAAGTCTGAAAATATAGTGCCTTCAATTTAGCGCGGATTAACGTATAATAGTCTCTTGATCGAAAACGCCGGATGGCTTCAAAACAGAGCATTATGAACGAACGTACCTGGACAATTCCTGAGAGTATCAACGAAGAATGCAAGAGGTTCTTCACGCCTGCTTTAATTCAAACGGGCCTGAAGTTTTTCAAGTTATCGCGCGTTTCGATTTCTTTCAAAAAAGGATCCCCTGAAACTTATTATATCGTGAGTGGAATTGTGCGCGACGATCGCGCGCATGAAACGAAGATCGTCTATAAGAAAAGACTGGAAGATGCGCCGGAAGGCCCATTGTCTTCGAACTGCGATTGTCATCATTGGACAGAGAAAAATCACTGCGGACACGTCGTGGCCCTTTTTCTTACTTATCATGTTCAGCAATACATTGAAGCTGAAGGTGAACGCCATGATGAAATGGGTGCAGAAAGTGATTTGCCACCAATTGTAATTAATTCAAGTCTCGGTGTGAATGTAGCGGAATATGGAACGATTATTGGCGGTCCTCATCAGTTGATTGGTGCACCGGCAGCGCCGACTTACTCTGCTCTTCAATATCTTTTACATAATAAAAAAATTGTTCCGTTTCCAATGCCTGAACCTTTCAGAGGAAAGCTGCAGGTGATTTTATCTTCTGAAGATAAGATCAGGTTTAAATACAAAGGAACGGCAAACGAAGAATATAAAATCTATTCTGAAGTTACATTGTTTGAAAATTTGTATCTTTTCAACTGGAAGACCGGTGTTGTTCTTCACCTTCCGAGTGATTTGAAGATTCTCATTCAGCGAATTCGCTTGAATCCGTATTCGTACACAATCAACGATGTTATATCGAATGTCCTTGAACTCAATCTGATGGGGCAAGTAGATCTTTGGATCGATAATACTCCTCTTGATGAAATCAGATCGATTACACCAAAGTGTAGAGTCACACTCGCGCCTGCGGAAAAGAAAGGATTGCTTCACGTGAACCTGGAATACTTCGACGAAAATGAAGTGCTCGTGAGTCCGCCGGAATTTTTCACTCAGATGACTTTCAATCACGGCGTTTTGAACCACTTTAAAAAGAAGCAAGATGCTTATGAATTCATGCTCGCAGTTGGCGAGAGCTTAAAGAACAATACTGAAGTTTACAAAAAGTTTATTGTCTCGTCTTCAAAGAAGGTTCGTGTCCAGCAGCTGGTTACCGAGCTACAGAAGAATAATGAGACTATGACTTATGATCAGACAAATAAAATTCTCTGTCGTTATGATAATTCTATAATGAAAGAATTGTTTCTGCAGATGATGGCGAATTTCGGCGATCAGTTTTTCCGTTACGCTCATACTGAAAAGGAATTGAAAGCTGTCCGTTACGATGTTCAGCCTGCGATTGTGTTTCAGGGTTTGACAGAATTTCACAGGATCGTCACGTTACATGGAATTGAGATTTATTACGATCGCAATGAAATTTCCAAGTGGAATTCACGCATTCGTTTTGAGAGACGCTCTTCTTCGACGAAGTGGTTTGATCTCGAATTGAATATTGACCAGGATGACCTGGCAGTTATTCAGGAAGCGGATCTTGAAGCCGGAATGGTTATTACCAAAAAGGGCTTGATCCTTTTATCGAAAGAGCAAAAAGATCTGATCCGTTTCATGCAGAAGTACACTAAATACGAAGCGACTGAAACGAAAACAGAAATTGATGGAAGCAAGCAGTTTAAGAAATTCATTCTGCCATTTAACCGCGCCAGAATTTTTGAGTTGTTTGAACTTAAAAAAATCGGGATTGAGGGTGCGCTCTCGCAGGAAGAGATTGAGCTTTGTGAAAAGCTAGCGTCTTTGACAGAGATGCCTTCTTATCCATTGCCAGTTGAATTGAAAGGGACACTTCGTCCTTATCAGGTGACGGGTTATAACTGGATTCGATTTCTTTATGAACATCGATTGGGTGCCTGTCTCGCCGATGATATGGGTCTTGGTAAGACATTGCAGACAATTACGTTTCTGCAAAGTATTTACGACAAGATTGAGCGGGTGCTCGTTGTCTGTCCGGTGACGATTCTTCTCAACTGGGAAAAAGAAATTCAAAAATTCTCCAATATGGAGATGCATATTTATCACGGTGGCTCGCGCGAGTTTCCGATGAATAAAAAAATTATTCTCACCTCTTATGGAGTCATGAAGAAAGAATCAGAAGCTGTGTTTGCTAATCAGCATTTTGATATTTTGATTCTGGATGAAGTTCAGCATTTAAAGAATGTGAGATCCCTGGGTGCGTTTTCTGCCCGCAAGATTCAGGCGGACTTCCGCATTTGTTTGACGGGTACTCCGGTCGAAAACGATTTATCGGAATTTTATAATATTCTCGATCTTTCGATGCCGGGTATTTGGGGTGATCTGCAGTTTGTACGCGCGGTTTCGAATACAAAAACTCGCGGTATTGCCAGAAGAACGGCGTCGCCATTTATTTTACGCCGGACGAAGGCGCAGGTTCTTCACGATCTTCCTCCGAAAATTGAAAATAATGTTTATCTCGAATTTAATGAGGAAGAGCAAAAGCATTACCTCAACAATATGGCGGCGATCAGATCGCGAATCAACAATTCAACTTCTTCAGCGAAGTACGGTGAAATCCTCCGCGGATTATTGCAACTTCGTCAGAATTGTTTGTGGCAAAATCGTGGTGCTGATCAGAGTTATAAGAGTATTGATTCGACAAAGATTGAATTTTTGCTTGAGACTCTTGAGGCCATTTTGGAAGAAGGTCATCAGGCGATTATCTTTTCGCAGTTCACGACTTATCTCGATATTATTCAACATTATTTCCGCGAGAAGCATTGGAAATATTCACGCATCGACGGTAGCCAGAGTATTAATAAGCGCCAGGAACAAGTGGAGCTTTTCCAGTCCGGGAAAAATCCGATTTTCCTTATTTCACTCAAGGCCGGTGGTGTGGGTCTCAACCTGACGGCAGCGTCGTACGTTTTCATCATGGACCCATGGTGGAACCCGGCCGTTGAATCTCAGGCGATTGATAGAGCTCACCGTATTGGTCAGAAAAATACACTGACGGTTTATCGTCCGCTGATCAAGGGATCCGTGGAAGAAAAAGTCTTAAAGCTTCAAGAAGAAAAGAAACAGTTGTTCTCGGATCTTCTTTCTACGGATGATGATCAGGTGTTCTCTGGTCGATTGACGATGAAAGATTTTGAAATGCTTTTCTCTTAGGTAAGTATGATTTCAGCCAAGGCCCGCAAATACATTTACTGGGGATTGTTTTTTCATCTGCTCGCTGTGATCTTCTCCGTTGGTTTTTACCGCCACGATGAGCAGCGCGAGGTGCTTCAGGTTGTGGGTAATGCGCTTGGATTTTACGACCGCAGTTATCTTTCGATGCAGTTTCATGCGATGATCCGGCCGTGGCTTCAGCCGCTGATGTATATCTGGCCTTCGAAAGTGTGGCTGCTGTTTTTTAAGCCGAATCCATTTCATCTTGCGGTTCTTTACCGTTTTCTTTCTTCTTTTATCGGCGTGGCTTCGCTTTGGACGCTTTATAAGTGTTTTGAGGATGAGTTTAAAACGCTGGCGGCTCGCGATTGGTATTTCTTCTTTGCTTCGCTCATCTGGTTCATCCCTTTTTTGCATGCACGTACATCGAATGAAAATCTTTGCTTTAGTTTCTTTATTTTCGGTCTTTATTGTTTGATTAAAGATGCCCGCGAGACGAGATTATCAAATGGAGTGCTTGCCGGTTTGATGTTCGCGGTGAGTTTTGTTTTGCGTTTTCAAATGGCGGTGATGATTGCTCCGACGGTTTTGTGGTTTATGCTGTTCAGGAAGTATTCTTTTAAGAAAGCATTTGTGCTGACTGCGAGTTTTTTTGTTTTTGTCGGTCTTAATACACTTCTGGATTCTTACTACTTTGGGAAATTAACTTTCACGCCGTATAACTACTTTTACATGAACGTTGTGCAGAAGTACGCGGCCGAGTTCGGGGTTACTCCCTGGTACGATTATTTTATCCAGGCCTTTAAGGATGGAATTCCCCCGCTTTCGATTTTTTTTATTTTTGTGTTTTTTGTGCTTTGGATTCGCTTTCCTTTGAGTTTATTGACATGGATGACGCTGCCGTTTTTTGTCATTCATTGTTTGATCGGTCATAAGGAACTACGTTTTATTTTTCCGATGGCGCTGTTTCTTCCGGCCATGCTCCCCTTTTTGATTCAAGAATTAAAAATCAATGTGAAAAACTCGTGGAAAATATTTTTCCTGGTTTTCAATATGCCTCTTCTCGTCTGGACTTGTCTTACGCCAGCTTCGAATATGATGAGCTACTATGAGCATCTTTATTACAAGGCTGAGCCGGTGACGAAGGTTTATGTGAGCGGCTTCTTTGAGGATTATACAAAGTTTTATCTGAAAAATGATATTCATTATGTTGTTTATAAACCGGAAGAAGTAGTGGCGCTTGCGAAGTCTGATTCGCATGTTTATTTTCTGGCGAGAACGCTTGATGAGAGAAACGAGGTTTTAAAATCGTCTCAATGTCGTATTGATTTTTCTCTTTTTCCTAAATGGGTTTATGAGATGGAGATGATTCGGAAGAGACGGACGTTTCGAGCTTATTTTCTTGTTGAGTGTCGGAATTAAAGCTGCCAGTTGATTGGTTCAATTCCCTTAGAAATCAAATAATCATTACATTGAGAGAAGTGCTTGCAGCCAAAGAAGCCTCTGTATGAAGAAAGTGGCGATGGATGTACAGATTTTAAAATTAAATGCTTTTTCGGATCGACGTTTTTAGCTTTTGCGTGCGCAGGGCTTCCCCATAACATGAACACTACGTTTTCTTTTTTTTCGTTGATAAGATCGATGACCTTATCTGTGAATTGCTCCCACCCTAGATTTTTGTGCGACATCGGTTTGCCCGCTTCCACTGTGAGGATTGAATTCAACATGAGCACGCCTTGCTCAGCCCAGGCTTTTAAATGGCCGTGTGGAGGCATTTTGATGTTGAGGTCGCTTTCAACTTCTTTGTAGATGTTTGCCAGCGATGGTGGGGTTTTAATGCCTGGCTGGACGCTAAAACAGAGGCCGTGGGCTTGGTTTGGTCCGTGGTATGGGTCTTGGCCGATGATGACTACTTTTACTTTTTCGAATGGGGTTAGGTTGAAGGCGGAGAAGATGTTTTCTTTGGCGGGATAAATTATTTTTTTATCGTATTCATGACCTAGTTTATTTTCAATATTATGAAAATATTCTTTTTCAAACTCTGAATTAAGTAATTCTAGCCAAACAGAATCTTCAAATTGATTTTTTAAATTTAACCACATTAATGAATAATATTAAATTTGAAGCAATTAAAACATAAAAAAAGTATGATCACTTGAATAATCAAAATATGAATCTTCAAATAAATATCTCCACACCTTAGTATACTGAGACCAAACTCCACGCAGCTCTTTGTCACAAATAACCTTAGGGTTTGAATTATAAATTCTATTAGGAGCTCGAAAAATTAACTCTTGAAAGCGACTTCTACCCTCATCAGTAGAATAGAATAAAAAGGTCCTATCACCGGCCTCCTTAAGATTTTCAACATTTATTCCTTTCTCATTTGCTTTTAATAGTACTTTTAGATTTCTGTTAAGCTCGATTAAAGCTTTTTTAAAACTTTTATTGGAATCATTTCCAGCTGCAAAAGAATAAACACTTTTCCCATCAATTTTAAAAGCCAACAAGCAGATAAATACATCTTTAAACGGAGTAATTAATTCATAATGATCTAGGTTTTCAATCTTTTCCACATGAAGCTTCCTAATTGGAAGATGATATTCATTAAATTCATGAATCGCCCACCTCTCGATAGCTTCAAATCGAGCTAAATTTCTTGCGTACTTCAAAAAAAAGTGGGGAAAAGCAGCCATTCCTGCAGTTGTAGGATTAATATCAAAAGCAAAATCGGCCTGATTTTTTGACTCTGCTAATTCATAAAATGCCAGCCTTTCCAACGCTTCTGAAATTGCCTTGTAAACAGCTATATTCTGAAAGATATCAGTACCGCAGCCATCTGCTTGGCGGTATAAAGAAGAACGCGCAACCCATGACGGCCTTAATTGCTCTTTCAAAAATACAACCGATTCAAAGAATGTTTCACCTTGAATTGTTTTAATTTTATAAAATTGCGGAGCTTCGATTAGATCGTTTTTATTAAGCAAATGGTTATAAAAAAGAGGAGCCAAACTCAGCATGAGTTAATCCCATTTTAAGAACTGAAGATCCATGGGATGAATACTTGTATTTAAATTTGAAATGTTAATTTTGCTCTTATTGTTCACCCAAAATCCTGCCGAGAAATGGCGTATCGGCCAAATTATCGCTTGTTCCCAAATAAATTCATTCACCTTTTGAATGGATAAATTTTCTTTTGAAACTTCCTTAATAATTTCACCAGTCTCATCAGGAAGATTAATACTTTGTTTAGACAAGAACATAAACCGTATATCGTCCACAGGGGACGCTACAAATATAGCTGTACCTAAAAATTGTATATCAAAAAGATCCTTTTCAGAGGCAGCATCTTCTGGGTATTGATTAATAACACCATTCGCATTAATTTTTTTACAAAATGAATTAAATGATTGCAGATATAAATCCCCTAATTCTTTCTTGGCATTATTAAAACCGCTTATTCGTGGAGAAAAGAAAGGCTGAGTAGAGAAGCTCTCTCCTTTCCAATTCACCTTCTCTTCTTCATACGAAAAGGTATTTATCCCCTTAATGGAAAGTGGAAAAAAAGAAGGAGTAACAGTTACACCATTCTCAATTAAGCTTTTGTAAAAAACGCTTCGTAGTTTTTTTCTAACTTCACGTTTACTAAATGGACTTGAGGGCACATTCCATTTCATTACTTTCACATAGGTAATATTATTGTCCAACGTGGTCGATGCATAATACCATTTATTAGGATCCAATAAATTGTTGTTTTTTTCTTTCACAACAATATCTGACTTGAGAATTTGTTCCGGATCTGAACTAAAGAAGAATTCCACTTCGTCGATGCTGTCACTTTCCCTAAACTCGCTTCTGCGTACTAGTTCAATTTTTTCGTCATTCCAATTTTTTACTTTATATTTTCCAGAAGCAATAACTTTTCTGGCGGACTTCCACTTGCCATCAACATCAAAATCAACAGGATTTGCTATTCCATAGAGCCCGAAACTAATCTTTTCTAAGAAATCTGGCATCGGTTTTATAAATTTAAAAGTTATCGAATTATCTCCAGCAGTCAAACCTTTAAACTTAGCGTCAATATTGTTAACAGTTGAAGCATCTACTAAAAACTCAAGAAGGCCAGATTTACTGTCTTGATAGTTTTTTAAATACAAGACTCTTGTTAAATTTTTTAACACTATGTTGGAAGTGATTTTTTCACCATTCTCAAAGGTCCAATTCGAATCCAGAATTAGTTCCCACTCTTGAAGATTATTTTTTGAGCTCCAACTTTTTGCAATTTGTGGCTCAATACTTCCATTCTTATATGTTGAAACTAGAGATGCCAGTACTGATCTCATTGTTAAATGATGTACTGCCTGATCATATTCCATAGGATCAGCAGAATAAGGTGCAAACTTGGTCCAAACTCTTAATTTTTTATTCATAACTATATGAGAATTGTAGCTATAAAAAACTAGGGAGGAAAGAGCAACCAAAGCGATACTTAAAACTATTTTCCAATTTTTGAACCGCAAGATTTTACTCCATGATTGTCTGATCCAGTTTGATCTGAAGATTCAATCACAACCTTCTTCACAGCCAAATCTAATTTATCTGCAAACGCATTTGCACCAAACGCACTTAAAATCATGACCAAAATCGCACTAAGTGTTTTTTTCATACGGACTCCAAATTTTCAGTTATTGAGCTAATATAAGCTACCTCAAATAATTTGCAATTTAAGCTTGGAACCAATGAAAAAATTCCTCATAAAGACACTCCCCTTGATTTTATCGGCTATAACATTACTCATAGTTACGGTCTTCTTGAGATATAATTTATATATCAGCACCAATCAGCTCGCCCGCGAATTCCAGACTCAAAATGCCAAGGAACTCTACTCTATCGATACGCTCAAAATATCTACACGCTTGAACTCATTTTCTAGTGCCTTAAACTGGGTCTGTATTGAGGCCGAGGCGAGAGAAAAGGCGTTTTTCAGCATGGTTAAAGGCGACTGTTCGAATGGTATTTTCCAGCAGAAAGCCCTGATCTCTATTCCGGAAGCAGATAGTATTAAAGTCAGTTTTACATTAAGACTTCCAACAGATCTTCAACGCTTATTTGTGATTTTTTTAACTCTTCAAATTGGATTAATTTTTTCCATTGTTTTTGCTACTAAAAAATCTGAATCGGAACGTCGAAAAAAAGAATTAGAACTTTATGAGCTTTCTAGAAGAATGTTTCATGACATTAGATCTCCTCTTTCAGCCCTTAATACTATTGCTGAAAACTTTGAAAATACAGATCACTCTCGTGAATTAGTCATCTTGCAAAGCTCGATTAAGCGTATCAACGAAATTACCAATTCTCTTTTAGATCAAACAAAGAAAACCAATTCAATACAAGAGCCCCAATATCAACCGATTGTGCAAACGATTGAAGAAATTATTAATGAGAAAAAACAAGAGTTCAGCTCTACAGCTGCAATTCGTTTCACTTCCTATAAAACGGCAAACGCACTTTTTGTTAGTACTGACCTAAAAAGAATTCTCTCTAATTTAATAAACAATGCCATTGAAGCAAGCAAAGGCACTAAGGCAGAAGTCCAAGTTTCTGTGAGTCAAAATAATGATACAATTCAAATCATTTTAAAAGACAATGGCTCTGGCATTCCTGAAAAAATTCTAAAGCAATTGGGGAATGCGGAAGTCTCGTCAAAAAATAACGGTAACGGTCTTGGCTTTAAAACAGCACTTGAACTACTTAAAGAATGGCAGGGCGATTTAACCGTGTTGGCGACGGGAAAAAATGGAACTACAATTTGCGTAGAGCTTAAGGCTGAATCAGTTTTACAAGTAGAAGAAGCTGCGGAAGTTAAGTCCCTTGTTGCTCAAACGATACTCATCGATGACGATGAACTCACACGCACAACATGGGCAATGAAAGCGAAGAAAAGCAATGTTGCATTTAAATCATATAAAGACATTGATTCCTTCAAAGCAGATCTTACAAATATTTCAAAAGAAGACATCTTATACATTGATTCAGAACTTGGAGTAGAAAAAGGAGAAACACTTGCTCTTGAGCTTCACAACTTAGGTTTTAAAAATATATCAATGGCTAGCGGACACCCTCCTGAGAGATTCGTCGAATACAAATTCTTAAGATCAGTGATCTCGAAAAAAGCACCTTTTTAGTCCTAAAAATATCAGGCAACTTCCAACGAAAGCTCATCATACAGACTAATAACTTGCTGAACATTCCCTCTTCTACCTGGGCCTTCTACCAGCTCGATTAATCCCAAATCTTTTAACAGCATCACATCTCGATGGACAGTTCTGAATCCTCGACCTAAAAGCTGAGCAAGATGTGTAATGGATTCTGGTTTCTTGTCGCGGATCGTGCGCCAAACATCTAGGCGATTATCTGTTAATATTTTTTTGACAGCAGTTATTTTCAAAAACTGGAGAAATGTCTATGGACTAAGTAATGATTATTTCAAGCTTACAATTGGCCATGAATTCAAAAATGAAAACTACACCGATGAAAACTTATTCATAAAGAACTTTCTGATTAGTCTCAGCTAAAAGTCCCCCAACGATCAATTTTTGGAGGCATCATGATCAAAAAATTACTAACTACTCTTTCTATCTCTACTCTTCTTCTACTCGCTTCATGCGCAACTGAAACCGAAAAGAACACGAAAAATCCTTTCGATGCACTAACGCTAAAAGAGAATTTAATCGAAGGCAAAACGACTCAGACCCAAATGCTCCAGGCTTTTGGAGCGCCTGACATGGTGACGGAGACAAGTTCCAAAGAAGATGTTTGGACTTATAGTCAGGTGAAGCATGAATCTTCAGGCAGCACAGTCGGTGCAGGACTTTTGGGATTTGTTCCAGTTGCTGGCGGTATGCTCGCCGATACATGGGGAAGCGTGAGAAAGGATGAATCTAGCAGTAAATCAGTTACGCTAATGGTTTTTTTCAATAAAAAGAAAGTTGTTAAAAGCTATTCCTTGAATAAAGTTAAAATGTAAATTATTTCGGGGCTGCTTCGGCAGCCTCGAAACATTTATGGGAGAAATAATTTAAGATAAAGCCCAGAGAATCCTGCCGCCATTAAGCCAATAGTCCACATAAAGCGACTGTCCATTTTTTTATCAAGACCATCTATTCTCTTATCAAGACCATCTATTCTCTTATCAAGACCATCAATTCTCTTGTCAAGGCCATCTATGCTTTTATCAAGGCTATTGATCTTTTGATCAACTGTTTGCAGATCTGATTTAATTTCTTCATCCATATGATCAAAGTGATTTGTTTGCGCTTTTAAAATTAGAATTATCATCTCTTCGGTCGAGATTTTTTCGCGATCAACTTTAGATAAAATCTCATCTGATTTTTTATCTAACCAGTTTTCAAAAATTTGATTGTTAAACACTGCCTTTCTTCCCATGTTAATGATTATAACACTGAATGAGATTGCAAGGAAGGATCTGCTCTTTGGAGGTAAGCTGTGAATTTAACTTACCTGAAAAAAATCAGATGAGAAAAATTGCTCTGGTAGTCTATGATTTTGAAGTGCTTAAAAACTTCAAACTCCAGTAACACCTTTACAACATAATGCGTACCTAAACAAAAGGGTAGGTGGCACCTAATTGGAAATCGAGTTCTCAGTCTCGCCAGAGGTAAGGCGAAAATGTGTAAACTCAGGAACCAAATCTTTAATCAAGTAAACGATTGCGGCTGGTTCGTCAGTTTGAACATTGACCAAGCGATCGAGCTTTTCATGAAATGAATTTTCAAGCGGTCTAAAAAGCGCTTTGCGAATTTTTCCGTGGTGAGTGAAGGCGTAATCTTCTTTGTCACTGAAAAGCTCTTCATAAAGCTTTTCACCTGGACGCAGACCTGAGAATGTAATTTTGATATCGCGATCTAGAACAAGTCCAGCAAGTCGAATCATCTCTTTTGCGAGATCGACGATTTTTACAGGCTCACCCATATCAAGAACGAAAATCTCGCCTCCCTCGCCCATTGAGCCAGCTTGTAAAACGAGCTGACAAGCTTCAGGAATAGACATGAAGTAGCGAATAATATCCGGGTGAGTGACTGTGATGTCCCTACGTTCTTCAATTTGCTTTCTGAATAATGGAATAACTGAACCGTTACTTCCCAGGACGTTTCCGAAACGAACTGAGATGAATTGAGTGTGAGTGCTTTTCTTTGAAAGATCGGTGACGACCATTTCAGCGATTCGTTTTGAAGCGCCCATGACGTTTGTTGGATTAACAGCTTTGTCAGTTGAGATCATGACAAATTTATCAGCTTTGTAATTCATCGCTGCTTCAGCAACGATTTTTGTTCCTTTGATATTTGTTTCGATCGCTTCATTTGGATTGTATTCCATCATTGGAACGTGTTTGTAGGCGGCTGCATGAAAAACGATTTGTGGATGATACATTTCGAAAACAGCGTTTACCTTTTCCTGGTTTCTTACGTCGAGGATTTTTGGATAGAACGCGATATCTGGATAGGCTTCTTTAAATTTCATTTCAAGCTCATACATGAAGAGCTCGCAGTAGTCGGCCATGATGATCATTTTAGGTTTGAACTTTGCGATTTGCATGCAGAGTTCGCTTCCGATTGAACCACCTGCGCCTGTGACGAGGATGGTTTTATCGTTGATCATTGTGTTTAGGTGGGCCATGTCTAGCTGGACTTGTTCACGGCCTAGTAAGTCTTCGATGTTCAAATTTCTAAGAAGTGAAATTTCTACTTGGGTTGAAAGGAGATGGTCCATCTTAGGGAGGATTTTAATTTCTGCATTTGTTTGTTTGCAGAATTTTACGATTTTCTTTACGTCTTCGCTGTTGGCTGATGGGATGGCGATGAAGATTTTGTTGATTGCGTACTTCTCTACCAAGTCTGGGATTAACTCTACACTACCAAAAACTTTCTTATTGTGAATGAGAGCATTTTTTTTGTAACGGTCGTCATCAACAAAACCGATAACATTTAACTTTAAAGCTGGAGTTGCAAAAATATCTCTGACCAGTTTTTCACCAGCACGACCAGCACCGACGATTAATACATTTTGGACTTCAACATCGGCTCCCCCTAATCTTTCTCTTAGAGCCGTTTGATCCTTTAAAAAACGATAAATAAAGCGTCCGCCCCCAAGAGCTACAACAAGTAGCAAAAATTGAATCGGAAACATAGATCTCGGAACGCCTTCCATTCTGTTCAGTAAAAAACAGCCAAAAGCTGAAAGAACTACACCAAAGAAGCTTGCCTTCACGACTCTGATTAAGTCATGCATGCTGCTAAATCGCCAAACACCTTGATAAAGTCCATTAGCGATAAAACTTGCAATCATTACTGCGAGGGACAGGAAAAAGAATTTTTCAAGACCTGCAATTGGATAAATATGATAATTAAAAGTTTCAAATCTTAGAGCTAAAGCAGCCCAAAAAGAGAGGCCTGCAATTACAACGTCGTATAGAAATGCAAAAATAATTCGCGGATTTCGAAAAGTTTGAATCACATTTACTCCAAAGTAATTTTCGGTAAACAATCATACAATTTATTTGATAATTGTGTAATAATTTGGAATTAAATTAGTATTATTTTTTTGTTGAGAACACCAATGGCAACGCGCGTCTTTAACATCTTTTGCTCTCTTATTCTTCTTGTTATTTTTTCAATTCCTCTTTTATTAATAATTGTTGCCGTAAGGTTGACCAGCAAGGGGCCAGCAATACATTGGTCGAAGCGAATTGGTAAAGATAATGTCATCTTTTTGATGCCTAAATTCAGAACGATGAGAATCGATACCCCTCAAGTTGCGACTCACCTACTCAGCTCGAGTGGCAAAGCTGAAAATTACATTACGCCAGTTGGTTCGTTTCTAAGAAAAACCAGCTTGGATGAACTGCCGCAAATTTGGTCCGTACTTGTTGGAGACATGAATCTCGTTGGTCCGCGCCCTGCACTTTTTAATCAGGACGACTTGAAGGAATTGCGTACTCAATGTGGGGTTCACACTCTGACGCCAGGAGTGACAGGTTGGGCACAAATTAATGGAAGAGATGAAATTGCAATTCCAGAGAAAGTTAAACTGGATAAAGAATATCTCGATCATCGCAGCTTTTTGTTTGATTTAAAAATTCTGTTTCTAACTGCATATAAAGTTATCGTGCGAGAAGATGTTTCTCATTAAGAATGAAATGTATTTTCGAAAGTGTATGGTGGCTTCCACCCCAAAAGACTTTTTGTTTCGCTGATATCAACTTGTAAATTTCCAAACAATCTATCTGCGTATGCTTTTTTTCCCATTAATATCGCTGCTAACTTCATAACTGAAGTGGGTATTGGGATAAGTTTTGCACTTTTGTTTTGAACTAAAGCCATTTTTCTGATGAGATCTGTTAAGGAAAGATCATTATCATCTGAAACTAAAAAAATTTTTCCTCCAGCAGATGGATGATTCAGGCAAGTCACAATTAAGTCAGCTAGATTGTATACGGAGACAAGACTTCTTTTATTTTTAACAGCTCCAAATGGTAGTGGGATATTTTTACTCACAACCTTCATTAGATTTTCAAAATTTGCCTTCACATCAGGACCATAAATTAACGGTGGCCTAATGATAACAACTTCAAAAACGTTTTCCTCATGAAGTTTTAATAACTCTTTTTCAGCTTCAGCCTTTGAAATTCCATAGGGATCTTGGGGAGCAGGAATGTCATTTGAAAAAAATGGTCGGTCGAAAGTTTCCTCGCCATTTACTTTTACAGAACTAATAAAAATAAAACGCTTTACGCCAGCAGATTTGGCAGCTTTCGCTAATTCAATTGTCGCTTTTACATTGTACTTTCTGAAAGCAATCAATGGATCTGTTTCGGTTTCATTCATCACATGAACTCTAGCTGCAAGATGAACAACCGAATCACAATCAATTAAAAATTGCCCCCATTTTGATTGCTCGCTCATATCACCATAAAGTGCACGATTTCCGGCTACAAAGGAAATATTTTTGTCTTTTAAAACTCGCTGCAGATGTTTACCGACAAAACCATCGGCGCCGGTGATAAATACTTTCTTCATGATATCTTTTTAAATTCTTCTTCAAGTTGCGAGATTAATTTCTCTCTCTCGAACTCAGTTTGGTAACATTTAAAGGCATTTTCTCCTAGAAGATTTAACTCATCTTTAGTCAAAAGGGACATTTTTAAAATCGTTTCTGCAAGGAGTTTTGGATTACCTGCGGGACAAGTGTATCCAGCATTGGCTTCACGAACTATATCAGCTCCCTCACCATTCAAAGATGCTAACACAGGTTTACCTGCCGCCAGGTAAGATTGAAGTTTAGATGGAACTGTTATAGAAAATAAAGCGGTGTTCGTTAAACTCATCAACATTACATCTGCTTTCTTGAAATAATATGGCATTGTTTCAACAGGCTTTCGCCCTAGGAAGTGAAAATTCTTCAATTGATGTAATTGAACTTCTTTTTCTGCCCATGATTTCATAAGGCCATCGCCCAGAACAACAAAATGAATTTCTGAGTTCTCTTTTAATATCTTGGCCGATTCAACTAATGTTTCAAAATCTTGAGAGCTACCGATATTGCCGGCAAACATCAACTTGAAACCTTCAGTTGGCATATTTTTATCTTCATAATCAATCTCTGAATTTGAAAATAAAGATTCTGCCCATTGTGGAAAATAAACGATTTGTTGATCAGTTCCACCTAATGCTTTGACTCGAGGAATGAAGCCTTTAGAGGTGACTAAAATTTTATCAGAGTGCTTATAGAGCCATCGAACCAAAACAGCGACAGCGTTTAGTATTCTTTTATTTTTCACCACGCCCGTTGCTTCTAGACTTTCAGGCCACAAATCAGTTACCCAGAAAAACATTGGTGCTCTTTTTAAATATTTTAAAACAATGCCGGGTATTGCCACAGTAATTGGAGAAGGTTCATAAACAAAAATCTTATCGAATTTTCCGCGAACTCTAAAAGGCGCAAGAATTGAGGCAAAGAAGAAATATGAAGCAAAATTTAAAGCTAATTTTAAGCTTTTGTTTTTTCCTCTTGGAATGAGAGGACTTCTTATTACTTTAACTTTTCCTTTGTTCTCATGGTACGGACCTTTCAAACCATACCCCTTAAAAAAGGATCCTTCTGGATAATTTGGAAGCCCGGTATAAACAGTCACGTCGTGGCCACGTTCGATCAAAGCATCGCAAAGGTCATTGATTCGAAAATTTTCCGGCCAGAAATATTGAGTGACTATCAGAATTCTCATTCAGCTATTTCTTCCAGACTGTACGATTGACGTAATCCGTATAACTGTAAATGACTCTCACTACTTTTTTTGAAACATCATTTGCATCGTAATCAGCAATATCGATCATAGGAAGTTTTTGCGTTGTAACCAAATCCACAGATCGAATTACACTCTCCGAATATAAGTCACTCATTACAACGGAAGCGCGATCCATACCTTCTGGACGCTCGTGAGCCTGGCGAATCATGATTGCCGGGAAGTGAAGTATTGAGGATTCTTCTGTGATTGTGCCACTGTCCGATAGAGTACAAAAAGCTTTTTGCTGTAATTTAATATAATCAAAAAATCCTAGAGGCTTCATAAATGAGATAAGAGGATTTTTTGATTCAAAGTTCATTGCTTCAAGTTTCTTTTTTGTTCTCGGATGAGTCGAAACAATAACTTTTTTCTTATAAATTTTTGTCAACTCATCCAAAGTTTCCAATAAATTCTTAAAGTTTTCTTCAGAATCTACATTTTCTTCTCTGTGAGTGCTTACGACGAAAAAGTCTTTCTCTTTTAAACCTAGACGAGAGATGACATCAGAAAATTCGATTTTTGATTTATAATGCTCCAGAACTTCTCGCATTGGACTTCCAGATTTTATGATCGTCTCTGGTCTGATTCCTTCATCAATTAAGTATCTTCTTGCATGTTCAGAATGAACCATGTTGATGTCTGAAAGATGGTCTACGATTTTACGATTAATTTCTTCTGGTACTCTTTGATCGAAGCATCTGTTCCCTGCTTCCATATGGAAAATAGGAATTTTTCTTCTTTTAGCGGCAATGACAGAAATACAAGAATTGGTATCGCCATAAAGTAAAACAGCGTCAGGTTTTTCACTTTCAAGAATTGGATCAATTTTAGAAATAACATTGCCAATAGTCTCAGCAGCGTTGTTACCGACAGCATTCAAAAAATGATTTGGTTTTTTTATTCCGAGGTCGTGAAAGAAAATTTCATTTAATTCATAATCAAAATTTTGCCCTGTGTGAACAAGAATATGTTCAACGTGTTTTTCAAGTTCGGCCATAATGAGGCTAAGCTTGATGATTTCGGGTCTTGTTCCTACGATAGTTAAGACTTTCAGTTTTTTTGTAGCCATTATCTTAGGAACTCCCCGTCTTCGACAAAATTTTGATCAATTAAAAGGTTGTGCTCTTTTAAGTAAGCTGTTGTCTCTTCCAGGTTCATAAGAATATCACCTGAAGAGTATTCTTTTGAAAGTGGTCCCTGTTTAAATTCTTTTAGCAATTCAGGAAGCATTGGTTGAACAGCGTAGTATTCTCCAGATTCGTATGCTCTCGGTGCTTCTTCATCCGACAACATGATTTCATCAATTTTTTCACCAGGACGAATTCCAGTGTATTTAATTTCAATTTTTCTGTTACCAATTAATGCCTGTGCAAGTGTAACCATGTTACATGCCGGAACTCTTGGAACAAACGTTTCCCCAGGCAGAGCTCTTTCGAGGGCGTTGAAAATTGTATCTACTGCTCTGTTTAGTGGAAGAAGGAAGCGAGTCATATCTTTGGTAGTGATTGTAACTGGGCCACCATTTTTAATTTGATCGTGGAATAAAGGAATAACCGAACCGCGGCTTGCGAGTACGTTTCCGTATCTTACGCAAATGAATCTAGTTTCTGGACAAGTGATATTGGCCGCAATAAAAACTTTTTCCTGAATTGATTTTGTCATTCCCATGACATTGACTGGTTTGCATGCTTTGTCTGTTGAAACACCAACGACGGTCTGAACTTTCATTGAATGTTCGCGAATGGCGCGAACAATGTTTTCAGCTCCTTCAATGTTGGTTCTTACAGCTTCATAAGGAAAATATTCGCATGAAGGAACTTGTTTTAATGCAGCTGCATTGACAACAATATCTGCATTTTTAAGAACGCTTACTACTGAAGAATAGTCTCTGACGTCACCAATTCTGAACTCGAGTAAAGATTGAAAATTTTTGAAAATTACTTCGTCAGTTGCAGTCTTTTTTTGAAGAAACTCTAACCGCATATAGTGTTGTTTTGCCTCATCACGAGAGAAAATAATTACTTTTTTAGGAGTACCGGCTTTGCCTTCGAGAATTCTTCTAGTCAGGACTTTTCCAAGTGAGCCTGTCCCGCCTGTTATTACTACAGTTTTGTTTTCAAAAAGTTTCATTAATGTATTTCCTTATTTTTATATAATCCCAATTCTGTATATTGCGTATGCATTAGTTTAATCATATCAGGCCAAGGCAGTGGCTTGAAATTAAGTTCTTTCCTTAGTCGGTCAGAGTTTAAGCTTCTATCGATAATGACGTCTTCACTTGGAATGATTTGAATGTCTTTTTTATATTCAGTAGCAACTAACTTCAGCAAATCATATTTATTAATTGGATCAGAAGAAAAATGATAAACGCCAGAAATAAATTTTTTGAAAATATAATCATTTAGAAATTGAGCAACCACAACGGTTGGAAATCCGCTGTAAATCGCTTTCGTATAACCTTTACATTCTTTTTTTTGGGAAAGAAACCAATCAATTAAGCTTACATTCGAGTTTAATTCGTGCCCAATTATGGATGTTCTTAAAGTTAAAGTGTGAGGATAATCAACTTCGCCCATAAACTTTGAAAGACCATAAGTATCTCTCGCATCTGCTAGGTCTGACTCTTCATAATTTCCTTTTGAACCTGCAAATACACAATCGGTGCTGAAGTGAATCATCCTTGACTTATTCTTATCGCAAAGTTCCGCCAATCGATGCGGCCACAGAGAATTTATTTCCAATGAGGCAATCTTGTCTGAGCTGGCCTTAAGTTGCTTAATAATTCCTATACAATTTATTACAAAATCTGGCTTTAAATTGGAAATTAATGATTCAATTTTGTCTAAATTATTAACATCGCAATCTTGAAATAAATTCGCACTCCACGCGTTATTACGTACAGTACCCCAAACTTGGTGACGTTTTGATAATTCCTTAAAAAGCGAATGGCCTAGCATTCCGCCAGCACCCAAAATCAATATTTTCATAGGTATTTATAGTACGTTTTTAGGAATTAGATATCAACTATCTTTCATTATAGCGTTTACAGCAATGCACAAGTCATTCATCTGTATTTGCTGCGCTATTGTTGCTAAGATTGGAAATCATTTTTAGAGAGAAAAAAATTGAATAAAAAACTCGGTGTATCTGCTTATAATATTCATACTGGAGGGGGAAAGATTGTTTTGTTGGCTTTTTTAAAATCCAAAACTGCCGAGTTTAGCTCTATTACTTGCTTTATTGATTCACGTTTAAATATTGAATTTGAAAATTTTTCCAATGTTAGGTTTGTCAAAGTCAAGCCATCACTATTTAGTAGATTGAAACAAGAATATTTTTATAAAAAAGCATCAAAAAATTTTGATCAATTCTTTTTCCTAGGGAATCTTCCGCCCATATTTAAACTAGAGAATAAGACTGTACTCTTTTTACAAAATAGACTTCTTATTTCTCCCCCATACATAAATAAAGCTTCATTGAAAGCAGCTCTCAGATCTTTTTTAGAGTTATGCTGGTTTAATTTATTTTTAAAGAATGCAGATATAGTACAAACTCAAACTTCCACGATGCTTAATATTTTCAAAAAAAATTACATCATGAAAAAATGTGAGATTGCAAACTATCTAGATGTTGAAGAATTAACAAACTTTAGAAATGAATTTGAATTACAGAATTTACCTAAGGAAAAAAATTCATTTATTTATATCTGCTCGCAAGATTCACATAAAAACCTAGAGCGGTTGATTTTAGCTTTTTCTAACGTTGGTGCAATGAAACTGAATTATACGCTATATTTAAACATTCCACCCAATTCATATTATTGTAAACTAGCAAAAAAAAATAACGTTAACTTGATTTTAATTACAGCAAATGAAAGATCAGAAATTCTAAAAAGCATATATTGTGCTGATTTTTTAATTTTCCCCTCATATCTAGAATCTTTAGGCTTGCCTTTAATTGAAGCCCAAGCATTAGGGACTAAAATTTTAGCCTCTAATCTTGATTTTGTTTTTGAAGTCTGTACGCCAATCTCAACTTTTGATCCTTTTGATATTGAGTCAATAACTAACTCTATAGTAAAAAATTTAAAAAATTCAGCAAGCTAGCTTAAGAGTTCTTCTCTGTGTCTGCTACCGATGATATAACCTAAGAAAATTTGCCCAGCTGGCCACCAGATCGAGCCATAGTGAAATAATGATATAATTAAGAAGAATTTTAATTGTTTTATTTTTACAAAACGTGTCAGTAAAAAAAGATTTAAAGCAATTCCAATTAATCCACTCATTAAAAAAATATCGCGCCAACCAAAATCATCTCCAACATGTGCAAAGCTTCCTCCCCAGTCATAGCCAATAAGCAAATTTACCTTATCCGGCATCGATGTGAATATATCCATCAACTGTCCTGACTTATAAGAGAAAAGAAAAGAAATATATTTTGGCGAAATTTTATATAATGGATTTCCTTTATAAATTATCGGTCCCATGTAATGAAAAAAAATTGAATAAAAAATTAAAATGAAAAAAGTAATTATCAGAAGTTTTAATTTTATTTTTTTTATTTCACTCAGATTTCTTTCGATAAAGATATATATCAATCCAAAATATCCAACACCTGAACCACTTATTATTAAAGCAATGGTAAATAAGCGATTCCAAAGCTTTGTTCTCATATCTTTTTTTAAACAAAGAAAAAAAGATATTAAAATGACACTAGTAACAGTCGCATTCTCTCCAATTCCCAGAGGGCGAGGATAAGCAATGGCCCACCATCTTCTCGCGAATTCATTTGAATGCGTAATTACTTTGAAAAAAAACTCTATTATTGAATATGAGATCACAAAAGAAATAAGAATTTTATCAAACTCAGTTTTGTTAAAATATTTAAAGTAATAGTAAAAGAAATAGAAACCTAAAAATGTCTTTGTAAACAGTAACGTTGAAATAGTAGGGGCTTGAATAATTTTCAAAATTATAAAAATAATTAGAATGCTTATATTAATTTTTTCCTTCTTCAAAAAGTCTAAATTAAATTTTAGAAGTGTGTGAATTAGGGAAATTAAATAAGCTGGCCAAAAAAAGCCCATGGCTGGCATTAAAAAACATGGAAGAACACTGTAGTTAATCTTTTTATCTGAGAGTTTTGTCACTGTTGGTCCAACTAACTAACCGCCCAGGCAATGTTTCTTTCACGTGCTAAGTTTTGGTACTGATTAATTTGTAAATTAGTCAAATGATTAATATCGGAATGACCTTCAGACCAATTTTTATACCATGTTGCCGTCATTTCTACTGTTTCTTCAAAGCTCAATGTTGGCGTCCAAGAAAGGTTTGTTAGAGCTTTGTCGCAACTCAATTTAAGTAATAGAGCTTCTTTGGAATGTAGATGATGTATTTGTTCGACGGCAAATTCTGCATTTGACCAGTGTTTCTTCATTTCATCAATTAGAGCAGCAACTTCTTTATTAACTTCAGCTTTCGGTCCAAAATTAAAGGCTTCACCATTTAACTTGGTTTCATTTTTTAACAGTTCAGCTCCTAAAGCTAAATATCCACTTAATGGTTCAAGTACGTGCTGCCAAGGCCTAGTTGATTTGGGATTGCGAATTTTCACAACTTCTTTTTTAGACCAAGCTCGTATACAATCTGGAATTATTCTATTAACAGCCCAGTCCCCACCACCAATTACATTTCCCGCTCTTGCCGTTGCAATTTTCAATGTTGGAGAATTGTGTAAATAGGAACGATAGTACGTTGAAAACACCAATTCAGCGCAAGCTTTTGAAGCACTGTAAGGATCTTTCCCCCCCAATCGATCAACTTCTCTATAACCATATTCCCATTCAACATTCTCATAACATTTATCACTCGTGATAATAACAGCGGCTTGTAATTTGGGCAGATGGCGAATGGCTTCCATTACATTTACTGTTCCAATTGTGTTTGTCATGAACGCATCTTGAGGATGCTCGAGGCAATCACTAACGATCGCATTAGCACCTAAGTGAAAAATAATGTCAGGCTGGTAACTTTTTAGAAATGAAAGTAACTCAGAGTAATTGATGATATCCCCTCTCTCATCTCTAATTCCTTTAGATAGATTTGCTAGTTCAAAATGTGAGGGCGTAGTTGGAATATCTTTTGAGTAGCCAGCAACATCTGCTCCCAAAAGCTTAAGCCAACTCACTAGCCATGACCCTTTGAATCCAGTATGACCGATAACAACTACTTTTTTATTTTTATATTTATTTCCAAAAAACATTTTTATTTCCTAGTAAATCCAAGGAGCATCACCATCGCTCACTAACTTGCTTAGATATTGCTTATCTCTTAATGTATCCATGCATTGCCAGAAGCCTTCATGCCTGAAGGCCATCAATTGTCCTTCTGCCGCAAGCCTCTCAAGTGGTTTACGCTCTAAAATAGCCTCATCGCCTTCATCGATATAATTAAAAATTTCTGGTTCAAAAACAAAAAATCCACCATTGATCCAACCATCTTGAGTTTGAGGTTTTTCTTTGAATGCTGTAACTCTATCACCATCGAATTCAATGACTCCAAAGCGTGAAGGTGGTCGCACACAAGTAAATGTGGCAACTTTTCCATGTGATTTGTGAAATTTAACTAGCTCTTCAATATTCACATCTGAGACGCCATCGCCATAAGTGAGCATGAAGGTGCTATTTCCTACATGATTTTTCAATCGAGCAAGTCTTCCGCCCGTCATAGTATTAAGACCAGTATCAATTAGATCAATTTTCCAATTTTTTGGTGCTTCTTTGAGATAATCAACTGACCCATTTTGAAGATTGATTCGCAAATCATTGCTTAAGGCGTAGAAATTTAGAAAAAATTCTTTAATTACTTCTGCTTTAAATCCAAGTGCTAAAACGAAATCTTCATGCTTGAAATGACTGTAGATATTCATTATGTGTAATAGGACTGGTAGATCACCAACTCGCACCATGGGTTTAGGTACTAAATGCGTTTCTTCACTTATACGAGTCCCCAACCCGCCGCACAACAAAACAACTTTCATAACATTCCCTGTTTAAAAATCATTAAAAAAATTTTAATGCTTAATTTATAAAAGATTATTTAGTGTTTGAACACTGCTTGCAAAGGATTATTTAGCTTTAACAATAAATTATTTGAACATATCATAAATTTCTCAGAGGAATTTTATGGAAAACAAAGACGCTAATACCACCGCAAAAGAATCAATTGTAGCGGTCATCATTCCAACTTACAATCATGCTCATTTTCTAAAAAAGGCAATTGACTCTTTAATCGCGCAAAGTTTAAAAAATTGGGAAGCCATAATTATAAATAATTATTCAACCGATAATACAGTTGAGCTAGTACAGTCCTATCAAGATAAAAGATTAAAGCTCATAAATTTTAATAATAATGGAGTAATTGCAGCTTCAAGAAATGTTGGGTTGAAAGCAACGAATGCACCGTATGTTGCCTTTCTTGATTCTGATGATTTTTGGTATGCCGACAAACTAGAGAAGTGTGTTCGTTTACTTACAGATGATGTATGTGACATCGTTTGCAACAGTGAAGACTTGATCGAAAACGATAAAAAAGTAGATGTTTGGCATCATGGTCCAGAAAACAAAGCAACATATCGATCAATGCTGATAAAAGGAAATTGCTTTTCAAC
>Ga0208885_100252_pt1 | contig 23334 bp, 23 predicted proteins | sample LakWasMe74_LOW10_2_FD_183902 | JGI IMG/M metagenome (GOLD analysis project Ga0208885, IMG submission 183902) | Freshwater sediment methanotrophic microbial communities from Lake Washington under simulated oxygen tension - Sediment Metagenome... | ecosystem: Environmental > Aquatic > Freshwater >...
TCACCTTTACAAGCCGGAAGGCATAGCGCGATGGCTGGAAATTCCTGATGATCCTCGACGCATGGAATATCTTGAGCGTTTTGCGGATAAGGAAGGCCTGGTTTATTTAAGACGTTTCTACGACAAATATCACGGCAAACCGAACGACGAAATCATGGAGTTGCTGACCCAGAGAGTCTTTGCCAAGCCGTCGCGTCTGACCATGCTTTACCAAGCCGTTTACCCGGACGCGGATAGTCACGCGTTAAGCGGTTATTTGTCTGCTCATTTGTCCGCCACAGCCTTGGAGGCCGAGGATATTGAACAACTTCACCGGAAGTATTCGCCGGCGAATTTCGATTTGCAAGATCAGGGCTATATCACCAAAGTTCATCCGCTGGAATTATGGCTGGTCGGTTATTTGATGCAACATCCCGATGCCGCGCGCGCTGAAGTGATCGCCGCCAGTACCGAGCAGCGGCAGAATGTTTATCGCTGGCTGTTTAAAAGCAGCCGAAAAAATGCCCAGCAGCGGCGTATCATGACCTTGCTGGAGGATGAAGCTTTTAAACAAATTCATACCGCATGGGATCGTTTAGGTTATCCGTTCGGATCGTTAACGCCTTCTTACGCGACATCGATCGGCGCATCGGGTGATCGCCCGGCGGCATTGGCCGAGCTGATGGGGATTTTGCGCAATGACGGCTTACGCTTGCCGACAGTCCGGTTTGACAGCTTGCATTACGCTCAGGGTACGCCTTATGAAACTGTATTGGACAAATTGCCCGAGCAAGGCCAGCAGGTGCTTGCGCCCGAAGTGGCGAAAGCGGCGCGCGGCGCGCTGATCGGCGTGGTCGAAGCGGGTACGGCAGGACGCCTTCGAGGCGTATACAAAAGCGCCGACGGCAAACCGTTGTCGGTCGGCGGTAAAACCGGAACCGGGGATCATCGTCGTGAAATATGGGGAGCGGGGGGGCGCTTGATCGACTCGATATTCATCAGTCGCGCCGCCACTTTTACGTTTTTTCTGGGGGATCGATTTTTTGGCGTCATTACCGCTTATGTGGCGGGTCCGGATGCCGAGAAGTACCAGTTTACCAGCTCATTACCGGTACAAATAATCAAGTTTCTGGAGCCTACGCTAGCGCCTTTGCTGAATAAAACAGCGGATGGGGAGGCTTCCGGAATGTTGGTGAATTTAAAAGCTGCCGAGACAGGCAAGGGTAAGGGGCCCACTTTAGTATCTCCGCCTTAACGACATGGCAATCTACACGAGTACCATGATAAACCTTTCGATACTCCCCTCATTTATGTAATTCCGGCATCTGCCGGGAATCGATAAAATAAGTTCTATTTCGAGCAGAGCGTCCAGCATGCGGGAACGTTATTTTCACCAGCACTCATTAACTTTGGCTGTAGTTGTTTGAACACTAGCCGAAGTCGTTTTTCCATCTTGATTAACGGCAAAAGTGCCGCATGTGCTGTCGGTAGCGACCGGTGTAGCCGTAACTGTGTAAGCCGTGGCTGTAGGTGTGCCTGATATGGCAATGGTGTAATAACCATCAGGGGAGGGTGAAGTAATGTCCGCTGATCCAATTGTGGCGGCATAAGTAGTATAGTTGGCCCTGTATTTTTCCTGCGCTAATTGCGCACTTAAAAGCGCAGCCTTGGCATCGGAACGTTTTGCTTTGGTTATATAGTCCGAATAAGCAGGGACAGCAATAGTGGCAAGAATCCCGATAATGGCCACGACAATCATTAATTCCATTAATGTAAAACCGGAAGACCGTTTAAATGTGTACATTATTTCACCTTAATTTAAAGTTAATTTGCTGGAGCAAATATAGCATAACCGACGCACTGCGCAGGCAAATTGAATAATACCCATGTCTAATGGATAAAATGTAGATTAGCTAACGGATTGCGAGCAATAGTAATCTATAATCAAGCCACACAAACAGGTGGATAGAAATGAGCAGACAAAAAAACGCCGGTTTTACCTTGCTTGAGCTAATGATAGTCGTTGCCATAGTTGGCATTCTCGCGGCGATAGCCGTGCCTTCATTTCAAGATATGCTTGAGACTAACAGTTTAAAGCAAGCGGTTGAATCGTTTCAGTCAGATATGCAATTTGCGCGTACCGAAGCGATCAAACAAAGCACAGGCATCATAGTTTCACGCACAACAGGTAATGCGGGTGCATGGTGCTATGGATTGGCAAGAGATATTCCCACAAGTAGAACAAGTTGCGATTGCACTGAAACTAATACAGCAGATGCCGATTATTGCGATATAAAAATTGTTTCGGGTACAAATTTTAATACCACCAACATGGATTCAGCCAGTGGTAACAGTACTTTTGATTTTAGGCGCGGAACTATAGGTAATAACGGTGTAACGTTTAGCACCGCCAATTATGCGGCCAGGGTTGTTTTTAGCGCTGTTGGTCGGGTAAGGATTTGCTCACCCTCCACAGTCGCCAACCCCATGCCGACAGGCAAGGTAGGTTTGCCTGATAAGACAAATTGCACTGAATAACTCTGCACAGAGCATCGACAATGAAAAAGCAAACCGGTTTTACACTTATAGAAATAATGATTGCCTTACTTTTAGGGCTTATTGTGCTTGGTGCAACGATTAATATCTATGTCGCTACAGTGGGTAGCAGTTCTAACCTAATAAAATCAGCTCGCCTAAATCGCGATTTGGAATCTGTAATGGTTTTGATGCTAAACGACATCAAGCGAGCTGGTTATTGGGGGGGGGCAAATTTTGCGTCGGATAGCAGGGTTAATCCTTTTACCGCCACGACCACCAGCATACAGCTTCCCGCTAATACCTGCGTTCTTTACAGTTATGACGCGGATGGCGACGGCGTAGTTGGTAGCAATGAATATTATGGATTCAAGTTTACAAGCAGCAGTATTCAAATGCGCAAGACAGGTACGACTACGGCTGATTGTACCGATGGGACATGGGAAGAATTTATCGACGGCAATCAACTGACCATCACCAACTTGCTATTTAGTTTTGTGCCTGTAACTGGGTTGACGGCTACATCACGCTGTTTAAATGTCACCAATAGTAGCACTGCGGCCGATGCGCCGACCCCTTCGGCAACTCCCCCGGTAATCTGTTCTGCGAATCCTCCTACCTTTCCCATCGTTTCTGGGGACAATCTGGCCGAAAAGCGCTTGCTGAATATCCAGCTTTCCGGTCGAGTAACGAGTGACACCACAGTTACAAAAACTCTCAATGGTACAGTAGAAGTTAGAAATAACCGCCTCTACATACAACCCTAAACATTGGTGCTCAGAATGAAAGCAAAATTACTCCCCCATAAACAACAAGGGGCGGCAACATTATCTATGGCGCTGGTGCTGCTGATCAGTATTACATTGGTTATTCTTTTAACATCAAAAACAGTGCTGGTAGAGACTCAAATTACTGCGGATAACTATCGTACCGGTCAAGCAGCAGCAGCAGCCAGCGCGGCGATGGATCAGGCCGTAGCTTATTTTAATGCCGGTGGACTGGATCAGCATAACAATACAACCCCGGCTACCTTGACAGCCGACGGACTGGTCGATTACACCGGTCCCGGAACCCAGCCGACTACTGCAAGCTGCTCAATGCCAGCGGGCGCTACCGCTTTTCCTTTAACATTGACTTCAGGTTCGCAGACCACTTACGCGCAGTTTTATTTCAATAATACCGACGACAATGCTTGCGACTGCCAAGCGACGGTCTCGCAAGACATTGATATCGATGGCGATGGCGATTGCATGGGGACGTTGGGATCTAATATGACTCGCGCCTTGGTAACAGCTCAAGGCTGGAGCGACGATTGTACAGCGGTACGCACTATCACTCAGTGCGTGGGTACTTTTGATGTTTTTGATGCTGGCAGTGGGCCGCAGCAACCCTTTATTAGCAAAGCGGGTGTCGGCGTGTTTGGTAACGCCAAAATCATCAATCGTTATAACAACAGCAGTATCTGGAGCGGTGGAACAGATGCTGTACATGGCGCGAGTTATGGCACTTATTTACGTCCCTCCGGTACAGAATCGGCCGATTACACTACAGCACAACTGGATAGCTCAAATGAGGCATTGAATACTCAGCTAGTATCCAATCGTAACGCCGGTAACGGTATTGACGTGATTACCGACGATCCTACTTTGGCAAACAAAACGTCAAGCACGGCCGTGGCCGATATGACATCTACTGCGCAAAATCAATTTTTTGATATGTTTTTTGCTCCCACCAAGGCTGAAATCCAAAACGCAGCGAATGCTGCCGGACAAATGCTTGCCGGTACAAGCCCTGTCGGTTTAACCGGCTTGATTTGGGAGGAGGGTAATCTGGCTTTACACAATGGCGATGTAGTGGGAAGCGCCACTAATCCGGCCATTTTGATAGTCAATGGCGATTTGAGTTTAACCGGCGGCCCCATTTATGGCGTGATCTACGTAACAGGAACACTAACAATAACCGGTAATCCGGTAGTTACAGGCTCGATTATATCTGAAAATGGCCCAAATAGCGGCGCAGGTACATTAACATTGGTTTATAAGCCGTGGAGTAGCGACGGTAATCAAGCGCCGCCGTTTATTCCCGGTACTGGTGCTGCAATCGCCGGTTCGTGGAAAGACTGGTAACCGAAATCAGAGGATATGACGATGAAATTAAAAAATAGCGCTGGTATTGGCCTGATTGAAGTATTGGTGACCACCGTTGTGGTCGCTGTCGGTTTGTTGGCCGTTGCCGCACTGCAAGGCGATTTAATTGGCGGTAGCCGCACCAACAAAACCCGAGCAGAAGCTCAAGCTCTTGCCAACACCAAAATAGAACAGTTGCGCGACACCATCGTACAAGCAGGCGCAACCGGTTATACCGCATTGGCGTCATCTGCTGCCAATGAGAGCATCGGCGGTGTGACTGAAACGTTTAGCCGTAGTTGGGTGGTGACTGATCAAACCAATCCGACCAGGAAACAAGTCAGCGTTACGGTCAGTTGGGGGGACGGTAGCGCCGCGAATCAAGTTGTGGGGCAAAGCGTTATTGCTTTTGACGGCGTGGGCAACTCGGTGCTGGCCGCCGAGGGCGCAGGATCAGCCGCTAGCCAGGTGAGCGGGCCAAGCACCAATGCTGAATCGTCCACTGACATAACCGAGAATATCAATCTATCAACCGCCGGAACGCCGGGTAGTGTAGTAACCGTTAACGGCAAAACTTATATTGTCCAAAACGACCCTTACAAAGGTTCGCGCGCTACGGCTTGCGATAGCTATACCCCCGCTTTGGCAGCGTTCGAAAATGGTTTGTACACGCGAAGGGTTGACCACGATGGCGTTACCGGCGATGAAGCGATTGAGCTTTATGAAAAAGCCACTATCAGCGGAACGGACTATTGCATCCCCAGAATTCGTTATAACGGTGCAGTCATTATTCCGATTAGGGGCATCGTCCATTCCGGCGCAACCACGGGTAATGGCCAAAATCAAACGCTGCTGGATGTTAATCTGTTTACCTTTAATACCTCGGAATCCGGTACCTATTGTGTATTCTCTCCAGGAGTCGGCGCTAAAAGTGCGCCCTATGTATGTTATGTTGGCGGCAATTGCACGGGGTTTGCCGGTACGGTTTCGACTGACGTGACGGCGTGTCCGGGCTCCATAGCGGCGGCTATCGTCGGTCCCGGAGGCTGGCGCGGCAAGGTGGGTTTACTGGGCGTTGCCGCTAACGGCAATAATGTCTGCTTTGCTGAAGAAATTGCCGGAACACCAGCTACTGTAGATACGGCACGCGATTATTACACCCGAATTAATTCGATTAATGAAGGTATAAACAAACCTTATAACTGCCATGATTTTTTAATAATCAATGGGCAAAACACAAACGCGCAAGTTCATAGCGAATGCGTTACTCAAGCCAACGCAATTGCTGGTTTACACTTGGCGTCAAAATATATTCAGCGCACTATCAGCTCAGGGACTACTGTTTTCGATCCTGTCATTGATACTACTTACTGTGCTATTACCGGGACAACCTATACCATTACCGGAACTATAGCCAATGCCGCCAGCGCACCGTCGGTTACAGTGACCGACTTGGTATCGACCAATAACTGTACGGCTACCAATGTATTGTATAGTTGCCAGATTACCACGGCGGCAACTTCGGTAACGATGAACGGCACTTACAATAACGAAACAGTCACTTGCGCTTTGTCGCCGGTGTCAACTTCAGGCTGTACTTTGACGTTTACGGCGACGGCTAATCCGACTTATACGATCAATGGCACTATCAGCGGGACTTCAACTGCTGCCAATGCCGTTACACTGAGTATGTCCAATGGTGGAATCTGTACTAACAATAACAATGGCACCTACACCTGCGCACTTACTACAGCAGCTGCCACTACCAGTGCCACGCTTACCGCAACGATCTCTACCGGCGGCACGGTTACGCCGAATACGGCGCAAACGATAACTTTGCCCGGAACGACGCAAACGCTGACAGGAACAACGTTTAGTGCGAGCATGGCAACAACCTATACGGTTAGCGGAACTATCAGCATTGGCAATAATGTTGTTATAACGACAGCGACTGTAGCGGTGGATACCGGCACCGGAACGTGTTCCTTGACCGGAACTCATGCCGAAAATACGTCCGATAGCTATAGCTGTACGGTAGCGGCTGGCGCTAACCATTTATCGATAGCTATTAGTCCTGCCTGTTCTACCGGTAACGGCAGTAAAAAATATCAATTGACGGATGGCACAACAACGTCAGTAACGGGGGGATTGGTTATTAATTTAGGTACCGTGTCGGGTAATATTTCAAAAAATATTACGCTTACAAAAACCAGTACCGGTTGTTAAGGCTGATTTAGGATGTGATGGGCTTGGTCGTACGGAGAATTGCCCGTTGGGCAATCTTCCGTCGCCCGCTTTCCGTTGGCGGGTTCATGATTATAAGAGCCAAGCCAGCAGGTGGGCAGAAAAGCGCGGCTCACTACTCCGCTATCAAATGAGGGGCAATGTAAAGTGAGCCAAAATTTTAATAATGAATTTAATGTTCTTCGACAAGCTTAGGACGAACAGCTTTAAAATCACGTGGTCACTTACTTAGATACTTATGAATGCGGGATATTCGACTCAGACGGGAGAGCTAGAGCGGTGCAAGGAGCGGTTGCCACGAGTGTCAAAAAAGTAGGCGTTTAGATAATGCAGAAGCAATTGCTGAGATCCTCTAATTTAAGCTATTCATCGCTGGCAACTACCGCAAAACACCGTTGATCGATTAGCTATCCTGATTTCCGTTAACGGTTGATTACATCCCACACACGGCAACCCGCTACGTCCATAAACTCTAAGCTGCTGTTGAAAATAACCGGGTTTTCCGGCTTCATTGACAAAATCCCTTAGTGTTGTGCCGCCTTGTTGAATGGCTTGTTGTAAAACTACACGAATACACTCGGCCAGTTTTTGATAACGCGCTAAAGAGACTTTGCCCGCTTGGCGCGTAGGCTGTATGCCTGCCATAAATAAGGCTTCATTGGCATAAATGTTTCCAACGCCCACAACGATATGACTGTCCATGATGAACGACTTTACCGCTATTTTGCGGTTTTTGGACAGTGAGTAAAGTAGCTCGCCGCTGAAATCGGACAACAGCGGTTCGGGGCCTAAATCTTTGAGCAGTTGATGTTCGGAAGGCGGTTCCGTTGTCCATAACACCGCGCCAAATCGGCGCGGATCGTTAAAACGCAGCACAGTTCCGTCATTAAAAACAAAATCTATATGGTCGTGTTTACCGGCAACTTGGTCTGCGCGCATAATGCGTAAACTGCCGGACATGCCTAAGTGCAAAAGCATCGTGCCGTAAGCGGTGGAAAATAGCAGATATTTAGCTCTTCTGGATACTGACTGAATACTCAGTCCTACTAAGGTTTGATTGAGCGTATCAGGTACGGGCCAGCGTAGTTTCGGCTGGCGGATGATTACCTGTTTAATGATTTGCCCTTCAATATGAGGCGCGATGCCTCGGCAGGTGGTTTCAACTTCGGGTAATTCAGGCATGGAGAGGTCTTTAATCAGGACTGCATTTGGGATTGTGCTGCAAAGTTTAACATGTAAATTTCAGGAGGTGGTTCCCATCATCCGGTGTTGGGGGATGGTTTATTTACGATTTGCCATTAACGCAGTTACCCATCATTTAAGAATATAGCGGTTGAAATCACATTTTTATAAAGTAGATTAATATCTGTATATAAGTCGCCGTTTTTTAGGTAATTATTTATTTAGGTTCGATCTTTTTATTCATTGAAAATAGATTATAATCAAGCTGTATTTAGTTGGTGGCTTTGTTGTAAGGCTTAACACTTTATTTTTGAAGCGTCGCCATTCGATCACTGCGAACTTAAAGTGGCGATAAATTTATTTTTCACAATATTCATTTTATTAAAAGAAAAAACAGTATGAGCGGCGTTTGGGCGATAGGCAAGCATGTGAAGATTCAGGGTATGCCCAATGATTTTAAGTTACTCTCTTATAACTTTGTTTTTGGGGGCAGTGTTGAAATGATTTTGGAATCGCCTGAAGGCGGTCGATTTTTTTTAAAGCGTAGAAAATCGCAAGTCTCCGATATTGAGGATGAGTATAATTTTGACGCCGGTTCCAACAATCAGAATTATAGTTATTAATGTGGCTTATGGAACATTTTTAGTCAGTAAACAGCGGGCAGCAAGTAAGCCGGGCTGACCAAGAAATCCCTACAAAATTGTTCTTCAAAACGATGGGGCTACTATCATCCAATGATTTCGGCCCATTCTTGAAAAAAAACAGCTATTTGGAAAGCCCGGTAGGTCTTGTAGGACTCAAAGAATCAGTCGTTAGGATATGGTCGGTAATAACTTCCCGAAACATAAACTCATCATTCCCACGCTCTGCGTGGGAATGCAGCCTGAACCGCTCTGCGGTTCGGGGCGTTGGAGTGGCCCAGACTGGGTTACCACGCAGAGCATCACTGCCATTAAGTTAAGCGTTGTAGGAGCGGGCCGCGCCCGCGATGATGGCGCTATAACGCTGCAATCGCTGTGCAAATATCGCGGGCGCGGCCCGCTCCTACGGAGTGTCGATGTGCTAACTAATGGCGGTGACGTAGAACGTGGGAACCCTAAGTGGGCGTTATTATCGATGGAGTCGTTAGCGGACCGATTACCGAGTTTAATACGACAGAAATCCTTAATCCACCGGTTGTTTCAGACTTGCCAAATCGATAACAAAGCGGTACTTCACGTCATTTTTCAACATGCGCTCGTAGGCTTCGTTAATCTGTTGGATAGGGATGATTTCGATGTCTGAAGTAATGTCGTTTTCAGCACAAAAATCGAGCATTTCCTGAGTTTCCTTTAAACCGCCAATCAATGAGCCAACAATACTGCGACGCTTGAAAATCAAGTTTCCTACAGCGGGCGAGGGGTGCGGGTGATCAGGCAAGCCCACCAAGCATAAAGTACCATCACGCTTTAACAATGCCGTGTATGCATCCAGATTATGCGGCGCAGCTACGGTGTTAAGGATAAAGTCAAAGCTGGCAAGATGCTTTTGCATTTCGTCCTGATTTTTGGATACCACTACCTCATCAGCTCCGAGCCGTTTGGCATCTTCTGTCTTGCCTGGTGACGTGGTAAAAAGCACGACGCGTGCGCCAAACGCATGGGCGAACTTTATCCCCATATGACCAAGTCCGCCTAAACCAACGATGCCGACTTTGTCTCCTTGGCCTATCTTCCAGTGTTTTAACGGGGAGTAAGCGGTAATGCCCGCACATAACAATGGGGCTACGGCCGCCGGATTCAGTTTATCCGAAACATGTAGCACAAAATCCCGGTTGACGACGATCTGCCCGGAATAGCCGCCGTAGTTGTTGCCGCCGGTATGCTTATCGGGACTGTTATAAGTAAACACTGCATTGTTGCAAAATTGTTCCAAATTATCGTGGCAATCCGGACACGTCCGGCAAGAATCGACCAGACAACCCACGCCAACAGTATCTCCGGGTTTAAAATCGGTTACCTCGCTGCCCACTTTTGTCACCGTGCCAACAATTTCATGGCCAGGCACCATGGGAAACACCGAGCTACCCCACTCGTTGCGTACTTGATGAATGTCGGAGTGGCATACTCCGCAGAAGAGAATTTCGATCTGGACATCGGTTGGCGTAGGATCACGCCGATCAAAACTGAACGGCACCAGTGGTGAGTTGTGAGTACGGGCGGCATAGCCAATAGTTTTTTGCATAATAGGCTCCTGGAATACGAAACGGCGACCAATAGCCACCTATCTTCAGCATCCGTTTATAGCGGTTTAAATGTAATTGTCTTTTTGGAGCGTCCTTCTCCCTTTTAAGAAACCATTAATGAAACGCTTTTAAGATGAAATCCGTTCGCTTGAAGCTGTTGAGAATAAACGGACTAATAAAAGTTCAACTCGAAACATTTTAAGACATCATATTTAATTTAACCGGATTAATATTATGAAGCATAATTGTATTTTCAATCGGACTCATCAACTAATAAATAGGCTTGTTGCTATTCATGAAGCAGGACAGGCAACGGCTATTTATCTTGGCAATAAACAAAAAAGACTGCCTCCGGTTTTTTTTCAGATTTTTATAACGCCGGTGAAGGATGACTTTCAATCATCCCGGTTTTTAAATAAGCCTAATGCCAAATATATTGCAAACATAGACGGTGGTCGCTTAATTCATACATTACCGTCTTCAATTGAAGACGCAACAGACGGTTTTTCTCCCGCACAGATAATTGCTTATCGACGCGCTTTTGAAGCGGATATAATCAACATACTGGCCGGACCTTTGGCTGAAGCAAAATATATCGCGCAACGAGGCGGAGAACCGATTAACCCTCATCCCAGACATTTAAAGGCCCAATATTATTTTAATGGTATTTCCGAATTAGAAAGTATTAACGAGTATCTTGAATGTTTTCTTGAGAATTCAGCGCTTAGGAAACAAAAAATAACGGAGTTATTTTTTTCGGCGTTCTGTTTCGTTAATGAAAGATCAAATTGGCATGCAATTGCGGCTTTGGCGGACTATATTGTTGGTGCAAATAAAAGCGTCATGGAATGCAATGAAATTATCGGCGTTCTGGAAGCGGCTTATATAAATCCTGTTTTTTTACAAAACTATACATAGATATTGCCGTAATTAACGTCCACGTTAATTATGAATCGTGCCTTATTCTACAGATCGGGCAGATATGTTGACCATCCGATGTGCAAAGCCAGCCATTTTTAACGGCATCGGTAATTTCACCCTCTATCCATGAGCGACTTTCGGTAATACGTCGACCGGTAGATTCATTTTCCCTGTACGCTCGGCGAAGCTCTACCGTTTTTATTCCTCGCGGATTACAGATGTCGCAAAAGATAATTTTTCGTATGCTCATAGTGTTTTTAAAGATGACTAAGAAAGCGAATTAATCGGCGCTAACGGCCCACACATTTTGGTGAGTTAAGCAGTTTATTCTTTTGCGCCAAATAATACTAATTAGCGAAAGTAATTATCAGAGTGCTTTTTAAAGTATCAATGTTCGAACTCAATATACAACCCGTATGAACACTTATAGCAAACCGCATTAAAAATTGGCGCACTTTTCTTAACTTCTTTGTCAGGAAAAAACATGACAACCAATGGAACTTTTTAGCAGCCTTAATTATTTCATGCCGCATGCATAGTATGCAGGTAAGAGCAAACTGCTGTGTAGTAATGGAGCTGCAATTTTAGAGTCTCCTGCTTGTGGTATTCGTGTTCCATTAATTTAGAGCGCGCAATTTATTTAGAAAAAATTACTGAATTTCTATAAAATCACCCGTTACTGTAACAACTCATCAGATCAAGTCTACATGGACCTAAAATTTCTCGATTTCGAACAACCTATCGCTGAACTAGAAGCGAAAATTGAAGAACTCCGCAATGTGCAGTTTGACAATAATATTAATATTTCCGATGCGCTCAAACAGTTGGAAGACCGAAGCCAAGCGCTGACCGAGTCGATTTTTACCGATCTTTCCGACTGGCAGATTTCCCAGTTATCCCGCCATCCGGGTCGTCCTTATACGCTGGATTATGTGGAGCATATTTTTACCGATTTCCATGAGCTGCACGGCGACCGGGCTTATGCCGATGATCCGGCGATTATTTGCGGCTTGGCGCGCCTTGAGGGACAGCCGGTTATGGTGATCGGTCATCAAAAAGGACGCGACACCAAGGAAAAAATTTATCGCAACTTCGGTATGCCGCGCCCGGAAGGGTATCGCAAGGCCTTGCGCATGATGAAAATGGCCGAGCGTTTTAAAATGCCGGTTATTTGCCTGATCGACACACCGGGAGCTTATCCGGGTATCGGTGCCGAAGAGCGCGGACAAAGCGAAGCTATCGCCAAAAATTTGTTTGAAATGGCTAGACTGAAAACGCCGATTATCTGCACCATTATCGGTGAAGGCGGTTCCGGCGGCGCGTTGGCCATAGGTGTTGGCGACCGTTTAATCATGCTGGAATACAGCACTTATTCGGTTATTTCTCCGGAAGGCTGCGCATCGATTTTGTGGAAAAGCGCCGATAAATCGCAATTGGCGGCCGAGGCGATGGGTATTACTTCGGATCGCATTCGCGAGCAGGGTTTTCTGGATGAAGTGGTCAGGGAGCCTTTAGGCGGCGGGCATCGGAATTTTAAAGTAATTGCCATGAACTTAAAGGAAGCGCTGGTTCGTCACATGAATGAGTTGAGGCGGCAACCTGTCGATACTTTAATGGAAAAACGCTACCAACGGATTATGGATTTTGGTGTTTTTACCGAAGAAGTCGGGAAGTAGAACGTAGGCGAAAGGTGCAAGGCGAAAGGCGAAAGGTTAAAGGTTCGAGTCTCTACGAGGATTTTTGCGGTAACATTTCCAAACAACTTGATCTTGAGGGCGAGCAACAAAGATTTTATATCGCCTACAGCGGCGGCGTGGATTCTCATGTTTTGCTGCATTGTTGTGCGTCTATGCCTCAACTCAAAGACAGGGTCACCGCTGTTTACGTACATCACGGTTTGCAGGCGGAAGCCGAATCTTGGGCTAAACATTGCGGCAAGACTGCTAAAGACCTGGGGGTTGAGTTTTTAACGCTGCGGGTTAATGCCGGGGCGGCGCCGGGCGAAAGCCCTGAGGAAGCCGCCAGAAACGCACGGTACGCGGCTTTAAAATCGTTAATTAAAGCCGATGATGCGTTACTGCTTGCCCAGCACCGGGAAGACCAGTTGGAAACGGTGCTGCTGCAATTGTTTCGCGGCAGCGGCTTGCGCGGACTTTCCGGAATGCCGGAGCGTATGGCTTTCGGGGCGGGGGTAATGCTCAGGCCTTTGTTGAATACGCCTAAACAGGCGATTAGCGATTACGCTCGCGCCCATCAATTAAGCTGGATTGAAGACCCCAGCAATCAAAGCAACGATTACGACCGTAATTTTCTGCGCAATGCGGTTATGCCGTTATTAAAACAACGCTGGCAGGCAATCGATAAAACCGTGGCGCGTTCGGCAAAGCATTGCGCGGATGCGCAGGTATTGGTCGATGAGGTAGCGGATGAGTTGTTTGGCGAGGTTTTCGATCCGGCAGATAAGACGCTGCGTATCAGCCGGTTAAGCGAACATCATAGCCATCAGCAGCAACTTATTATCAGGCATTGGTTCCGGCATATAGGACTGAAAATGCCCGCGCAGGCTCTGGTCGGACGGATTTTAACTCAGGTGGTTGCGGCAGCCGAGCATCGCGACCCGGTCTTGTCGGGGCAGGGCTACAGCATTCGCCGTTACCGGGATAAGCTGTATTGCCTGACAAATCGATTCTTACCTGAAGTGTGCGTAGATCAATTAACGCAAGACCTTGTTTGGCCTGCTGAGCAAGCGTCGATAAAAATAGCGCAAGACCGGGAATTGTCTTTTGAGTCTTGTTCAAAGGGAATACCCCGTGAGCAGTGGCAAAGCGCCAAGGTTGAGATAAGATTTCGCCGAGGTGGCGAAAAAATCCGCTTACCGGGCCGTCAAGGTCATCACTCGCTGAAAAACCTATTCCAAGAGGCAGGTATTCCGCCCTGGGAAAGGGATGCTGTGCCCTTGATTTACTTGAATGGCGGGCTCGCCGCTGTAGGCAAGCTCTGGATCGATGCGGCATTTTATAGTGAAAAAAACCAAGACTGCATCAGTTTTACCTACAAAGTTAAGAATTAAAGCCAAAAGACAATGACGAAAAGCGCATTGTCGATTAAAATACATCAGTTTTACCTAACTTCATCAGTTATCACTGAAGTCTAAAAATCCTACATGACAAAATACATTTTCATTACCGGGGGCGTTGTTTCGTCTCTCGGCAAAGGCATTGCTGCATCTTCACTTGCCGCTATTCTTGAGTCTCGCGGCCTAAAAGTCACCATGACCAAGCTCGATCCTTATATCAATGTCGATCCGGGCACCATGAGTCCTTTTCAGCATGGTGAGGTATTTGTCACTGAAGACGGCACGGAAACTGATCTTGACTTAGGCCATTATGAGCGGTTTATTAAAACCACGATGACTAAAAGGAACAGCTTTTCAACCGGGCAGGTCTACGAAAGCGTTCTACGCAAGGAGCGCAAAGGCGAATATTTGGGCGCGACGGTTCAGGTCATTCCGCATATCACCGATGAAATTAAACGCCGTGTTTATGAGAGCGCCGAAGGCGTTGATGTCGCCCTGATTGAAGTCGGCGGCACGGTAGGCGACATTGAGTCTTTGCCTTTTCTGGAAGCTATCCGGCAGATGCGTTTTGAACTGGGTTCCGATCGCTCGTTGTTTATTCATTTAACGTTGGTGCCGTATATTCGTTCAGCCGGCGAAATTAAAACCAAACCGACCCAGCATTCGGTAAAAGAATTGCGCAGTATCGGCATACAGCCGGATATTTTAATTTGCCGTTCAGAGCAACCGATACCGGCCAGTGAGCGCCGTAAAATCGCCTTGTTTACCAACGTAGAGGAAAAAGCGGTTATTTCCGCGATCGACGCGACTTCGATCTACAAGATTCCTTTGCTACTGCGCGATCAAGGCCTGGATGATATTGTCGTTCACAAGCTGCGACTGGATGTGCCGCCGGCGGATTTGTCCGAATGGAAAGCCGTTGTCGAAGCGCTGGAGCATTCTTCCAATGAAGCGACCATTGCTATTGTCGGAAAATATGTCGACCATTCCGACGCTTATAAATCGCTGAATGAAGCCTTGATTCATGCCGGTATCCGCACCCGCACCAAGGTCAATATTATCTATATCGATTCGGAAATTATCGAGGATGAAGGCGTTGCCAAACTGAAAGGCGTCGATGCGATTCTGGTTCCGGGCGGTTTCGGCGAACGCGGCGTGGAAGGCAAAATTGCCACAGTCAAATATGCGCGGGAACATAAAATTCCTTATCTGGGCATTTGCCTGGGTATGCAGGTTGCCGTTATTGAATTCGCCCGTGATGCAGCCGGTTTGGAAGGCGCGCACAGCACCGAATTTTTGCCCAAGTCGCCGCATCCGGTGATCGGTTTGATTACCGAATGGATGTCTGAAGACGGCCAACTGGAAACGCGCAATGAAGAATCCGACTTAGGCGGTTCCATGCGTCTGGGCGGGCAGCAATGCCGACTGCAATCCGACTCTCTGGCTTTCCAGTTGTATCAGAAAGATGTGATTACCGAAAGGCATCGGCATCGTTATGAATTTAACAGCCAGTACCTGGAAAAACTGGAACAGGCCGGTATGCGTTTTTCCGGCAAGTCTATTGATGGGCGTTTGGTCGAAGTGATAGAAATACCCGATCATCCGTGGTTCCTGGCTTGCCAGTTCCACCCGGAATTTACCTCAACACCCAGAAAAGGCCACCCGTTGTTTTCCGGTTTTGTCGTTGCGGCTTTTGAACATAAAAAAGGGGTAGTGCAATGAAGTTATGTGGTTTTGAAGCCGGTTTAGATCAGCCGTTTTTTTTGATAGCCGGCCCCTGCGTTATTGAAAGCGAGCAACTGGCGTTGGATACCGCGGGGTACCTTAAAGAATTAACGACCCAGCTGAACATTCCCTTTATTTACAAGTCGTCTTTCGATAAAGCCAACCGTTCGTCGCACGAAAGTTATCGCGGCCCCGGCGTCGAAGAAGGGCTAAAAATACTGGAAAAAGTCAAACAGCAAATCGGCGTGCCGGTGTTGACCGATGTCCATGAAGATACGCCGCTGGCCGAAGTCGCCTCGGTCGTCGATGTAATGCAAACACCTGCGTTTTTATGTCGGCAAACCAATTTTATTCAGCAAGTCGCCTCTCAAGGCATTCCCGTTAATATCAAAAAAGGCCAGTTCCTGGCACCCTGGGATATGGTGCATGTCGCCAATAAGGCCAAGGCAACCGGAAACCGGCAGATTATGGTCTGCGAGCGCGGCGTATCGTTCGGTTACAACAACCTGGTTTCCGATATGCGCTCGTTGGCGGTTATGCGCGATACCGATTGCCCCGTGGTTTTTGACGCGACGCACTCGGTGCAACTGCCCGGCGGACAAGGCACGGTATCAGGCGGACAACGCGAGTTTGTACCCGTGTTAGCCAGAGCCGCCGTCGCGGTAGGTATCGCCGGATTGTTTATGGAAACCCATCCGAATCCTGCGGAAGCGAAAAGTGACGGACCCAACTCCTGGCCCTTACACAGAATGAAAGAATTACTGGAAGTTTTATTAACTATCGACAAGGCGGTAAAAGCTACCAGCCTGATCGAAACAACTCTCTAAAATAAGGAAACATAATGACGGCAATAGTAGATATTCGTGCAAGAGAAATTTTAGATTCACGCGGCAACCCGACTCTGGAAGCGGACGTGATTTTAGCGTCCGGCGTGATCGGCAGTGCTATGGTGCCATCCGGCGCATCGACCGGCGAGCGCGAAGCGATAGAATTGCGCGACAACGATAAAGGTCGTTATTTAGGTAAAGGCGTATTAACGGCTGTTAACAATGTCAATACTGAAATTCGCGCTGCGATTGTCGGTATGGATGTCGCTGACCAAACCGGTATCGACAAAAAAATGATCGCACTGGACGGCACTGAAAACAAAGGCCGTTTGGGCGCTAACGCTATTTTGGCCGTATCGATGGCGGCGGCTCATGCAGCAGCTAAAGAAGCGGGCGTGCCTTTATACCGTCACCTGAACACCAGCGGCAAATTCGTTATGCCGGTACCGATGATGAACATCATCAACGGCGGCTCGCATGCCGACAACAGCGTTGACCTGCAAGAATTCATGATCCTGCCTGTCGGCGCACCGACTTTCCGTGAAGCAATCCGTTACGGTGCGGAAGTTTTCCATAACCTGAGCAAAGTATTAAAAGCAAAAGGCTTGGCGACTACAGTCGGTGATGAGGGCGGTTTTGCACCGAACTTGTCTTCTAACGAAGAAGCCATCGAAGTCATTCTGGAAGCGATTGAAAAAGCCGGTTACAAAGCGGGCGTCGATATCTTCCTAGGTATGGACGCAGCCAGCTCAGAATACTACAAAGACGGCCGTTACGAATTATCGGCAGAAGGCAGAAGCTTCAACTCAGTTGAAATGAATGATTTCTTCGTTGAATGGGTCAATAAATATCCGATTATTTCTATCGAAGACGGCCTGGATCAAAACGACTGGACCGGCTGGAAAGATCAAACCGAAAAATTGGGCAACAGAGTTCAATTGGTCGGCGATGACTTATTCGTGACTAACCCTGCTACTTTAAAAGAAGGCATTGAGAAAGGCATTGCTAACTCAATCCTGATTAAAGTAAATCAAATCGGTACCTTGACCGAAACGTTAGAAGCGATTAATACGGCTCACGCGGCAGGTTACACCGCTGTTGTGTCGCATCGTTCAGGCGAGACTGAAGATACTACCATTGCTGATTTAGCCGTTGCGACAGGCACAGGACAAATCAAAACCGGTTCTTTAAGCCGTTCCGACCGCGTCGCTAAATACAACCGCCTGATGAAAATTGAAGAAGAATTAGGCGACTTGGCGGTTTACGCAGGCCGTAGCGCGTTTAAAATGTTGTAAAAAGCAGACGAAAGGCGAAAGGCGAAAGGCGAAAGGCGAAAGGCGAAAGGCGAAAGGCGAAAGGCGAAAAATCATGAACTTTTTGCCCTTCACCCTTCACCCTTCACCCTTTGCCCTGTGCCTCAATCATGAAAATCATCATTGCAATCATCATCCTGTTAATTGTCCATTTCCAATACCGGATATGGGTTGGCGACGGCAGTGTTGCAGAGATCGATGCCTATCAGCAGCGGCTTAATGACTTGAAAAAACAGGCAGAGGAAAAAAGACAGCGTAATGAAGCGCTTTACGCTGAAGTGCTTGATTTAAGAAAAGGACAGGAAGCGATTGAGGAGCGGGCCAGGGACGAATTAGGGATGATCAAAGAGGATGAAACGTTTTTTCATGTGCTTGAGTGATTAACTCAAAGTCCAAGGTAACTTTCAAACTTTTATTCACCACGAAGACACGAAGAGCACGAAGAGATAAAACTTCGTGCTCTTCGTGTCTTCGTGGTAATAATTTATTAGGCTTTTAACTGATTTCTTGGTTATTAATGAGAAGTTGCTTATCTTGAATTTTTACCAATGACCCATTCAATAAAATTCTGGGGAATCGTCCCGGCTGCCGGTGTCGGCAAACGCATGCAGGCCGATCGGCCTAAACAATATCTGGAACTTGCCGGGAAAACAGTCATCGAACATACCTTGCTGCGCTTGTTGCAGGCCGATGTTTTTGCCGCTATCGCCGTTGCGGTTTCCGAAGAAGACCCTTACTGGCCGGATCTGGCCGTATCGCAACATCCAAACATCATCACCGCTCCCGGCGGTAAAGAGCGGGCCGATTCCGTGCTTTCCGGGTTAAAAACCATAAGAGAACAAGCAGCCGATCACGATTGGGTATTGGTGCATGATGCGGCCAGACCCTGCATTACCGCGACCGATATTCACTATCTGATCGACTCGCTGGTTAACGATGACGTGGGCGGCATTCTGGCTTTGGCATCGCCCGACACCTTAAAACAGGTGCAAGGTAAGTGCATTACCGGAACGTTGGATAGAAGCCATATCTGGCGGGCATTGACGCCGCAGATGTTCCGTTACGGCATGTTGAAAACCGCACTGGAGCAGACGCAAGGCAATCCGGCCATCACCGACGACGCCAGCGCCCTGGAACTGCAAGGCTTGCAGCCGAAAATCGTCGAGGGCCGTCCCGACAACATCAAAATCACCCGCCCGGAAGACCTGGCGCTAGCGCAATTTTATATGGAGCAACAATGATTGTAGGAACGGGCCATGCCCGCGAACGAATGACGGCATTAGCACAATTTCATAGGAAATAATGATGATTAGAGTTGGTCAAGGTTACGATGTACACCGCTTCAAAGACGGCGGAGAGGTAATACTAGGCGGCGTAAAAATACCTTACGAGCAAGGCCTGGAAGCGCATTCCGACGGCGATGTGGCTTTACATGCGTTATGCGATGCGATATTGGGCGCGGCGGCCTTGGGCGACATCGGCAAGCATTTTCCCGACACCGATCCCGAGTTTAAAGGCGCCGACAGCCGTGTTTTATTGCGCCATGTTTACAAGATTGTGCAGGAAAAAGGTTACAAGCTGGTCAATGCGGATATTACCATCATAGCCCAAGCGCCGAAAATGTCGCCTCATACCGCCGCGATGTGCCGCAATATCGCCGATGATCTGCATGTGGAGTTCGACTGCATTAATGTTAAAGCGACCACCACCGAAAAGCTGGGTTTTGAAGGACGTAAAGAAGGGATTGCTGTGCAGGCGATTGTTTTGATTGAAAAATAGCTCTCTTCAATTCATGCTTTTTTTAAGCATTCTCAGTGTTTGTGGGAGCGGCTTTAGCCGCGATAATCGAGGCTAAAGCCGCTCCCACAAACAAAAAAGCTTTCGTAACTTTATGATTGATAAACAACTGCCGCATAGTAAAGATTTAAGAAAGGGCAGATATTCCCAACACAATCAAACCTATTTGGTCACCACCGTTACCGAGTAACGGCAAACGGTGTTTACTGATTTTTGGCTGGGTAGAATCGTTGCACAAGCCATGCGCCAACAGGGCAATATCCACAGTCTGGCGTTTGTGCTGATGCCGGGTCACTTGCATTGGTTATTCACCTTGCAAAACGATAACACCTTGGCAGCGGTCATGATGCATGTTAAAGGCTCCTCGTCCTACCTGATACAAAAAAATCGTCGAGAATGCGGTGCGATACATTTACACCAACCCTTGTGGCAAGAGGGCTATCATGACCGCGCATTAAGAAAAGAAGAGGATTTGCAACAGATTGCCCGCTATATAGTGGCAAATCCATTAAGAGGGGGATTAGTCGATAAGATAGGCGACTATCCGCTGTGGGATGCGGTCTGGTTATAGAGTGCGATGAGTGCTGTGAAGAGAGTGGGAATGTGGGAGTGGCTTTAGCCACGACGACAACCCATGCACAAAATATTGATGTGTTAAAATCGAGGCTAAAGCCTCTCCCACAGCCATTGACGACATCAGTTTCCGGGCGCTGAAAATCGACAGCTCCAATGATTAAAGGTGAAAACAATGAATGTTTCTTATGTTGAAAAAATAGAACAAGAAATCAAACAAATGCCGCCTGAATATTTGCCGGCTCTGTTTAATATTATTCATACCTTTAGGGAGAGTATCAGCTTAAACACGGCTGAAGAAAGTTTTAAGCAAGGTTTTAAGGAAGCGTTAACGGGGGAGACCCGGCCTATTGAAACGCTGTGGGATATGAATGAACATTGATGTTGATTATACGCTTGAGTTTAAGCGCAATATTCGGCAGCTCATCAAAAATATCCCTCTATCCGCCAAGACATAGAGCCTATTATTCAAAGTTTGCAGTAAGGCGAATTATTGGGCGATAGAATTCAGCACAGCGGGTACGTTATTTATAAGCTCAGAGTCAAAAACAGTGATAACCGGAAAGGTAAAAGTGCGGGCTATCGGATCATTTATTATGTAAAAACGGCTGCCAATATTGTGCTGGTCCCTATTTATTCAAAATCAGAACAGTCAGATATAACCGCTAATGAACTAAAAACCATCATTAAGCAATTCGATACCGGCAATCCTGAATCCGGAAATGTCGGATGAAGAATATCTAAGTATTGAAGAAAAAAGACGGCATTTGCAACATACGAGGCATTTTTTATGAATCACATCCACGAAATAAATACACAGTGCCAAAGATTGCCGGAAGATTTACAAAAAGAGGTGTTGGATTTTATTTTCTTTCTGGAATCACGATACACGCTCAAGCGTAGCGGGCAAACCGGCCCTGTTTTAACCGATGCCGAGCTTGAGCAAGCTTGCGGCATTTTAAAAGCGCCGCATGGCATAAGCCTGGAGCAGATGGAGGACGCTATAAAAAAACGGGGTGGCGACTTATGATTGCGGTTGACACTAATATTTTGGTTCGAATATTGATTGACGACCCCAGCGCAGTTAAACAAATGGATCTTGCGAAAGCCTTGCTCAAAAAAGCAAGGCAGGTTTTTGTTCCGCAAATTGTTCAGATTGAGTTGGTTTGGGTATTGGAAAGCGCTTACGGCTTTGATAAGGCAGCCGTCATTACCGTATTAAAACATCTGCAACAATCAGTCGTCTTTGTTCTTCAACAGGCAAACCAGTTCGATGCCGCGCTCATTCATTTTGAAAATCAAGCGGCTGATTTTTCAGATTACCTTATCTTGTCGGCCTGTTTGGAAGATAAGCATCAGTTGTTTACTTTTGATAAGAAGTTTGCACGCTTACAGTTGGTCAATTTACTTAAGGAATAACAAGGCTTGCGATATGAAACTCAAATTTAAACATCAAGCCTACCAAGCCAACGCCGTCGATGCGGTGGCGGATTGCTTCGCCGGACAGTCGCTGACCGGCGGCATACAATACCGTGTCGATCCCGGTCGGGTCAATAAGGGCGGACAGCAAAGCCTGCTCGATGAATCCGGTTTCAGGAATGGGGAAATAAGCAAATCGATTAATTTGCTGGAAAATATTCACGCCGTGCAACGCCGCCAAAACCTGCCTTAGCAAAATCACTTCCGGGCAAGTCAAATACGATGTGGTGGACAGTTACGGCAAATTGATGGAATTCTATCTCCTCGCTCCTACGGCAGTGGCGCAACGCGAGGGAACGATAAAAACTTGAAACAATCTTAACCTACCTTTATGCAAAATATTGAAATTCCCGTCTGGCCTTACGTTTACGGCCAACCTTCCGGCACCGGAAAAATCCGCAGTTTACCCGAAGATTTTATCGTTAAAGAAAACCTGTCTTTTGAACCGTCGGGCGAGGGCGAACACGCTTTTTTACAAATAGAAAAGAAAGGCGAAAACACCGAATATGTCGCCAGGCAGTTGTCCAGGTTTGCCAACGTCAGGCAACGCGATGTCAGTTACGCCGGATTAAAAGACCGCTACGCGGTCACGACGCAATGGTTCAGCGTCTGGTTGCCGGGCAAGGTCGATCCCGATTGGGCGCAGTTTGAATCGGATAGCATCAAGGTATTGCACTTCGTGCGCCATGCCAGAAAACTCAAGCGCGGCGTGTTGTCAGGCAACAGCTTTAAGCTGGTGGTTCGCGATTGGCAGGGCGATCCAGCCAAAACCATTCAGCAGTTGGAATTGATTAAAGCCAACGGCATCGCCAATTATTTCGGCTCGCAGCGTTTCGGTAACGAGGGCCAAAATGTCAGTAAAGCCCTGGCAATGTTTGAGGGCGAAAAAGTGGGCCGGGAGCAGCGCAGTATTTATTTGTCGGCGGCCAGGTCGTACCTGTTCAACCTGATTTTGGCTGAGCGGGTAAGGCAAAATAACTGGAACCAGCCGCTGGCAGGCGACACCTACCAATTCGATTTGTCGCACAGCTGCTTTCAATCGGAGCAGCCCGACGCTGAAATCATCCGGCGTTTGGCGGTCAAAGACATTCATCCCACCGGCGTATTATGGGGCAGGGGACATGCCGATGTGTCTGCCGATGCGCTGGGTATTGAGCAAGCCGTTATCGACGCACATCCGCTATTGGCTCAGGGCTTGATAGCGAGTGCTGTAGACCGGGACAGACGCGCATTAAGGGTTAACGTGCAGGATTTACGCTGGCAGTTTATTGATGACGCAACGCTGGAGCTTGGTTTTACCTTGCCGGCGGGGAGCTATGCTACCTCGGTGTTG
>Ga0208885_100265_pt1 | contig 22784 bp, 11 predicted proteins | sample LakWasMe74_LOW10_2_FD_183902 | JGI IMG/M metagenome (GOLD analysis project Ga0208885, IMG submission 183902) | Freshwater sediment methanotrophic microbial communities from Lake Washington under simulated oxygen tension - Sediment Metagenome... | ecosystem: Environmental > Aquatic > Freshwater >...
CCACCTTCAACCGCTTCACCCGCGTGGTGCGCGACGTCAGCAAAGAACTGGGCAAAGACATCGACCTGGTGATCAGCGGCGGGGACACCGAACTCGACAAAACCGTCGTCGAAAAAATCGGCGACCCCTTGACCCACCTGGTGCGCAACTCCATGGACCACGGCATAGAAGCCGCCGAACTGCGCCTTGCCCGAGGCAAGCCCGCCAAAGGCACGCTCAAACTCAACGCCTACCACGACGCCGGCAGCATCGTCATCGAAGTCAGCGACGACGGCGGCGGCCTGAACAAAGAAAAAATCCTGAATAAAGCCATCGAACGCGGCCTGGTCGCCGAGGGCGCGGCCCTGAGCGACAAAGAAATCTACAACCTGATCTTCGAAGCCGGATTCTCCACCGCCGATACCGTCAGCAACCTGTCCGGCCGGGGCGTCGGCATGGACGTCGTGAAACGCAACATCCAGGCCCTGCGCGGTAGCGTTGACCTGGACAGCGTCGAAGGCCGGGGCAGCACCATCCGCATTCGCCTGCCGCTGACCCTGGCCATCATCGACGGCTTCATGGTCGGCGTCGGCAACGCCGCCTACGTGATCCCGCTGGACATGGTGGTCGAATGCGTCGAATTAAGCGCCTGGGAAAGCGGCGAGGGCGGCGGCCAATACCTGAACCTGCGCGGCGAAGTGCTGCCGTACCGGCGGCTGCGCGATTACTTCGACATCGACGGCGAGCGGGTGCAGCGCGAGAACGTCGTCGTAGTGCGCTACGGCGAGCACAAGGCCGGGTTGGTCGTGGACAAACTGATGGGCGAATTCCAGACCGTGATCAAACCGCTGGGCAGATTGTTCAAAGGCGAAAAAAGCATCGGCGGCTTCACCATTTTGGGCAGCGGCGAAGTGGCGTTGATCGTCGACGTGCCGGGATTGATGGGGCAGATAGAGCACGAAAGGGCTGCTGGAGAGAGCGTATCGTTCCCACGCTCCGGCGTGGGAACGCAGTGGTAGACGCTCCCGCTAAGACGAGAAACATGTCGATAGACAGACCTTCCAGGTTTTTAAAACCTGGAAGGTCTAGCGTGCAACGTTCCGAGCAGGCGAGACGTTTCGAACGGAGCAACAGGCCCGGTCCGACTTCGTATCGTTCCCACGCTCCGGCGCTCGTCGTTATACACAAATGTTCAAGCACACCTCGTTCCCACGTGCTACGTGGGAATGCAGGGCTGGACGCGCTGCGTCCCGTATACGCGACGTTGCCCGTGACTCGCGGCGCAGCGCGCCTTGACGGCATTCCCACGCGGCGCGTGGGAACGAGAAAAAAGATTTACCATCCTGGGCAGCGGCGAAGTGGCGTTGATCGTCGATGTGCCGGGATTGATGGGGCAGATAGAGCACGAAAGGGCTGCTGGAGAGAGCGTATCGTTCCCACGCTCCGGCGTGGGAACGCAGTGGTAGACGCTCCCGCTAAGACGAGAAACATGTCGATAGACAGACCTTCCAGGTTTTTAAAACCTGGAAGGTCTAGCGTGCAACGTTCCGAGCAGGCGAGACGTTTCGAACGGAACAACAGGCTCGGTCCGACTTCGTATCGTTCCCACGCCGGAGCCGGACGGGGGTGTAACCCCATCCGCAATGTTTAACGGATGAAAATATGGCAATAGTTATTGAAAACGGCAAGTGCAACTCCGGTCCCGCTCGGAGTGTTTCAGAGTCGTCATACCGGCATGGATGCCGGTATCCAGAGCCATGGACGGTAACTTGGCGGTTCTACAGGTGCTTGAGTAACAGGAAGTTTCACCTCCCTGTGCCTGGGTTCCGGCATCCCTGCCAGAACGACGGCGTCTCTCAGATACTTGTGTATAACGACGAGCGCTCCGGCGTGGGAACGCAGTGGTAGACGCTCCAGCGTCCCGCAACTCTGGAGCGTTGCAGACTGAATTCCCACGCCGGAGCGTGGGAACTATAAAAATTTTTTATAAATAACAGGAAGATAAACCGTATGTTTAAGAATATGAAAGTCGCAGTAAAACTCGGGCTCAGCTTCGCGCTGGTGCTAACGCTGTTAGCCATTATCGCTGTCGTGGGTATCGGCAATATGGGCAGCATGGCGGAAAGCGCCCGTCTCATGGTCGAAGACCGTTATGCTAAGGTAAAGCTTGTCAACGATGCGGGCGCAAAGGCTCTGGATAATGGTCGAGTCATCCGCAACATCCTGTTGGTTAATGATGAGGCCAAAATGGATGAGTTTAAAAAAGCCGTTCAAAGGAACCGCGATGAGAACAAGGATATGCTGGATAAACTTGACGGCATGGTCAAATCTCCGAAAGGGCGCGAACTAGTCAAAGCCATCTGGGAACAGCGCGAGCAACTTAGCGACAAATTCGACATTTTCTACGGATTGCTGGCCGATAAAACCAAAGGCAAGCAGCCTGCTACCGATTATCTGCTGAAAGAATTTGCGCCGAACAATACCGCCTTCATCAAAGCGCTTAGCGATATGGCCGATTTCCAGGACGACTTGATGGTTCAAAGCGCTAAAGATGCCGCCGATCTTTACGACTTCAGCCGTAATTTGATGTTGGTTATCGCCTTTATCGCTTTGGTATTGAGCACACTCATCGCTTGGCTGGTAACCCGGAATCTGATGAAGCAATTGGGCGGCGAGCCGGATGCGGTTGTTGAAATCGCCGACAATATCGCCGCGGGCGACCTGAGTTCCAAGATCGAGTTGAAGACCGGCGACACCACCAGCATGATCTACTCCATGAGCGTGATGCAGGATAACCTGATCAATATTGTTGCGGAAATTAAGAATATCGTCGTCGCCTCCAACAAGGGCGACTTCAGCGTCAAGATGAACATGGAAGGCAAGATGGGCTTTAACAAAGAACTGTCCGAACTGCTCAACCAATTGTCCGATACCGTCGATAGCGGCTTCAATGACATCATCCAGGTATCGGAAGCTTTGGAGCAAGGCGACTTGACCCAAACCATTACCCGCGAATATCAGGGACTGTTCGATCAAGTCAAGCAAAGCCTCAACAACACCGTCGACAAGCTGTCGCAAGTCATCGGCGAAGTCAACAGTGCCGCGGCCAACATCGCCGGGGCCAGCGAAGAAGTCAGCGCCACCGCGCAAAGCATGAGCCAGGCAACCAGCGAGCAGGCGGCCAGCGTCGAGGAAACCAGCGCTTCGGTCGAGCAGATGTCGGCCTCGATCAACCAGAATACCGAAAACGCCAAAGTCACCGACGGCATGGCGACCCAGGCCAGCACCGAAGCCGTGCAAGGCGGCGAAGCGGTTAGAGAAACCGTGGGCGCAATGAAGAGCATCGCCGGAAAAATCGGCATCATCGACGACATCGCCTATCAAACCAACTTGCTGGCCCTGAACGCGGCGATTGAAGCGGCCCGCGCCGGGGAACACGGCAGGGGCTTTGCGGTGGTTGCCGCCGAAGTGCGGAAATTAGCCGAACGCAGCCAGATTGCCGCGCAGGAAATCGGCGAACTGGCCGAAAGCAGCGTCGAAATGGCCGAAAGCGCCGGCAAACTGCTCGATACCATCGTGCCGTCGATCAAGAAAACTTCCGACCTGGTGCAGGAAATCGCCGCAGCCTCCGAAGAGCAGTCGTCAGGCGTCAACCAAATCAATACCGCGATGGATCAGTTGAACCAGATTACTCAGCAGAACGCCAGTTCATCGGAACAGTTGGCCGCCACCTCGGAAGAAATGAGCGGACAGGCCGCGCAATTGCAAGAGCTTATTGCGTTTTTTACCGTGAGCGGCGGCGCAGTATCGGCGTCTTTGAAGGCCAAGCCGGTCGCGCGACAGGCGCTTAACAAAACAGCGGCAAGACGAGCGCCTAACGAAGCCGAATTCGTCAGATTCTAGGAGATCGGCATGAAAACAATCGCACAAGCAACGCAGCCTCAGCCGGTCCCGGTCGACAGTCATGGACATGAAGAACAACAGCAATATCTGACCTTTATGTTGAGCGGCGAAACCTATGCCATCAGCATCCTGCGCATCAAGGAAATCATTCAATACGGCCAACTGACCGAAGTGCCGCGGATGCCCGATTTTATCCGCGGCGTTATCAATCTCAGAGGATCAGTGGTGCCGGTGATCGATTTGAGCGCGCGTTTCGGCAAGTCGGCCACCGCGCTGGGACGGCGCAACTGCATCATCATTATCGAAGTTGCGGTAGGCGCGGAAACCCAGAGCGTCGGGGTGATGGTCGATGCGGTCAACGCGGTGCTGGAGATTCCGGCCGCCGAGATCGAACCGGCACCCAGTTTCGGCACCAACATCAGAGCCGACTTTATTGCCGGCATGGGTAAGATCAACGGCAAGTTCGTGATCATCCTGAACATCCACCATGTGCTGTCGATGGATGACATGGAGGCGTTGGTTTCGATGGGTTCCGGCAGTTCGGCTGCCGAGTTGGCAAAGACGGAGTAAAGACCTTCCAGGTTTTTAAAACCTGGAAGGTCTAACACGCAACATTCCGTAGTTTGGGATTTACTCTCGTTTCCGCTCCGGCGTCCCGGAACCGGTGCGGGTTGAGGTGTTTCGCAACGCTGGAGCGGTTGCGGACTGAATTCCCACGCCGGAGCGTGGGAACTATGTAATGTGGTAGGAGCGGGCCGCGCCCGCGACATTTGGGCAGCGATTGTTAAGTTGTAGCGCGATCATCGCGGGCGCGGCCCGCTCCTACAACGCTTAACAGGCGCGCGTGGGCAGCGGACCTGTGGCCGGACGGGATTCGCAACCCCGTCCCGCTTGACACAGCATTGGGCGTGAGGATTCCCCTACAGTCAATTACCCGAAACAGTGTAAGCCAATCCTTACGAAAAATCAGGCTTACCCGATTGTAGGCGTAGCGAGATAAGTTCAGACTTAACGAACTGCGGTCAATGCGCGCTTCCGGGACATAACGATGAGCGCATGGACGAGGGCGACGGGTAGAGTGCATCACACTTTTTTAGACCTTGGTAAGCGAAACGATTCAAGAATGGTATGAGATGTGTTCCCGGCGGGGTTAGCTATCAGGATTTTACCGGCATACGCAACGGGCGGCGCAGCGTTGCTGCCGACACCGTGTTGATGAAACACAATCCATAGCTCAATAATAAAGAGAATAAGCAGCCATGAAAAACAATCAGCCTATCACCCAACACGAAGTCCATTTTTCCGAAGACGACCGACTGGTTTCCACTACCGATTTAAAAGGCGTTATAACCGCCGTCAGTCCGGCATTCGTCAAAATAAGCGGTTTTTGCGAACGGGAATTGCTAGGACAAAGCCACAATATCATTCGTCATCCCGATATGCCTCCGCAAGCCTTCCAATCGTTGTGGGAGACGGTCAAGGCCGGCCGCACCTGGAACGGCCGGGTCAAAAACCGCTGTAAAAACGGCGATTATTACTGGGTCGATGCCCATGTATCGGGGATTTTCGATAATGACCGTATCGTAGGTTATCGCTCATTACGCTTCAAACCTTCACGCGCCCAGGTCGACGAGGCCCGCAAACTGTACGCCGATATTAATGCCGGGCGCATCAACGATCCGTTCAAGCCGGGAAAACTAAAAGCGCTGTTAAGCACTATCAAACTTGGGCAAAAAATCATGCTGTTGGTGGTGCTGGCGGTGATGATGTTTGCGCTGCCGAGCTGGTTATTGGTAACGCGCGCCAACGAAGAAGTGGCGGTTGCGGATAATGAAAAACTGGGCGTCGAATACGTACGCGAAACCATGAAGCTGGTGCAGCTCGTTCAACAACACCGGGGGCTCGCCAATATGGTGTTGTCCGGCGACGCGGGCAGTGCCGACAAGTGGCTGGCCAAGCGCCGCGAAGTCAACAAACAGGCCGAAGCGGTTGATGCGGTTAACAACAAATTGTCCAAGCTGGGTTTGACCGAGTCCTGGAAAACCGTGCGCAGCGATTGGGAGCAACTTGCGGCCGCGGCTGCCGGATTGGATGCCAAAACCAGCGTGACGCGACACACCGCATTGATTGAAGAAATACTGACCTTCAACCGTAAATTAAGCGATGTGTCTTATCTGGCGCTGGACCCGGATGTCGATACTTATTACATGATAATGATCTCGATTTATCAGTTTCCGGATGTGACCGAATTACTGGGCAATTTGAGAGCAAAAGGCGCGGGCATACTGGTGAAAAAAGTGGCCAAGCCTGAAGATACGGCGGTTCTTCAGCAGTTGATCGGGGTGTTGCGTAAAAGCCAGGTACTCATAGAAGAATGCATAGCAAAAATCACCGGCGTCGACGAAGCGTTACGCGACGATAGCCGGAAAATGGTCAGCGACACCGATAAAGTCGTTCATTTAATCGAAGAAAAAATTATCAAACCGGCGACATTGGAACTTTCCAATAAGGAATTCTTTGACGTGCTAACGCTAAGCGTCGACCAGCACTTCGCTGTTTCCGAAAACTTCAGCAAGGCGCTGACCAAGGCGTTGGATGCCAGAATCGAGCGTATCAATACCCGTAAATACGCGATGCTGGCTGTGGCGCTAAGTTTGTTTGTCGTTTTTGCGATAGTGAGCGGGTTCATCGTTCGCGGTATTTTGCGCCCGGTTTCGGCAATGGTCGAAGCGGTAGGTAAACTCGGGCGCGGTGAAATGCCTGCGCACGACGCGGTCGATTACGGGCTGGAGTTCAACCAGCTTAAAGAAGGCTTGAATTCTGCGGTGTTAGGGGTGCAGGCATTGATTGCCGATTCCGTTATGCTGTCGCAGGCCGCCGTCGAGGGCAAGCTGTCCACCCGCGCCGATGTCAGCAAGCACCAGGGCGATTACCGCAAGATTATCGCGGGCGTCAACACGACGCTGGACACCGTAATCGTCCCGCTTACTCAAGTGCGGAATATGTTGGTCGGCATGGAACAGGGCGATATGACGCAGCAAATTACCGAACACTATCGCGGCGAGCTTGAAGAATTGCGCAACGCGGCCAACAACACGGCGACCAAGCTTTCGCAAACCATCAGTGAAGTGATCGGCGCAACCGAACAGCTCGGCGCGGCCTCCGAGCAGATCAGCGCCACCGCGCAATCCTTGGCGCAAGCCGGCAGCGAGCAGGCCGCCAACGTCGAGGAAACCAGCGCTTCCATTGAACAGATGTCGGCGTCGATCAACCGGAACACCGAAAATGCCAAAGTCACCGACGGCATGGCTATTCAAGCCAGCAGCGAAGCGGTGCAGGGCGGCGACGCAGTCAAGGAAACGGTGAGCGCGATGAAGAGCATCGCCGGTAAAGTCGGCATCATCGACGACATCGCCTACCAAACCAACTTGCTGGCCCTGAACGCGGCGATTGAAGCGGCCCGCGCCGGAGAATACGGCAGGGGCTTTGCGGTGGTCGCCGCCGAAGTGCGGAAACTGGCCGAACGCAGCCAGTTAGCCGCGCAGGAAATCGGCGAATTGGCCTCCGGCAGCGTTAAGACGGCCGAAAGCGCGGGCAAGCTGCTCGATGCCATCGTGCCTTCGATCAAGCTTACTTCCGAGCTGGTTCAGGACATCGCCGCGGCCTCCGAAGAGCAGTCGGCAGGCGTAGGCCAAATCAACACCGCGATGGATCAGCTCAACCGGATCACCCAGCAGAACGCCAGTTCATCGGAACAGTTGGCCGCCACTTCGGAACAGATGAGCGGACAAGCCGCGCAGCTACAGGAGCTGATGGCGTTCTTTACCGTGGCGGATAGCGCCGGATCGATGTCTCCCAACGCCGCGGTCAGGACAACAAAGGCGGCGTAATTGGCGGTTAACGAGGCCGAATTTGTATGGTTTTAGGGTATGAGTGAAATGAGGCAAGCGGCACAGACTGGAGGTAAAGCCGATGCCGTTATATTTAAGCGCAATGATGTTGTAGGAGCGGGCCGCGCCCGCGACATTCGGGCAGCGATTGTTAAGTTGCAGCGCGATTATCGTGGGCGCGGCCCGCTCCTACAACGCCAGGTTATGCCATGAAAGTTTTAATTGTTGATCGGGCGTAAGCGGTGCGTAGCGCCTGAGAACGGGAAATATAAAGGTATTTATATGAATCAGTTAAAAGCTATCGAGGAAATCAATGAGGAAATCGGCAATATTGTTGCCGTTGCCGCAAGTATCAGACTGAGCGCGACCGGCAGTCACGTTGCAGGCGGGGGCTTGGTGGAGCGTGAACTGCAAATGTTCAGCGAGAAGATCGCGACGGCCATGCAAAGCCTATCCGCCTTGATCGACTGGCAGGTAGCGGTAAACGCGGGCAAGCGTAGCGGGGCGCTCACCCAGGCATATGTCGCCTCGGCATGCGCAGGCGCACAGACCGATGAAATAGAGCAATTTATTGAGAGTCAAGTGCGCGAGTTGCAGATCAGCATGATGCGCACTGCAAAGCAATGCGCATCGGGCTTGCTGATTGCCCGCTCGGTCGATCGGGACACGGAGCGCAGTTGCGCGATGCCGCCGGAATTACGCCCGATGACGGAAGATGTCGCGGGGGCTGTCGGACATATTGCCCGGCGTTTAAAAAAACTTGAATTGCGATTGGCAGAGGCAGCGTTATGGAACAAACACCGCTATCCGGACTACACCGACGAAGTCTGGATTACCGACGACGCTACGATGATGTCGGTCGATCCATAAGGTTAGGACGTTTGTTCAGATGCTTGCCGCAATCAGCGCGCGGTTGGCCTATTAATCGGGCATGGCACGCCCTGTGGCGGCGATAAAAAACAAATGACATAAAGGGAATGAAAAAAATGACCGCATACGCGACGTACAAAGCTAACCTTGCCGAAGTGGCGCTGCAAGAGAAGGAATTCATACAAATTCGCGATCTGATCCACCGCATCGCCGGCATCAACATGTCGGCCGCCAAGAAGCCGCTGGTGACCGGCCGTCTGGCCAAACGCCTTAAACATCATGGACTGGCGAGCTACAGCGAGTACTATCGCTTGATTACCGCAGCCGGCGGCAAAACGGAACTGCAAATGGCGGTGGATTTGCTGACCACCAACGAAACGCATTTTTTCCGCGAGCCCAAGCATTTCGATTTTTTGCGCCAGTGCGTTTTGTCGGCGCGAAAACCCGGCAAGACCCTGCGCATCTGGAGCGCCGCCTGCTCCAGCGGCGAGGAGCCCTACAGCATTGCGATGCTGCTGGATGAAGTCTTGGGCAATGCGCCGTGGGACATCGTGGCCTCCGACTTGAGCACGCGGGTTCTGGAAAAGGCGCGTACCGGCCTTTATCCTTTGGAGAGGATGTCGGAAATCCCCCGGCATTATTTGTCGAACTACTGCCTTAAAGGCACCGGCGCCCAGGAAGGAACATTACTGATCGAGCGCAAATTGCGCGAACGGGTGCGGTTCATACACTATAACCTCACCGAAGCGCCGCCGAAACTGGGCGAATTCGATGTGATATGGCTGCGCAACGTGATGATCTATTTCGATCAGGACACCAAACGCCAGGTGGTATCGCGGCTGCTGTCGCTGCTGCGCCCCGGCGGACATTTCCTGGTCGGCCATTCAGAGACCCTGAACGGCATCAACGAAGACGTGCGCCTGGTGCAGCCGGCCGTTTACCGGAAACGCTGAAATGATCAGGCCTTTACATCCCATAGAGATATTTCTCCAGCCCGGCGATCATTACTTCGCCGACCGCGACACACGCATCCGCACCGTGCTCGGATCTTGCGTGTCAATGACCTTTTGGCATCCGCGACTGTTGGTCGGGGCCATGTGCCACTACATGCTGCCGGAACGCGGCAGCGAGCGCAGGGAAGGCGACTGGCCTGCGCCGGACGGGCGTTATGCCGATGAGGCAATCGTCCTGCTGCTGAACAAAATGGATGAGGTCGGCGCTTCCCATAAGGAATACCAGGTCAAGTTATTCGGCGGCGGCAACATGTTTCCCGAAACCAATAAAAATGCCAATGCGATGTCCCAGATCGGCAGCAGGAATGTGCAAGCGGCCCGGCGGCTGGCGAAACAACACGGTTTTACTTGCGTGGCCGAGCACTTGGGCGATATCGGACATCGTAACGTGATTTTTGAAGTGTGGAGCGGCGAAGTGTGGGTTAAGCATAGCAATGTGTTGACCATAGCCGATCGACAAGCCATGAACAGGAGGCTTGGGTGACTCGGATCAAAGTGCTGATAGTGGATGATTCTGCGGTGGTGCGGCAGGTATTGACCGCCAATTTGTCGCAAGATCCGGGTATTGAAGTGATCGGCACCGCTTCCGATCCGGTGTTCGCCATGGCCAAGATGCAGGGACAATGGCCCGATGTGATCGTGTTGGACGTGGAAATGCCGCGCATGGACGGCATCACTTTTTTGAAACAACTGATGTCGGTACGGCCCACGCCGGTGGTGATCTGTTCCACGCTGACCGAAAAAGGCGCGGAAACCACTATGCAGGCGCTGGCGGCGGGCGCGGTGAGCATTGTCGCCAAGCCCAAGCTAGGGCTGAAGCAATTTTTGCAGGAAGACTCGGAAAGCTTGGTTATCGCCGTTAAAGCAGCGGCCCGCGCCAACTTGCGCCGCCTGGCGGCATCGTCGGCAACCGCGTTGCCGCCGGTGCAGGCCAAATTAACCGCAGACGCGATTCTCCCGGCCGGCGTCCATGCAATGGCTGAAACCACAGACCGGGTTATCGCCATCGGCACTTCCACCGGCGGCACGCAGGCGCTGGAAGTGGTCCTGACCGCCTTGCCGCGGGTCTGCCCCGGTATCGTTATCGTCCAGCATATGCCGGAAAAGTTTACCGGCGCTTTCGCTGCCAGGCTGAATAATCTGTGTCAGGCCGAAGTGCGCGAAGCTGTCAACGGCGACCGGGTGATGCCGGGATGCGCACTGATCGCGCCGGGCGGGCGGCACATGCTGCTCAAGCGTAGCGGAGCCCGGTATTACGTTGAAATTGTCGACGGGCCGCCGGTCAGTCGTCATCGTCCGTCGGTCGACGTGTTGTTTAGGTCGGTCGCCACGTGCGCGGGCAAGAATGCATTGGGCATCATCATGACCGGCATGGGCGATGACGGCGCCAAAGGTTTAAAAGAAATGCACGACATGGGCGCGCGTACCGTGGCTCAGGATGAAGACAGCTGCGTGGTGTACGGCATGCCGAAAGAAGCGGTCAAGCTGGGTTGCGTGGATAAGGAGCTGGCGCTGGGCCGGATTGCCTATGAGATCGTCGGCTACGGCGGCGGGCGATAGGCCGATGTTAAGTCAGGACGCGCCATTGCCGGACGGGGCATGCGGTCCGGTCCGGCGTTAGTGATAAGTAATCGAGCTAAAGTTTTCGGGTATTTTGGAGTGCAAGCTCTGCTTGCAAAGCAGGCAAAGCCTGCACTCCGGCTATTAGCAACTTGACCAAGTTATTTCGTACACATTGCTAAGTCAAAACGTTAGAGACGGGGTTGCAAACCCCGTCCCGCTTTAGGTGCGCGGCGCGCCCTATAAGTAGTTGGGCAAGAGTTTTCCGGCATGTGTGGGAGCGGCTTTAGCCGCGATTGTCGCGGCTAAAGCCGCTCCCACACATGCCACTCATGTTAAGAAACTTATAAACACTTACTTATGGGTTGCGCGTCGAGCCAAGTACGCTAATAAAAAAATAAGAAATTGGACAACACTAAATTAATGTACAAAAACAGTTTTAAAATCGGCATCTTAGCGCTGGCGCCGATGTCGGCGTCGGCGGAAACTTTGCCGCTCGACACTCTGGTGGTTACCGGCATGGCGATGATCGCCGGGGCCGATGTACAAGCCGAATTGAGCCGGGCGGCAGCGTTGATCGATCGGGACATTGCCGAAAATCGCGGTTATCCGAATGATTGATTCTGGTAGGGTATGCTGCGCGTACCGTTTTTTATCGTCGTTGCTTAGGCAAAAGGTACGCGCAGCGTACCCTACGCGGCGGCATTCCCTCGCCGGAGCGCTCATCGTTATACACAACGATGTCCAAGAGTCGTCATACTGGCAGGGATGCCGGTATCCAGCGCCATGGACGGTAACTCACGGCTTCTTAGGGGCTAAATTTAAGCTAAGTACCCAACGACAGCTTCACATCCATGTGTCTGGTTTCCGGCATTCATGCCGGAATGACGAGCCAAGGGTGTCCCGCGTACACGTGTGTATAAAGACGAGCGCCGGAGCGTGGGAACGATGCAATTTTAACCTCCCCGGTGCGGCAACATCATGAAGCCGGGTTTAAAGCGCAAAATAGTACTGGTCTTGGTCGGCGTGCTGGCTGTGGTGACTGTGCTGGATGCTGTGTTGGCCTCCTATTTCACCAAGCGGCAAAACCAGGATGCCGCTTTTGCGACGCTCAAGCGCGATCTGCTGACCTGGCAGGACGAATTGCAGGATATGACTTTGCATATGCGCGCTGTGGCGCTGTCTGCGGTCGGCGAAACGGTGGCGCTGAATCAGTTGGCCGAACTTGAGGGGCTGGAATTTAAACAGGCCGATGCCTTGCGTAATAACAAGGAGGTTAAGGAAGCGGCACGAGCGCTGGGTTTCAGCAAGTCGGTTTCGTTGAACCGATTGCATCTGGTGCTGCGCTCCGGCGGATTTTCGGCGATTACGGTTTATATAGACGGCAAGTTGAGCCATCAGGTTGCCGTATCCGAAGTGGGCATGTTGGTCCGGCGGGCCAACGGCGGACAGGCCTGGATCAAGGCGGTCGCAGACGGCAACGGCAATCTGCCTATCCGCAATTGGCCGGCGTGGGAAGAAAGTCCGCCGCCACCGGTTGCCGACTCGTTGCCGCCGCTTGATAGGCCGCAGGTCGCCTTTACTTACCCTTCGGCGGATAGCATGATGATCGAAGTGGCGGTGCCGGTTGAGGGGCTTATAGAACATTCGCTGCCGCAAGGTAAAGGGCGTCCGTCGGAGCTTTCGGTGTTAGATAGCCGGATTGCCGGTTCGGTAAGCGATCCTTCCGCCTTCAGCGTAAATCAGCCGTCTTCGCCGTTTGCGATGGTGGTTTTCCGAAAGCGAATCGACCGGATTTTTTTGCAGGCGGTTGAGCGGAAAACCGGCCTGTGGCCGCTGCTATTTTCGCCGGACGGCTATTACCGCCAGCAGTTGGGACCGGTCAATTTAAGCTTGCAGCAACTATTGCCCGACGTTGCGCAGGCTGCATCGGCAGTAAAGTCGCAATCCGTCGTTACCGAGCAGGGTTCGTTTTATGTTGCCGCATTGCCCTGGCAATTTGAGCGGCAGCCGGGTTTTGTGCTGGCTTTGGTGGCGTCGCAGGACAGCACCTTGCAAAACATCCGGCAAACGGTGGCGGCTATTTTAACGGTCACCAGCCTGATTTTGGCGCTTAGCATCGGGATCGGCATATTTTGGGTCGGGCGCTTTATCGATCCGATCATCGCCCTGACCAATGCGGTAAAGGCGATTGGACTGGGCAGCGCGGGGCAGGTCGAATATTTGTTAACGACAGAAAGTCTCCGTCCGCTGTCTATTCAGGCCCCCGGCGAAGTCGGCGATTTGGCCTGGGCATTCGATTTAATGATCGCTGAGCTAAAAAAATCGTTCGATACGCTGGAGCAGCGGGTACAGGCTCGAACAGTCGAACTGCTCTCTTTGCAACAGGTGCTGGAAAAGCAAAACCGGCGCTTGGAAAAACAGAGCCTTGAACTGAGCGCCGGTAATCGCCTGTTGCAGGAAGAAATCGTCGAACGCCAATCGGCGGAAGAGTTGCTGCGCTTGCGCGAGCAGGAGTTTCGCAGCCTTGCGGAAAACTCGCCGGACAATATCGCTCGTTACGACCGGGAATGCCGCATAAAATATATGAATTCTGAATTGCGTGCCACGGTAGGCATCGCTGACGGTCCAGTCGAGGCGTATATCGGCAATACACCCAATGAAATATTTCCCGACGGCAGATTCGGGGCCTATCAGGAAACAATCAAAGGCGTCGCCGAAAGCGGACTGGAAGCCGAGATTGAACTGATGTTGCCGGATAGCGGCGACGGCATTCGCTATCATTTGGTGCGGATGGTGGCGGAACGGGATCAGGACGGCGAGGTGATGGGGGTGCTGATCATGGGGCGCGACATCACCGAGCGCAAACGCATGGAAGCGGAACTAAAAAGCCAGGCGGACTTTCAGCAGACAATACTGAACGCTATAACTGATGCCGGCATACAGTTGATGATGGTCGAGGAGGGCCGGATTATCCATGTCGGTAATCGCGCACTGGCCTACGAATTCGGGTTTACCGACGAAGACATCGACGCCCACCCTGCAATCGCCGACATCATTCACCCTGACGATCTGGCACGGGTAACGGACTACCTCGTTCACAGGATGGCCGGCGAAGCGGCTCCCAGCAGCTATGAGCTGGGACTGGTCACGCGCAACGGAGAGCGGCGGGAATTCGAAACTTCCGTCGCTATCGTGCCGGACTCCTATCCCGTCCGTATTATCACCGTCGGCAAGGACATCACCGAGCGCAAACGCATGGAGGAAACGCTTGCCAATCGAGAACAAGAACTTCGCGCTTTGGCGGAATCCTCGCCGGGCATGATGGGCTGCTTCCATTTGCGGCCGGACGGTTCCGTTTACATGCCTTATGTGTCTGCGAATATTCGGGCGCTGTTCGGCCTGCGCCCGGAAGATGTCGCCGATAATGCCGAGCCCCTGCTGGCGCTGAACCATCCTGGCGACGCCCAACGGGTGCTCGACTCGATCGCCGAATCGGCCCGGACCATGAGCACATGGCACCTGGAATACCGGATTTTGCATCCCGACCGGGGGGAGCGCTGGATGGAAGGTCATACCAGCCCGGAGCCTCACCCTGGCGGCGGCATTGTCTGGTACGGATACGTTCACGACATCACCGAGCGCAAACATGCCGAGATCGAAAAACGGCGCTTGATCAATATTCTGGAGCAATCCGCCGATTTTATCGGCAGCGCCGATATGCAGGGCAACCTGACCTATCACAACCGCGCGGCGCTGCGCATGGTCGGCCTGCCGGAAGATGCCGATCTGTCGGCGATGCATTTTTCCGATATGCATCCGGCTTGGGCAGTAAAACTGATGCAGGAAACCGCAATGCCTTCGGTGCTGGCCGATGGCGCATGGCGGGGTGAAACGGCGCTGCTGCACCGGGACGGACGGGAAATTCCGGTTTCACAATTGGTGATGCTGCATCGGGATACCGATGGTCAACCGGAATTCATGGCCACTATCATGCAGGACATTACCGCGCGCAAGCAGGCCGAGGATGAAATTCTCGCCCTCAATGCCGGCCTGGAACGGCGGGTGCTGGAGCGGACCGAAGAGCTGCGCAGGCAAACCCGTTATCTGAGGACGATGATCGATACGCTGCCGATGATGGTTTGGTTTAAAGATACCGACAGCCGGTTTCTGGTCGTTAATCAGGCTTTGGCAAGGGTTTGCGCGCATGGCGTGGACGACTTGGTCGGCAAGTCCACGTTGGATTGTTGGCCTCGCGACTATGCCGAGTCCTACCTTGCCGACGACGCCGAGGTGATGGCAACAGGGCAGGGTAAGGTTTTGGAAGAACTTTTTGTCGATGAGCGCGATGCGGTTATTTGGGTGGAAACGTTTAGAACCCCGGTGGTGGATGAGGACGGCCGCATACTGGGAACGGTGGGCGTATCCCGAGACATCAGCGAGCGTAAGGCCGTGGAGGCTGCTCGGGAAGCGGCTTTGGCCGAGGCGGAACGTCTGGCGCAATTGCGTAGCAAATTCATGGCGCGGATGAGCCATGAACTGCGCACGCCGCTGAACGGCATTTTGGGTTACGCGCAGATATTGTTAGGGGAAAGTAAGCTGAACGAACGCCAGGATGGCATGGTGAGCGTGATACAGCAAAGCGGCGAACATTTGCTGAATCTGATCAACGATATTCTGGATTTTGCCAAAATTGAGGCGGGCAAGCAGGAGCTGAGCTTGAGCGACGTAGATCTGCCGCGGTTTCTGAGCAATATAGCCAGTATTGTCAGCGTTAAGGCGGAGCAGAAACAACTGGTTTTTGTCTGCGACATTGCAACGGATGTGCCTGTGGGCATTCGCGTCGACGAGTTGCGGATAAAGCAGGTATTGCTTAATCTACTGGCCAATGCCGTTAAATATACGGAACGAGGATGGGTCAAGCTGCGGGTCGGTCTATTGGAGAAGTCTTGTCCGGAGGGCGCGCATGTCGAATCGGGCCGCTTGCGTTTTGAAATACAAGATAGCGGTGTCGGTATCGAGGCCGGGCAACTGGAACGCATTTTTCAGCCTTTCGAGCAGGCGGGAGACCGGCGGTACAGCGGCGGCACCGGCCTGGGCCTGGTAATCAGCCGCGAGCTTGCCAGGCTGATGGGCAGCGATATTTTCGTCGCCAGCCGGATCGGCGAGGGCAGCAGGTTTTGGTTCGATCTTGATGTCCCGGTTGTGGAGGTCTGCGAGGCGATTAGGTCGGTCGAGCAGCATGCCGGCGGATATCGCGGGCCTCGCCGACGGGTGCTGGTGGTGGACGATACCGATATAAACCGGGCGTTGTTGATCGATATGCTCGGCGGCCTGGGCTTCGAGACAGCCGAGGCCGTTAACGGCAAGGCTTGCCTGGATAGCGTTGCAATCCAAGTGCCGGATTTGGTCCTGCTGGATATGGTCATGCCGGAAATGGACGGACTGGAAGCCGCCCGCCGCCTGCGCTGTTTGCCGGATTTCGGGCAAACGCCGATTATTGCGGTTTCGGCCGGCGCTTCGGGCATCGATATTGCCAACGCTATGGAGGTCGGCGTTAATGCGTTTTTGTCTAAGCCTGTTGAGATAAAAAAGCTGATGGAGCAAATCGCCGGGCTTTTAAAACTCGAGTGGATTTATGCGCAGCCTGAAGCCGAACCGGGGCCGCAATATAAGCCTGACGAATGGCTGGATGCGCCGCCAATGGAGGAGATGAGGATTTTGCATCAACTGGCGGAGGAGGGCAGTATGCGCGACATTATTACCCAGGCCGATTATTTGAGGGGGCTTGACCCGCGCTATCGCCCGTTTGCCGAGCAGTTGCGCGGTTTGGCCAAAGGCTACCAATCCAAAGCCGTTCTGGATCTGGTGGAGCGTTATATCGACAGGCGTCGTAACCATTCAGCTACAGATTGATATAGATGAACATTGATAAACTGAATTATGAAGAATTTACTCATTGTGTTATGACGGGCGAGATAAAAGGCGAAGGGCGAAAGGCGAAACGCTATCTCGCGCGATGCGCTTGGACGGCCTTATTCCGGTCTACGCCGGTATTGATCAGAATGACAATCGTTGGATAGGGAGCGAGTCATGAGCAGTGCGACAGCCGTGTTTGATAAACCCACTATTTTGATTGTCGACGACACGCCGGCCAATCTGGGCGTGGTGGTGGAGGGTCTGGAAAGCCGCGGCTACCGGCTGCTGATAGCCCAGGACGGTGCGGAGGGCTTGAAACGCGCGGCTTTGGTAAAACCGGACTTGATTCTGCTGGATGTGATGATGCCGGAGTTGGACGGTTTTGAAGTGTGCCGATGTTTAAAGAGCGATGCCGAGACCGCCGATATACCGGTGGTTTTTATGACGGCTCTGGGCGAGAGCGAACATACAATCACCGGATTCAAGGCGGGCGGCGTCGATTATCTTAGCAAGCCCATGCAGATCGATGAGGTCGTCGCGCGTGTCGGCGTGCATTTGAATCTGAGAGCTATGCAGCGGCAGCTGCAATTGCAGAATGAGCAATTGCAAGGGTATCAGCAGGAACTGGAGCTGAAAGTCGCCCGGCGCACCGCTGAGCTTAGCGTCGGCAACCGCTTGCTGCGCGAGGAAATCGAGGAGCGCAAGCGGGTCGAGAAGACGCTGAAATTTATTGCCCAGCGCGGCTGGATGGAAGGCGGCGAGGCCTTTTTGACCTCGCTGGCACGGTATCTGGGCCGGTTGCTGGAGATGGATTATGTGATTATCGACAAGTTGTCCTCAGACCCGAACCAAGCCGAGACGGTTGCCATCTACGCCAGGGGCGAAATGCTTCCGAATAGGCAATACAGTCTCGAATACACGCCTTGCGAGAATGTCATGGCGGGCGGCTTGTGCTGTTATTCGGCGGATGTGCAACAGCAGTTTCCCGAAGATGTTCTGTTGGCGGATATGCAGGTCGAAAGCTATATCGGCCTTCCGCTCTGGGATTCCACCGGGAAGGTGATCGGCCTGATTGCGGTGATGGACGGCAAGCCGATGCGCGATCAGCTTACGGTCACCTCGCTCCTGCAACTGGTGGCGACCAGCGCCGCGGCGGAACTGGAGCGCCGCCGATCCGAACAGGCGTTATTTGAGTCGCGGCAGTTCCTGAACCGGGTGATCGATACCATTGCCGATCCGGTGTTTGTTAAGGATAGGGAGCATCGCTGGATTTTGCTTAATCAGGCCTGTTGCGATCTTATCGGCCGACCCCGCGACGAACTGCTGGGCAAATCCGATAGGGATTACTTTCCGGAGCACGAGGCGCGTGCGTTGCGGGAGGGCGACGATGCGGTGTTCGACAGCGGACTGGAAAACGTCAGTGAAAATGAAATTACCGATGGTCAGGGCGTCAAGAGGACGATTTCTACGACCAAAAGCTGCTTTTCGGATAATAACGGCCAACCTGTTTTGGTCGGCATCATCAGGGATATTACCGAGCGCAAGCAGTATGAATTGAATCTGCTCAAACGCGCGCAACTGGAAGAGCAGTTGTCTTGCCTGGCGGCCAGCGTGCCGGGCTTTATCTACACGATTCGCCAGAGCCGGGACGGGCACGCCAGTTTTCCGTTTGCCAGCGCCGGCATCGAAGCGCTGTTCGGGCTGAGTCCCGAAGATATTCGCGACGACGCGGCGGTGCTGCGGGCGCGCTACCACCCCGACGATTTGCCGGGGGCGGTCGCGCAATTGGAAAAGTCAAGACAGCAGCTGTCGCCGTACCGTATCGAAATCCGGATTGTTCACCCCGACAAGGGCTTGCGCTGGATCGAAATCCGTTCCACGCCGCAACGGCAGCGGGATGGCAGCACCGAGTGGCATGGGCTGATGATAGACATCACTGAACGTAAAACCAGCGGCGAGCAACTGGCCTTGCTGGATTACGCGCTCGATCATGTCGGCGAAGCCGTCTACCTGATCGATGAAGACGCCCGCATCCTCCAGGTCAACGAAGAAGCGAGCCGGATGCTGGGTTATACGCGGGCCGAATTGCTGACGATGCGGGTCATCGACATCGATCCCGACTTCGGCCCGGAACAATGGCGGCAGCACTGGGGCGAGTTGATTTCCGGGATGAGCGCGATAACCTTGGAGACCCGGCATAAAACGAAACAGGACGGCATTGTCCCGATCGAAGTCAACGCTAATCCCATTATCTATCAGGGCCGAAATTACAATTTTGCCCTGGTGCGCGACATCTCCGAGCGTAAGCACATGGAAGAGAGGGTGCGGCAACGGGAACAGGAGTTTCGGGTGCTGGTGGAAAACTCGCCCGATCCTATCTTCCGTTACGACCGGGATGGTCGGCGTATTTATGTCAATCCGGCTGTGGCAAGGCTGGTCGGACGACCGGACTCTGAACTGATAAACAGGACGCCGTCGGATGCATCGGTGCTCAGCGCGAGCGAAGGGGAAAAACAGGAGCGGATCATCCGGCAGGTGCTGGACACGGGTCGGACTGCGGAGAGCGAGGTGGAGTTTATCACTTCCGATGGGCGGCGCTATTATTTCCATAACCGTTATGCGCCGGAATTCGGGCTGCTGGGCGAGGTGGACGGCGTGATTGCAATTTGCCGCGATATTACCAAGCGGAAGCTGGCGGAGAATCTGCTGTATCAGCGCGAGCGGGAGTTGCGGACTCTGGTGGAAAACCTGCCGACTATGGTGGTGCGCTATGATCGGAAGTTCCGGCGCATTTATGTCAATCCTGCTTACTCGAAACTCACCGGGCGCGCTGACGCGGAAATATTCGGCAACGCGCTCAGAGAGACGTGGCGGGCCACTAATATTTCCGCTGATGCGTATACGGCTATTTTGGCCGAGGTCATGCATAGCGGCAGAAAAACCGAGGTATCGTTGGAATGGACTGACGGCGACGGCCGTCTGATCAGTCATGCGATGAAAATTGTGCCGGAATACGATGTCGACGGCAAAGTCGGTAGCGTGTTGGCGCTGGGTTTCGATTTAAGCGATCGCCGTCAGCAGCAAATTGTCGAGGCCAACCGCCAGCGGGTGTTCGAGAAAATGGCGCACGGCGATAATCTTAACGGCATTTTGGAGCAGGTGGCTTTGTATGTCGAATCCTCGAAGTCCGGGCGGCATTGCGCTATTTTGTTGCTGGAAGAGGATAAAAAACATTTGCAATTCGTGGCCGCGCCTTCGTTTCCGGCGTCATATAGGGCGAAGCGGCTCAGCGAGGAGGACGGGCCTTGCTACGGCTGGGCGGCGTCGGCGTTGCGCGGCGAAAGGGTCATCGTGAAGGATATGCAGGCGCATCTGTGCTCGCCGCTGTGCCGGTCATTTATCGGCGAAATCGGCGCGGCCGCCTGTTGGTCTGAGCCGATTTTTTCCTCATCCAGCCAATTACTGGGGGTTGTGACGCTGTACCTCAATCATAGAGGGGAGCCCGATGAGGCTGATTTGGCGCTGCTGTTGCAAGCCGGGCATTTGAGTTCCATCGCTATCGAACGCAAACGCCTCGAACAGCAAATGTACCGCCAAGCCAGTTACGACCAGCTGACCGGGCTGCCTAACCGGCGTTTGTTCGGCAACCGGCTGCGCGAGGAAATCGCCAAGGCCGGGCGCGGCGCTTATAGCTTGGCGGTGCTGTTTATCGACCTGGATCGTTTCAAGGAAGTCAACGATACCTTGGGTCATGATGCCGGCGACGAGTTGTTGGTGGAAGCGGCGCGACGTATTTGTTCATGTGTCAGGGAGTCGGATACCGTGGCGCGCTTGGGCGGCGACGAATTTGTGGTGATTTTGCCTAAAGTCGACGAAAGCGTTCCGCAGGACCGAGTGGCGCAATGTATTGTCGATACGCTGGTCCGGCCATTCCGGCTTGACCAGCATCAGGCCTATGTCTCCGCCAGCATAGGCATTGCCTGCTATCCGAAGGACGCAGATAGCGCCGAAGTCTTGATCGGTTGCGCCGACCAGGCCATGTATGCCGCTAAAGATATGGGGCGCAATTGCTTCAGTTTCTTTACCCGCGGTATGCTGGAGCTGGCCCGGCAACGTCTGGAGCTGGTTAACGATTTGCGATGCGCGCTCGGCGCAGGCCAGTTCGAGGTGTATTACCAGCCGATTATCGAGATTGCCGGCGGTCGGGTGGTCAAGGCCGAGGCGCTGTTGCGTTGGCATCATCCCGAGCTGGGCCTGGTGCCGCCCGACCGGTTTATTCCCATCGCTGAAGAAACCGATCTGATTCAGGAGATAGGCGCCTGGGTGTTTCGCGAGGCTGCGGACACGGCTAAACGCTGGCTCGCCCTGCATGAACAGGATGGCGTAGGGCAAATTAGCGTCAACATGTCGCCGCGTCAGTTTACCAAAGAGAGCGGCGTTCAATCTGTCATTGATTATTTGCAGGCTGTCGATCTCGATCCTTCTTATATCGTCGTCGAGATTACCGAGGGTCTGTTATTGGATGACAGTTCGGCTATTACCGGGAAATTGGAGCTGTTTCGCGCGGCAGGGATGCAGCTTTCCCTGGACGACTTCGGCACCGGTTATTCGGCGATGGCTTATCTGAAAAAGTTTCACATCGACTATCTGAAAATCGACCGTTCTTTCGTCCGCGATTTGGAAACCGATCCCGGCGACCGGGCGATAGCGGAAGCCATTGTGGTAATGGCGCACCGTTTGGGTCTGAAGGTGATCGCGGAAGGCGTGGAAACCGAAGGCCAGAGGGCGTTGCTGATGGCGGTCGGCTGCGAGTACGTGCAAGGCTATCTGTATGCCAAACCGATGCCGGTCGAGGCGTTTTTGGCGTATGTCGCAGGGCAGTGTCGTTGAGTTAATCGGTTTGTCCAGCTATCCGCATTCCGGGCCAATTCAATTTCAGAGGCGTGGGCCGAGGCGGCCGGGCAAAAAAATACAAGCGTTAGCGAATCGGTGGATAAATCCAAATCTGAATTATAATTGGCGTAATTTTTTGGCGAACTGGATAGAACTATGCGGCAAACAATAAAGGCAAAGCACGAGCTTCGCTTGTATGAGCTTAAAAAAGCGGTGAACGATTTTCTTGAGCTGACTGAGCATTTAACGCTGCTTCAAGCCGTCAATGAAAAAGCGCGGGAGATGGCGCAGGCGGTTGATGTGTTGCAACAGTTGCTACAGCAGGGTTTGGTTGCCAATAAGCTGGTTAAGGCTATTAGTGATTCCGAGGCGGCGGCGTTGCTCGATGAGATTGTCGATGCCGATGCGGTTGGCGAGTTGGAGGCGTATATGCTGTCGGCGGCAGAGGGTATTGAAGATGCCGAGGTAACGCAGTTTTTAACCGAGATAATGGACAAGGTTGAGCGTAAATATAACCTGCTGCTTGAAAAAGCGCATGCTTATAATGCGTTGCTTAAAAGCTAGTAGTTACGTTGTACGGAAAACAGCGCCAATAAAGTCAGCGCTTGTTTGTATTCGGAATCAGGCAGGACGCTTAAGGCGCTTATCGCTTTTTGGGCTTCCTCGTCGGCGCGTTGTTCTGTGTAATCAATGGCTTTAGTGCTTTGCACGATGGCGTAAACTTCGTTGAAGGCATCGCGGTCGCCATTTTTAATGG
>Ga0208885_100271_pt1 | contig 22303 bp, 19 predicted proteins | sample LakWasMe74_LOW10_2_FD_183902 | JGI IMG/M metagenome (GOLD analysis project Ga0208885, IMG submission 183902) | Freshwater sediment methanotrophic microbial communities from Lake Washington under simulated oxygen tension - Sediment Metagenome... | ecosystem: Environmental > Aquatic > Freshwater >...
TTGGAAACAGGTAATGATTCCTATCGGCTTAAACAGCGTAAAAAGGAGCTAAATACGGAATAACCTTATTGTCTTGCTGGACATTATTCGACGCTGTTAGGTGGATACTTTTCAACGCTGATTGACAGCCAGTCAACTGGCTTTCGCCCGACAGATTGCGCGTTACTGTTTGGCTGATGAATGCTATAGAGCTTCCCTGTTAACCGATTTAAAAACACAAGCGAGTCTTCACCATCTGGGCGAAACAACCCTGATCGATTTTGTCGATGAAGTCATCGAAGAATGGCACGCATGGGGGAAACTGATTGAAGTTAACACTACCATTCAAAATTCTTTACCAAAAGCTACCTCCACTGAATCAAATTTATCAGGTTTGGATTTATTACTGGTCGATGATGACGCCATGATGCTCACACGTCTTTCCAAACAGCTTACGGAAGCAGGACATCGGGTCGAGGTCTGTCGCAATGGTGAATCTGCGTTGCAACATGTAATTGAGCACAAACCCCAAATAGTAATTACCGATTGGCACATGAAACCCATGGATGGGCTCGCTCTCTGCAAGGCGCTACGCACATCAGGCTTTGGTAAGAATCTTTACCTTATCATGCTCACTGGCACTGAAAACGAGGATGCTCTGGTTGAGGCTCTCGATGCCGGGATCGATGACTACCTAACCAAATCAGTCAGCTTGCGTGTGCTTCTGGCTCGCATCCGGGCCGGTCATCGTATTGTCTTGCTGCAGCAGGAATTAGAAAAGGAAAGCAGAGACACCCAGCGTTATACCGCCGAGCTGGCGGCAGCTAACCGCCGCTTGCGGATTATGGCCAATACTGACATTCTGACCAGTTTACCCAACCGCCGTTATGCGCTTGAACGCCTGGAGCAAGAATGGGCAACAGCGCAACGGTGCAAGCGTCCTATGAGCGTTTTGATGCTGGATTTGGATCACTTCAAATCGGTCAATGATACCTTTGGACACGATGTCGGAGACCAGGTACTGTCGCATACAGCCAAACTTATGAAAGAGGCCTCACGCACCAACGATATCGTTTGTCGATTGGGAGGTGAAGAGTTTCTGGTCATCGCCCCCAACACCGACGGCACCACAGCTCTGTTGTTGGCCGAACGTATTCGCAGCTCCATCGAAAAAAACCAATACGAGGGACTGGCACAGCACCAACCGATTACCGTCAGCATTGGTGTGGCTGGTTCTGTAGATGACAAGCTAGGCTGGAATGAATTGATGAAATTGTCGGATCAAGCTTTATATAGTGTCAAGCGCAGTAGCCGCAACGGTGTACAGCTTGTCACAAGCTAAAGCATAACGTCTCTTCTCCCAAAGAAAAAGGCTCTGCTATTTTCTGTTGACATTTCACCGTAGCCAAATCAAAGCCGTGGCAAAATGTGGGTTGATTATAATGAGTTCAGCACAACAAACACTGCCAGCTCAAGCGAGGTCAGTCCCAATCTTGCCATAGTCAGGTGTCAGGCGTGAACTGTGCAGCTTGGTCCACAACAAAAGGACAGTCAGAGAAAGAAACACCTGACCCCAGCCAGTGTATCGGCCAGCAGTACCCAGCCAGTCCCCATGCCAACACCCTTATGCAGTCTGGTGAGGAATGCGAAGACGTTTGCATCCTGACGCATAAGTATTACTTTACCCAGTATTCGGCGTTAGGAGAATGTTGCGGACTGTGAAAATCACCCGCCACTGGTTGGGTTGTCGGAAGTTTTGACCAGCCCAGGTCGTGGCTTTTGCATTGGCTGGAGGCGGCATGGGTAAGGCTAGTTCGACTTACGACTGTTCCATTTGCGCAGCCGGAATCTTCATCACTGCACGGTGATTAAGTAAAATTCCGCTAATGCCGAACAACAGACCCAACGCCGCGCCCACAGCCCAATCCAAGCATGGATACGGCGTAGCAATTTGAGCCATCGAATACGTTTAGGAGATGACTCGGCATCAAAGCGCGTGTCTGGGTTTGACGAGGCTTCTGGCCGCTTGATCGATGCCGGACATCACCCCTTCGGAGAATTGTCGGTGGGTTCTTTATCGGTGTTGAAGAGCAGACCCGCCAACACCGCCATAATCAGAATCGCGAGGGTTGCCTGGAGGAGCAGGAAGGCGCCGATCTTGTAATAGGCAAACAACGGATGCACAAAGCGGGTCAGCCATCCCGCCGCCTCGTTCGAAAGTGCGGAGAAGAAGGTTAAGTTGATCAGCCAGAATTTAATCCGCGAGGAAAGGGCGACGAAGAGCATAAGATGGGCGAGCGTCAGGATGAAGATGCTCATGGCGAGAAGATGAAAGTGAGTGATCTCCAACAGCCCCCGGTAACTGCTTGGCGGACGGAACTGTTCCTCGTTGCCCCGGTAATGGTCCACGACCGACTCATAAGTCAATCCCATCTGACCTAAGTAGAGCAGGAGGCTGGTCAGCCAGACGCCGACGCCAAAAACAAGAAACCAGATCAGGATGAGAGCAAGGAGCCGGTTTTCTCTCCATTCTCCGGTGACTACGAAACGCATTGCTTTTCCTTTTTTAAAGTATGGGAGGTGTGAGCCGCTTTTTGAGGTGAAGATCGGTCATAGCCGGGCCACACATGAGCTTGCCGGTTGGGCCGAAGTGAGAACCGTGGCAGGGACAGTCCCAGGTCTTCGCCTCGCTGTTCCAGACGATGTCGCAGGCGGCATGCGGGCAAACCGGGGAAAAAAGATGGATCGTTCCGCTCTCGTCGCAATAGGCGGCGGTTTTCTGACCGGCGATCATGACTATGCGCCCCTCCTCCCTCTTCATCACCGCCGCAAGCGCTTCCTCTTCCAGTTGCCATCGCATCACCCGCCGATCGCTTAGCGTAGCGACCAACAGCCAGCCCCCCGGCAGCGCCACCAGCGCATAGGTCAGCCAATGCCAGTAGGGGCCTTCCGGGCCGTAAGGTTCGGTTACCGCATGCCAGTAATAATTGTCGAGCGGCAGGGCTTGGGCTTCCGTCAGCTCATGAAAGCCATAGAACAGGAGTTGCACTATCAGGAGATACAGAAAGAGGGTTGTCGTCTGAAAGAAGCGGGTCAGATTGACATGGTGGCCATAGCGCGCCCAAGCCCAAGCGACACCGCCCGCCACTATCAGGCCGAGCACGCCGCCCGCAAGCAGCTCCGTCGAATGCACCTGGAACAGCAGAGCCGTGATCAGCAGGACGGTTTCCATTCCTTCCCGGCCGACCATGAACACAGTGAACGCGAACACACCGGCAAACGCTGAGGAACCTGTGCGCGCCGCTAATGTGGCCAGTTGCAGCCTGGGCGCCTGCATCACTTGGGCGGCATGGCGCATATGAATGGTCAGCGAGGCAACCAACAGCGCCGCAACCAAGGCCAAAATGCCTTCCCATAGCGGCTTGTTCTCGGCCTTCTGGAAGAGCAGGCCGGCGACGATGCTCGCACCAAGGGCGACCGCGATGCCCCAATGGACCGCCGGCACCAGGCGCGATCGCCCCGTTTGGCGGAGATAAGCCAGGCTGATGGCCACGATGAGAAAAGCTTCCAGCCCTTCGCGCAACGTAATGATAAAAGTGGCAAACATACATCTCCCCTAACAACGAGCCTGCAAGAAACCGCTATAAGGTGTTCCCGGTGCAGGCCACCTTCTTTTAACAGAGATCGCGCTCTGGCTGCACAGGGCCTCTAAGCCATGAACACTAGACTCACATCTGCGACTGCTGATAATTCTGCAAACCGATTTTGTCTATCAACTCCAGCTGGGTTTCCAGCCAGTCGATGTGACCTTGTTCGCCGGACAGGATGCCTTCAAACAGCTCTCGGGTAATGTAGTCCCCGCAGGATTCACAGTAGGCGATCGCTTCATTGAGCAAGGGCAAGCCGATGTCTTTTTCAAGCTGCAAGTCGGCCTTGAGCATTTCCGGCACGTTTTCGCCGATCATCAGTTTGCCTAGGTCCTGCAGATTGGGCAGGCCTTCGAGGAATAAGATTCGCTCGATCAGCCGGTCGGCGTCCTTCATTTCGTCGATTGAGGCGGCGTATACATGGTCGTTGAGATTATGCAAACCCCAGTTCTTGTACATGCGGGCATGCAGGAAATACTGGTTGATCGCGGACAGCTCATTGGTCAATACCTTGTTGAGATATTCGAGCACTTTCTTATCACCTTTCATGATGAACTCCTTTATTTATTTGACAGTGGGTTTGTGGGACGCCAAATCGGGTCTGGTTCGATCCCATAATAGATTACGGTTGTACGGCTTGCAAACCGGCGTCTTCAGTAATGTCCATACGTGTCTGCTCTATTAGGCTTTTGGCACATTGACCGCATCTGCCACATTGTGAGGCCACGCCAAGGAGCTGGCGTAACTCGCGTATAGAGCACGCGCCTTGGCAGACTGCCTGCCGTATCTGGCTATCGGTTACCCCTCTGCACAAACAGATATACATGGCTTTTCTCTTCGCTGGCTGATTACATTAACAGGTTAATGAAAATGATAATGATTGTCAATTACTTGCTGTTTTTTACCAGTCCACGCGACGAAGTCTATTCTTTCGGCGTATTCGGCCAAGATATTGACATCGACAGCATCCGTTTTGCTGTTTTTCATCAATACCTTGGCATTGTGTGCGAAGCTTTTGGATTAACCACCATGAGTGATACGCCTGCATCATGTAGGTCTAGGCTTAAGTCGAAGTGATAGACACCCGTGGTTTCCAGGCAGCTTGACCAGCTTCTTCACTAATCGAGCACGGTCAGCGGGGGGTACACCGTTCCGCTAACGCTACACTTCCTGTACTCCATCAAAGAAATTTACTTGACATGCAAATGAGAATCATTATTATTCGTAACAAATAGAACTCGGTCAGGTTTTGATATGGAAAACAACTTGGTACACATAGCAATCTCAGCAAACACCCTGGCATCACTCATTGAAAGCGGATGTATTCATGCCGTGGATTTTAAGTGCCTGGATATTGATTCGAAAAAAACAGTCTGGAAATTATTTCTATCCGCTGTGAAATTAACAAAAAATAATAAATCCGGATATCAGGAGAAGGGTTATGTCTGATAACGATAAGCAAGAGACATTATTAATGGCTATTGAATATTTGAAAATTCAATATGAAGCCCTGCAAAATCCCTGCATTGCGCTGCACATTTCTCGATACTATCGCTTACTTAGCTTGTTAAATATTGCTAAAAACAAGCGGGAAGGGTACGCCAAACACTCAAAATCATGGCTGACTTGCCACACAGCTAACCCGAGGCATTCCCAAAAAATGCAAAATCAGCTTAATGATTTTGTTCAGCTTCATGAATTCAACTCATTAACACACTAAAGGAAAAACCGTGGAACAAAATCTGGATAGCATCGCAACGCTCATTAAAGAGAAAAAAACTGATGATGTATCATTTGTTAAATTACATTCAACCCTCTGTTTTTTAATGACGCAGTTTCATAAAGATCAATGCCCCAAGCTTGCCCACTTTATATCGTCAGCCATATTCGCCTAGTGATTGAGCACCCTGATGTAATCGATGCTCCTAACTGCAAACCCCTGTACTTAGGGCTGCTTCAACAATGGCAAAATATAACCGCAACTTTGTTGGAACAAAGGACAAATATTTCAAAGGATGAAAAAATCACCCATTAATTCACCAAGTACAACCCACAAAATTTAGCGTTGTCTCAACCATTAAAAAATAAAATTTTATGAATAAAGAACCCTGTGTACATGAATACTTAGCAGCGACAGCGTTTGGACAAGTACTCATTTGCAAAAAATGTGAAAGAGTGCATTTACAATTACAAAACGTGTCGTTGCACTTTAGCGTGGAATCCTTCATTGGTATTACCAATACTTTAAATGAGGCAACCGGAAAAATAATGGCTCACTCAAAAAAAACTAAGCGACAACCCTTAACGATTGTTAAGTAATTAGTATTTACAAATCTTCGGGTATATAGAGCGCTGATCAAGACGTAACAAGTTAATGACAAAGACTGCTTTCCAAGCAAGTCCTGGTCAGCGTTCTATATGCCTGAATAACAAATGTCGTAACCCGTTTGTGTGAAGGAAAAATCATGAAAATAGCTGTCGTTTATGGATCAGATACCGGCAATACGGAACATATTGCCCATTTAATTCAGTCTGGATTTGGTAAAGATATTGTCGATATATATGATGTCGCCTCAATTAGTGTCGATATTTTCTCCCAATACAGCATCTTTATTTTTGGCATACCCACCTGGTATGACGGGGAATTACAATCAGATTGGGAACTAATGCTTAAAAAAATGAACGCAGAATGCTTAGATCAACGGATTGTCGCTGTTTTTGGCTTGGGTGACCAGGAAAATTGGGGGCGCTATTTTGTCGATGCGATGGGTGCGCTTGCCAGGAAAGCATTAGCGTGTGGAGCAACGATGGTAGGTAAGTGGCCAACTTCCGGTTATCACTTTGAACAATCACAAAGCCTTGTTGACTCGGGCTATTTTTATGGCCTGGCGCTGGATGAAGATCAACAGCCGGAGCTAACCGCTGAACGAATCAGTACCTGGATTAATCAATTATCTGCGGAATTCGTCAATTTAGACATTCATTTATCCGCCATAAAAAATGTAGCGTAACGGGATGCCGCGCCAAAACTGTTGATTCTGTTCGTGGTGGGTCGTGATATTCGAACGGTCGAACCCATGAACGAAAGCGACTTGTTCGGCACTTCCCTAAAGCATTGTGGGCAGTGGGGGCAGTCAGTCAGTATGCTTTTTTACTGCCGCCGCCCCACTATAGCATCCGCCAGGATTGATATAAAAAAGGGGGTAACCCATTTTACATTTGCGATTGCAAATAATTTTCCAGACCTATTCTGTCAATTAAACCCAATTGTTTTTCCAGCCAATAGGTATGGTCATCTTCTGTATCTTGGAGCATGACTTCCAGAATCTCGCGGGTGTTATAGTCATTGACCGATTCACAATAGGCAATAACTTCTTTCAATGAGGCGACCACATTAAGTTCTAATTCAAGATCATGTTTCAGCATCTCAGGTACATGACTGCCGATTGCTAACGGTTCTCTTTTCGAAAGATCAGGCACACCTTCCAGAAATAAAATACGTTTAATCAGAGCATCTGCATGTCTTGTTTCATCCTGCATTTCATGATTAATACGTTCATATAATTTAGCAAACCCCCAATTTTCATACATCCGTGAATGTATGAAATATTGATCCATAGCCGTTAATTCTCCGGTCAGTAACTTATTAAGTTGTTCAATAACTTTATTATCGCCTTTCATGGAGTTCTCCTCTCGCATTAATATCCGGATTCATTGTAGCCCAATAGTATTTTCCCTCATAGCTGAATAATGACAGATAGCTGTGTGGCGGCATGAGATAACCAACCTGAAAAAGAAAGTAAAAAATTGCAAATTCTTATTGCAATTGCAAATGATAGTAATTATCATTTGCAACAAGTGCCGGGGTTGCCCTGCCAGATAGTTGACTACCCTGAAAGGTGCTGATTAATGCGGGAAAGCATAGCGACACATAGCGACGTTAAAAAGAAACTCTGCGAGCTGTATGACGAGCTCATCGGTCATGACGGATTTGGCGATTTAAAACTGGAAATACGGCTGCTCTGGCGTGGGCAGAAAGAGGTGCTGCTGTTTTGCGGCAAACAGTACCGGTTTGTCGTCAATAACAGTCCTGTCCGTTTTGTTGAAAGAAGGAAAAATCGCGGGAACTTCCTGAGCCGGATAACCTGACAGAGGAGCAAGAACAAAGCGAGTACCGCAAAACTGCTATTCAACTCCATGATTATCCAGTAAAAAGCCGGGCATTAAACTACCTGGGGGCTTATAAAAATAAATACTTGAAATATTATTGTTAATCATTATCGTCGGCATTAGTAATAGCAATTACTTATAATTAATTGTGATGCCATGAAACATGCCCCCTCCATACGAACAACAACTGAGTTATCAAGGAGCTTTATCATGAAACGCGCGACCACTCGCATGGCCATCACCTTAGCCGGTAGTGCCTATCTAGCTTCATTGCCGCTAGCTGCTGCGGAGCCAAACCAAGACACTGCCATATTGGAAGAAATCACGGTCAAAGGAGACTGGCTAGGGCCTCCGACCAAGGACAACGTTCGCACCTATCCAGGGGGGCGCTCCGTGGTCACCGACACCGAATTGCAACAAGCCGGCGCCCGTACGCTGGAAGACGCTTTGCGCTTGGTGCCGGGCGTCCGCGCCCAGGATGAAAGCGGCACCGGCATTCTGCCGAATATCGGCGTGCGCGGATTGGACCCCAGGCGCAGCTCGCGCACGCTGGTGCTGGTCGATGGCATTCCTATCGCTTTAGCGCCTTACGGACAGACGGGCTTGTCCATGTTTCCGCTGACCATGCAAACCGTAGAAAGCGTCGATGTGGCGCGCGGCGGGGCGGCTGTCCGCTATGGACCGAACAATGTGGGCGGCGTCATCAATTTCATCAGCAAACCGATCCCGGATAAGTTCAGCGCCACCATCAGGGAGGCGCTGACCATTTCCACCGACACCGGCAACGTGCTTACCGACAGCTACCTGCGCGCCGGCGGTTTCGTAAACGACAGGCTGGGCCTGCAATTCCAGGCCAACACCCTGCTTGGCGATTCGTCTCGCGCCCATTCGGGCACGGAAGTGGAAAACCTGGCGTTGGATGCCCACTGGTTCGTTACCGACAACGCCGACATCAAGGCCGGATTGCAGTATTACAACACCGATACCCAGCTACCAGGCAGCCTGTCGCCAAAGGCCTACGAGCAGGATCGTTTTCAATCGCAACGACCGTACGACAAATTCCAGGGCGATACTGTGCGGGGGCATTTGGTCTACAACCAAAATTTCGACATTTTCGGCAGCCCCGCGGAATTCAACTGGACCAATTTTGCCCACACCAGCGACAGGGAGTTCACCGTCGGCTGTCTGCTCAATGCTGCCGCGACCTCATGTAACCTTGATCCGTCCAAGGTGTCCAACGGCGTGCAAACCAGCCCGCGCACATTCACCGTTTACGGCACCGAACCGCGTCTTACCGTAGGCGCCAAGACCGGCTGGCTGGACCACAAATTCACATTGGGCGGGCGTTACGTCAGCGAAGCCGTCGAGCAGGGAGTCGACCGGCGCCGCCTGAGCACCGGCAACGTCCTCAATGCCCAGGACTTCCACTTCGGCACCGATGCCTTTGCACTCTATGCCAGCGACACGTTGAGCGTGTGGAATGAGCGACTTAGCGTCACACCGGGCTTACGCTCGGAATGGATCGATCAATCCAGCCACAACCAATTGACCGGCACGGTCGTCGACAGTCGCAGCAACGAACTGCTGCCCGGCCTCGACGTAGGCGTCAAGCTGTGGCCGGATAAAATATTCCTGTTCGGTAATGTGCACAAATCCTTGCAGCCGGTGCAATTCACCCAAATTACCCTGGGAGGCGATACCGGTGTGGAAAAGGCCTGGAATTACGAGGCCGGTTTGCGTGTGTCGCCGTTATCGGAACTCGACGCCACGTTTAGTTATTTCCGTATTGACTTTGACAATCAAATCGTCGGCGTCGTGGAAAACGGTACAACCAAGTTCCGCAACCTCGGCCAAGCCAAGCATCAAGGCTACGAAACCGAACTGGACTGGCGCCCGTCCTTCCTGTCCGGCCTCGATCTCAAAGCGGGCTACACCTATGTGGGCACACAGCAGTTGAACAACCTGTTCAGCGGCACATCTCAAGTCGCGTTTAAAAATAATGAAGTGCCGTTCAGCTCACATCATCAAATTAACCTGCAAGGCAATTACCGCATCAACACTGTCAATTTCAACGTCAACGGTTCGTACCTGAGTTCCGCATTCACCGATGCGGCCAACACCGTGCTGGAAAACGCCGTCGGCGACAAAGGCAAGATACCGGGCTATTGGCTGTGGAATGCCCAAATCACCAAGGACTTCCGTGTCGACAAAGCCAACATGCGGGTCGGCCTGGGCGGCAACAACCTGTTCAATCAGGACTACTACTTCCGCGGCGTGGATACCAGTCTCGGCCGAATGCCGGGACCGGGGCGTTCGGTGATGCTCAGCGTTCAAATGGATCTATAAGGAAAACTCATGCATAACCAAGAATTGATTCTGCTGACTCATGTCTCGACCGAATCGGTCAACGACGGCTTTTTACCGGCAGCGCGCCGCCTCGGCCTGTCGCCGGTGCTATTGACCGACCAGGCCGAAGCCCACCGTCAGCACTTTAGCCAAAGCGGACTGCCGGCCTACCCCGAGGCCATCATCGCTTGCGACGTGTTCAATCCGTTAGCCGTGATTGAAGCGATCAGCCGGCGCGGGCAAAAACCGGCGGCGATTTTTTCCAACAGCGATCACCTGCAAACCAGCACTGCGATTGTCGCCGAGTATTTCAGGCTACCCGGCAAGAACTGGCAGGTGACTTACCGCGCCAAGAACAAGGCGGAAATGCGCAGCTATCTCAGCGAGCAAGGCATCGAAACGATACGGTACGCGGTAGCATCGGAGTTGGAAAGCCTGGCGCAGGCCGCGGCCGACGTAGGCTTCCCCTGCGTGGTCAAACCGCGCGAAGGGGTCGCCAGCCAGGAAGTCGGTTTGGCGCGGGATTATCCCGAACTCGCCGCCCACTGCCAATTGGTTTGGCAAGCGCGGCCCGGCCAAGTGATGCTATTGGAGGAATACATCGAAGGCCCTTTGTGTACTTTGGAAACGCTGGGCGACGGTAAAGGATTGCAAGCCCTGGGCGGATTTCATGTCCGCCTGTCGGCGCCGCCGCATTTCGTCGAACTGGAAGCCGACTGGAGCAGCGAGCTGGCAAAGCAGCAGGAGGTGCTGAACCGGATCGTCCGTTTCGGCGTCGGCTTCGGCGCCTGCCATACCGAATTCGTATTGACCGCCCAGGGACCGCGCCTGATTGAAATCAATTACCGCTGTATCGGCGACCGGCGCGATTTCCTGCTGGAGCAGACGCTGGGCATTCCGCTGTTCGAAACCGTGCTGCGGCTGCACCTGGGCGAACCGCTGTCGGCCTTGTCGTTGACGCCGCGCGCAGCCGCGATACGCTATCTGACGCCCGCTACGGACGGCCAAATCGTCACCGCCCCCACGCCGTTCAACCGTAGCGGCGGAGCCGTCGACATCGGGCTTCGCGTCTTGCGCCGGGCCGGTGACACCATAGCGATCACGCATTCCAATAAGGATTACCTGGGCGTTTTGACCGGCGTCGGCACGGATGCGGATACCGTGCATCAAGCCTTGGCGCAAGCCGGCGCCGGCTTGGCGTGGGAGATTCGTTGATGAGCGTACAGCACGGAGTCGCCGACAAAAACCAGCAGGACTATATCTGCCGGCGCGTCGTCGATGCGCTATTGCGGGAAGATGTGCGGGAAACAATAAGCCGGGGGAAAATTGTCGCTGCGGCCGACGCGCCATTATCCGATCCGCCGGTACAGCCCAGTCACTGGCTCGCCGTCGAGCATCTGGGCGACGGCTGCCTGTGGATTCCGGTCCGGCCGTGTACCTTCATGCAGGAATGGACGTTACACGATCTTCCGCTGGTTTGGCAAAGCAGTAGCGGCTATGGTCGGCTGGACGACATCCTCGCCATTCTCGCGCTGTTCCGGCAAGGACTGGACCCAGCCTCGGCGGCTGATTTTGAAGACTACGTCAAGGAATGCCTGACCGCCGTCGAGCACGGCGTCTTGTGCGCAAAAGAGCGGCAGCGCTATTTTGCCGAAGCGCAACATGTCAGCCTGGATGCGCAGCTTAGCCCGCGCTGGCAAGAACGGCAGTTGCACTACGAGCGGCTGGCTGCGTTTCTTGACCATCCTTTATATCCCACGGCGCGCGCCAAACTGGGTCTTTCACCGGACGATCTGGCTTTATACGCTCCGGAATTCCAACGTCCTTTTCAGTTGCGTTGGGTCGCGGTAGCCAAGGCTATTCATTTCGGGCCGGAGATTGCGGCAAGCCTGCAAGAACGCTGTCCCGGCTTTGCAGACGTCGGACTCGACGCCCGGTTGAGCGACAGCCACGCGCTGTTGCCGGTTCATCCGTTGTTTACGCAGCAAATGCTGGATGCGCTGGCCGAGGCGAACGGCTTGCAAGGTAAACTCCTGCTGGCGCCCAAACCCCATCTGGAAGTCCTGCCGACCTTGTCGGTACGGACCTTGGCCGTGCAATGCAAGCCGGGGCTGCACATCAAACTGCCGATGGCCATCCGCACCTTGGGCGGCAAGAACATACGCACCATCAAGCCCAGCACCATTGCCGACGGCCACGCCGTGCAAAGCCTGTTGGGCCGGATAGCGGCGCAGGACGCAGACATCGCCGGCCGCTTGCTGCTAACCGATGAAAGCATGGGTGCCCATATCAATCATTTGCCAGAGCTGGGTTATATTTTGCGCCGCTATCCGGCAGGACTGGAGCACGCTACGGTGGTGCCGGTGGCTGGCCTGCTCGCGACCGCGCCGCAAGGCTTGCTGGTGGCCGAAGAACTGGCGCAATGCTTTTATGCCGGTTGGTTGGAAGATTTTCTCGACGCCTATCTGGAGGTAACCTTACGCACTCACTTGGTTTTGTGGTTACGCTACGGTATCGCGCTGGAATCCAACCAGCAAAATACCATGCTGGTGCTCGGTACTGGGACCCCGACCTTGCGCCTGCTGTTAAAGGACAACGATGCGCCGCGCATTCATGGTTCGCATCTCGCCGCCCGTTGGCCTGCTCTGTCGGCGTTCGTGGACGGCTTACAAGATCGCCGCATCGTAGTGGACGACGAATTGCCGCTGGCGCAGATGTTCACCACCATCACCTTGCAGCTCAATATCGCTGTCCTAATCGAAGGCTTGGCAGGGCTTGGCCACTTGACCCGCAGGCAACTCTACGGCTGTGTGCGCGACAAGATAGCCGCGCTGCTCACGGAACTGGCCGGGCAAGGGGAAGACGCCGCATTGGCGCGCCGCATCCTGCTGGAAGACGACCGGCAATACGTCAAATACCTGCTGACCGCGGCCAGCCTGAAACCCAAATCCGCGACCGGCGCCGCCGACGTCAATAAGTTCTACGGCAAAAGCGGGCCTAACTTCCTGAAGGAGAGTTCGTGACCGTCTCTCAACGCCGCATGGTGAAGGTGGTCATGTTTTGCCATTTTATTGCAGCTTTCGCCGCCCTCGGCATGCCGCCGTTTTTCGCGCTGATACTCAGCCAGTCGCTGCACAACAGCAACGCTTATCTGGTCGGCTGGTTTTACGTTGTCCCGACGTTTTTCACGGCGCTGTCCAGTCCCTGGTGGGGCCTGTTTGCCGACCGCATCGGCAAAAAAACCTCATTGCTGCGCGCGCAACTGGGGCTGTCGGCGAGTTTCCTGTTGGCAGGCTTTAGCAATGACACCGAACTGTTCTTTCTGGCCTTGGCTTTGCAAGGAATGCTGGGCGGTACCTTCGCCGCTTCCAATGCTTATCTGGCGACAATGTCCAGCGGTCCCGCCCTGGCCCGCAGCCTGACCCTGATGCAAGGTTCCGCGCGCGCGGCACTGGTGGTCGCTCCCGCCGTGCTGGGGCTGTTTGCCGCTTCAGTTTCACCGATAGAACTTTACCGCTATCTGGCCTTATTGCCGCTGGCTGCGGCCTTGCTGCTGTGGCTATTGCCGGAACCGGCGAAAACCGCAGGCGACGACTATCGGCCGAAAAACACCGCCGCAGGCCAGCCGCTGCTGCCGACAAACACTGTTTACGCGCTGCAATTTGCTTTCGTTTTCGCGACCGTCGCCACTTTCCCTTACTTCATCCCTTACGCCCAAGGTTTGGGATCGGTTTCTGTCGAACTGGCCGGCCTGCTGTTCGGCGTGCCCAACCTGCTTTACCTGGTCACGGCTGGCGTCTTAACCGGCCGTTTCGGGCAACGGGTATCGCCGGCCGGGCTGGCATGGATGTTCCTGTTAATGGCGATTGCCTTGTTCGGGCAGGCCCAGACGCAAAGCCTGGCGGGGTTGATCCTGTGGCGGATGTTGATGGGCTTGGCCATGACCGGCGGCTTTATTGCACTGCATGCGCTGGTGGCGGCGTTGATTCACGAAAGCAATGCCGGACGCACCTTCGGCTGGCTGGAAAGCGGCTCGAAATGGGGCGCGGTAGCCGCCGGTCTGGCCGCCGGAGCCATGGTCGACGGTTTCGGCCCTCAGGCACCTTTTTTACTCGGCGCCGGGATTATGACTGCGGCCGCCACTTGGCTGGCAATTTCAAACTGTTGCCGCCCCTGCACCGAAAATATTTGACCCTTTGGAGACAATTCATGAGACATCAAGCACTGCAAACTTTTTACCAAACGTGCTCGGCCGAGGATCAAGCCGGCCAGCGCAGCCTGGAGACCTTGCTCAATTGCTATTGCCGGGAAGTCGCCGGCCCGGCCGGACAAATCGGCATCGGCCCGCTGTTCGGCCAAAGCGATTGGCCTATGGCTTTACGGACGGCATTGGGACAAGGCGGAGGAAAAGCCATGCACATTCTGTTGCCGCACATCGGGGAGCGGCTGTTAGTGGTAGTCGACCAACCTTCGGCTACCGGCAATTACCGCTATCGCTCGCCTTTTTACCACAAATCGCCGGGCCGTCCCTGGGCTCCGCTGGACTGGCACACCTTGGCCACGCTGCTGCTACGCGACTTGGCCAGCCAAAACGATGTGCCGTTCAATGAGGAATTGCTGGAACAAATCCGCGACAGCATCGCGGTGACCGGCGCCATTTTGGCCATGCCGCAACCGCCACTACCTAAAGAGCCTTTGGCGGCTTATCTGGACTCCGAACAATCTTTGACATTCGGCCACCCGTTCCATCCAGCCCCGAAAAGCCGGCAAGGCTTTTCGGCTACGGATCTGCAATGTTACGCTCCGGAACTGCGCGCCAGCTTCCCGCTGCATTATTTCGCGGTGCGCCGCGAACACTGGATTCAGGAATCGCTGTTGCCGCAATCCACAGATGACTTGCTGGCTGCGCAGGCCCCCGCCGATTTACAAACGAACGACGATTTCGCCTTGCTGCCGACGCATCCCTGGCAAGCGCGTTATTTAATGTCCCTACCCGCTGTGCAGGCGGCCATCGAACAAGATCGACTCCGCGACCTGGGCTCGCAAGGACCGGCTTATTTCGCCACGTCGTCGATACGCACCTTATTCCACCCGGACAATCCCTATTTTTACAAGTGTTCCCTGCAGGTGCGCATCACCAATTGCGTGCGCAAGAATGCCATTTACGAGCTGGAGGGGGCTCTACAAGTCACCCGCATCATGCGGGCCATCGGGCCGCGCTTGGCCGCACAATTCCCTACCCTGCGGATACTGGAGGAACCGGCCTACGCGTCGGTACGGCTGGGTGACGATGAAACCCCAGCCGAGCGGGAAGCGGCAGAAGGTTTCGGCCTGATCCTGCGCCAGGGATTGGATCCGATAGACACAGCCGGGGCGACGCCGCTACTCGCCGGTGCACTGTTCGGCAATCATACGCGAGGCCAGGCACGTCTGGCGGACATCATCGACAGGTTGGCACAAAGGCAGGCCACGCCATGGGACGCGATAGCGGAAGATTGGTTCTCGGCGTATGTGGAACAATTGCTGCCCCCGGTGCTGCATTGCTTTTTCGACCACGGTATCGTGTTCGAACCGCACTTGCAGAACGTGCTGATCGGCTTGACCCATGACTGGCCCAGCCACATCTGGCTGCGCGATTTCGAGGGCGTCAAGCTGGTAGCGGGACGATTCAACGCCGTTCCGCTCGACGTCGTCGACGCAAGGGTGCGGCAAGCACTGTTTTATAGCGAAGATCAGGGCTGGAACCGTATCGCCTATTGCCTGCTGGTCAATAATTTCTGCGAGGCGGTAGCGCAGTTGAGCGCCTTGCACCCGTCGCTGGAACCTCGCCTGTGGCGTATCGTCGGCCACCAGTTGCGCCGCTATCTGGTGCAGCACGGCAACCCGAACGCGACACGGCGTGTCAATGCCTTGTTGGCAGGCGCGCCCTTCCCCGCCAAAGCCAACCTGATCAACCGCTTTTACAAACGTCCGGATCGCGATTCCACCTATATTCCATTGCCCAGCCCGTTGGCTTACCCGGGAGATGCGTAATATGAACCGATCGTTAGCACGAGTGACGGAAGCCGTTCATCTCGCCTGCACCGATGAGCCGCTATGCGCCTATATCTACGACTTGGAGGCATTGGATAAGCACGCCGCCGATTTAACCGCTACGCTGCCGGACAACTGCGAACTCTTTTATGCGGTCAAGGCAAATTCCGACCTGCCGATTTTGCAAACTCTGGCGTCTCATGTGCATGGTTTCGAGGTCGCATCCGGCGGCGAACTGAACTGGGTACGCAGCCATTTTCCGGATGCGCCGGTGATTTTCGGCGGGCCCGGCAAGCTGGATACGGAGCTGGCCGCCGCGTTGGAGCACGGCGTGGAATTGCTGCACGTTGAAAGCCAGGGCGAATTGCGGCGGCTCGCCTGGCTGGCCCGAAACACGGACCGGCAGGCCGATGTGCTGCTGCGTATCAACCTAGCTTTGGACGGAGAGCCGATCACCACCTTGACCATGGGCGGCCGGGCCACCCCGTTCGGTATCGATTCCGACCAACTGCCCGAATGCCTGGCATGGCTGGCACGGCACCCGGAGATTCGTTTACACGGCTTCCACTTCCACCTGATGTCTCACCAATTGGACGCCCACGCCCATCTGGCCTTGCTTTCGCGTTATTTCCGGCAGGCGCGGCAATGGCGGGAGCAATTCGGGCTCACTATTAACCACCTCAACGTGGGCGGCGGTATCGGCATCAATTACCGCGAGCCCGGCCGGCAATTCGACTGGCCGGCGTTCAGCACCGGACTGGCGGCATTGGTAAAAAGCGAAAACATGCAGGACTGGCGCATCCGCTTCGAACCGGGCCGCTACCTGACGGCGGCCTGCGGCTATTACGTGATGCAAGTGCTGGATATCAAGCAATGCTTTGGCCGCCATTTCGCGGTCGGCCGCGGCGGCACCCACCATTTTCGCACGCCTTACGCCCAAGGCCATAGCCATCCGTTTTTGGTATTGACGCGCGAACACTGGCCTTATCCGTTTCCCCGGCCCGGCGTGGAACAGACCGAAATCACCGTGGTTGGCCAGCTCTGCACCCCGAAAGATGTTTTAGCCACCGACGCACCGGTGGAGAGGTTGCGGGTCGGTGACCTGCTGCTATTCCCCTATGCCGGTGCCTACGCCTGGCATATTTCCCACCACGATTTTCTGCGCCACCCGCACCCGCAGCATATCTACCTATCGCCACAGGAGCCGGTTCATGCTGCAAACCAATAAGCTGAAGCACTCCCTGCGCAACGGCAAGACGGTGTACGGGCTGCTGAATTCGGTACCGGCGCCGTTGCTGGTGGAAATGCTGGGTTACGCCGGGTACGACTTCGTCATCCTGGATCTGGAACACGTGAACACCAATCCGGAAACCCTGGAAAACATGATCCGGGCCGCGGAATGCGCCGGGCTTACCGCTTTGGTCCGCGTGCCTGGTATGGACGCCGCTGCAATTCTGCGCGCCCTGGACAGCGGCGCGCAAGGCATCGTCGTCCCCCATGTGCAAAACCGTGCCGAAGCGGAAGCCGCCGTCAGCGCCAGCCGCTATTACCCGCTGGGCCAACGCGGTATCAGTGGCGGACGCACCACGGGCTTCGGCAGCCTGGATCTGCCGAGTTATTTTGAACGGGCCAACGCCGAGCTGCTGGTCGCGGTCATGATCGAAGACCGAGTCGGCGTGGAAAACATCGACGCCATCGTCTCCGTGCCGGGCATCGACCTGGTTCTGGAAGGTGCTATCGACCTGTCCCAATCTTACGGCGTACCCGGCCAGGCTCAACATCAGGATGTGCAGGCCGCCATCCTGACTATCGCCGATGCCTGCCGCAAACACGATGTGCCGTTTTGTGCTGTGCCGCGTCTGCCGGAACAAAAGGAATACTGGCTTCAGCGCGGCGTTCATGCTTTCCTGCTCGGCGATGACCGGGGCGTCGCTTTCCGGGCATTCAAGGCGCACCTGCAAAGCTGGAAAAACCCTCTATTGCCATGAGCGCCGCTATTTCCAAAAAACTGTGGTTCGGCCATCTTTACCTGGGGATTGCAATTTCGCTTCCCTTGCTGATTATCGCCGCCAGCGGCATTGTGCTGGCCTTCTACGACGACCTGCGCTATGCCGCGCCGCCTTATCGCCTGACAACCCCAGTGTACCAGACACGCGATGCCCACGCATTGGCCGAAGCCGTCCGGCGCCAATATCCCAGTCACCGCCTGGAGGTGCTGTTTCTGCCAACGGCTCCAGAGCATAGCGCAAGGGCTAGGCTGGCCGGGATGGAACCGCTGCTGGTATTTGTCCATCCTGGCACGGCCGCTATTCTGGAGGTGAAGGGCGCTGCCGATCTGGATTGGCTGGATTGGCTGCGGGAACTGCACCGTGGCAGCATGTTGGGCTTGGTCGGGCAAATCGCAGCCAGCGTGGTTGGCCTGGGGACTCTGTTCCTTTGGGCGATGGGGTTATGGCTTTGGCTTAGGCGCAGTGCGACGGCAAAACGGCAGCGGCGCAGGGTAAAGCTTTTCCACGGATCAGTGGCGATTCACCGGCAAACGGGGCTGCTGCTGGGCGGACCCATTGCCGTTCTGGCCTTGCTGGGAGCGCTGCTCAACTTCGCTGGGCCTTTGATGCAATGGCTGGACCCGCCGCCAGCGATTGTGACGCCAACTTCCACGCAGCAGCTAACGACGTTGCCGCTGCCCAGACTGGTCGATGCAGCGGTTAATGGTTACCACGACTCTCCGTTGGAGCGCATCTACTTTCCGGCCACCGCGAGCCAGCCGTGGCGTTTTCGTTTCCTGGACGGAAGCTGGGTGTTCGTGGACGGTCAAAATGGAACACTGCTTAAACTCAAAACGCCATCCTCTCATTGGACCATGCTGCTCTATCCCCTGCATAGCGGCAAATTACTGGGCATATACGGCCATTGGCTGCTAGTCCTTTTCGGCTCCGTCCTGCTTTTTCTGGTCGGCAGCGGCTTATGCCATGGCTGGCGCATTATCAAGCCGCGCTGCTACCCAGTATTAGAATTGTTCAAAAGGCATTTCAACAAACTTTAACCGATGCCAATTTCTTTTCCTCAGCAGAACTTTATCTTAAACGTCTTGAAGGTAAACCTCGATTAAAAGGCAAGTCAACGACAAAGCAATTACGAGCAGGACAAATATTATTATCAGCCCTGTTGTATGGCGGCTTAATCGATTTGAAATCGCTACGATTGTTACCTTCACATGTTGCGTTATGCCAAGTAACCAAAGATATTTACCGGATCGATTTAATGGCTAAGGTGACCGTCCATCTGGAACCAGGGGAAGATGTAATGGTCAACTAAAACAGGACACTTTCTTAGGCGGGCTTTCTATGGAATTCCCGCTCAAATTCCAGAGGGGATTGATAGCCTAATTTTGAGTGCGTGCGTCTACCATTATAAAAAGCTAAATAATGCCCTATGGGTGACATAATGAATTCTCGAATTATTGGCTTTTGGGCTGTTTCTTAACAGGGTGTTCTTCTTGCGATCTCGCGCTTGGCCGCGACAAGTCTTCGGATAACGAATCTCCCATCGCTTGCAACCCTTTCACCAGCGAGCCAATCATTTTTTCCTCGGCTGGTTTAGTTTCGGCATCATCCATCAGAATTGCATGAAAACCGTGCTTCATAAATGCATCAAGCTTGGCGCTGATAACCTTCGGCATTTGTAATGCAAAAGCATCGAAATGATCGGCTGCCTGTTCAATTTGAGTCTGTGCATCATTCTTTTCGGAATCTGGCGAAGACTGTCTGAAGCCAGCATCCTGCTTTTGCCGTGTTTTATCAACAGTAATCACGGGATATCCGCTTGCAGTCCCTACTGCCAACAGGAGGGATGCAAGTAGAATGGGTTGAATTCGACACATGGCAATCAATAAGCGACGTTAATGGATACCGGCGTGGACAGTTGTTTGGCGTCGTCCATACCCGTTATAGTCGCCGAAACCGATTGTGGCGTAGTCGTTTTGCTAAAACTGATCCGGTAGGATGTGGAACCGATGGGTTGGCCGTTAACCTCCCAGGCATAACCAATCACCTTGCCGTCAGGATCGGTACATTTGGCTTCGACATAGACCACATAGGACGATGGTTTCGCCATCAGTTCGCACACCGGCGGCTGGTTTTGAACCAGATTCAACGGTGAATAAACGGTTGTCGTTTCGCCCATTTTGCTGCTCAGTGTGTAACTGACAACGTGGTTGCCGGCGTCAGTGATGTTGGACACCATATAGCTGCGGTTGGTGAATTCATCTACCGGTATGCCATCGACTTTCCAAAGCTGGCCCACCACGGAATCGAGCGGGTGGCCGCCGTAAAGGGTGGGTCTGACCGTGACTGTCATGGGCGCCCGGTCGTAATTGTTGGACTTACCCACCTTCAGCGTGACGGTATACGGCACTGCTTGCTCGGCGACTATATGCTGGGTTAGCACGATTTCATGTCCACGGGCATCGCGGATGGTCACGGTGACATCATACTCTCCGGCATAGACCACCTGGCCGGCAGCCCGGTTTGGGAAAACGTCGTTCTGGCGTCCGTTGACATTGGCAGGAAATGACCATTCGTAGCTCAAGCTATCAAAGCGTCGGTTCATTTCAGGGCGGTCATGATTGACCATCAGGATAATATCGGACGGCGCCTGAACAGTCAGCTGTTTCATGCTCACGGTGAAGTTAGGCCAGACGTATTGCCAGGGAACGTATGAAACCGTAGTTTCTTTGGTGGTAGTTTCTTTGAAACCATCCACCCAGGCTCGGAAGATCAGCGGTTTGGTGTCAACCATGTCCTGTGGTGTCGGCGTCCAGTCGAGAGTGTCGCCGGATACGAGTGAACCATCCGGCTTCTGCCATTCGGATTTGGTGGTATGCACGCTGACCATGCCACCCCAAGATGGCCGGACAGAACCCTCGTAGTGATAGGTTTTGCCGGTTTCGACATCCCGCTGGCCTTTGGCGCTGACGCTGGGTCGAGTCGGCGTTTTGACGATCAGATAATGCCGCGCGACCGACCAGGCACTGGGGTCGTCGGCGCGGGTGTCGGTCGGGCGGGTTCTCAGGGTCACGTACACCTTGCCTTCCTGCTCCGCAGTGATCGTCGCAGTTGCGCCGGTCGTGGTTATGGTGCCACTGGGCGCTTCGATGGTCCATTCGTTGACCGTGTTGGTGGTCAGTACGCCGTCACGGTGCAGTTCGGCCGCCAGGGTGGCCGCATAACCGGGCGCCATGTGACGTGGGCCGGTGATGGATGCCTCCAACGTTGCGTAGGCCCATACCTCAACCGGCGTAGTGTAGCTCTCGATCAGTGTGTTCTTGTTGATCATCTTTACGCGCACCTGACGTTTACCTGTATCCTTCATGGTAACGTTATGACGAAGCGTATTGGACTTCTCGATGGCTATCCAGGAATTGCCATCCGTACTTTCTTCCCAGGAAACTTCCTTGAGTGCAACCCGATTATCCGTGGTCATGTCCAGGTTCAGCGTGAAGGTTTTCGGTGCCGGACCATCTAATGCCTTGCTGGATATCGTCCCTTGGATCAATGAGCCCTTGACCACTTCAATGTAACGTGTGGATGATTCTAAGGTGCTTTCCAGTCCATTAATTGTCGATACCAGCTGTGATACAGCGGTCAGTTTCATCCACAGATTGCCCGTCGGATTGACCTGGAAAGTAGCTTCACCATTAACCGTGTCCTGCATTCCAGTGATTGGAGTTTTGGCTGCCTGATTATTACTTTGCATTAAAATTTGCGTCCGCCACTGTCCCATCGTTTCCGGTGTGTAGATGAGGCCGTCTTTGGTGTACTTACCCACGTTAACCTTGATTTTAATTAGATCGGTGTCAGCAATTTTCTTTGGTGAATCAATGACTAGCTTCATGTTACTTTCAGCACCACCGATAGCGGTAATCACCTGCTCATTATAAACGGTAGGAAAATCTTGCCAGGCGACCCGCAAGGTCACCGGGCGCTCTTCCAGTAAATTGAGATTTGGAGTCGATATCCAATAAGAAGCGCCACTCATCACATTGGTACGTTCAATCGACTGTTTGCTGTCTGTAACCGATAATTTCATCTTGGCATTGGTCGGTACTCCGGCGGTAATGACTGCAT
>Ga0208885_100277_pt1 | contig 21837 bp, 23 predicted proteins | sample LakWasMe74_LOW10_2_FD_183902 | JGI IMG/M metagenome (GOLD analysis project Ga0208885, IMG submission 183902) | Freshwater sediment methanotrophic microbial communities from Lake Washington under simulated oxygen tension - Sediment Metagenome... | ecosystem: Environmental > Aquatic > Freshwater >...
ATATTGAATTGGTTTAACAAAACCAACGTACAAATGATTTGTTGTACTCACTCAGGAATTCCATGGATTAAGGAAATCAATGAGCGGACATGGTTTAACGTGGGTGTTTTAGGTAGACCTGCACACGAAAATTCTTCACGCGTTTTTTATGGGATTGTTTCTCGTGAATTAAAAGCGCAGCTTTGTCCTATGGACTACGATTACACTTCTGTTCTGAAAGACATGAAGGAAGAAGGCTTACCGGTTGAATTTCAGGAATCATTGCAAAGTGGACAATGGACAACTTGCTCTAATATTCTTCCGCCGGAAGAATTTAAAATTAAATCACGGGTTTAATTCTTTCACGAATTTTTAAAACAATCGCGATGATAAAAAGACCTATTGAAACCAGTTGTGAAGTCGATAGTGACAGCCAGTAGATTCCACGTACCTCGTCGCCTCTGAAAAATTCCACCAAAAATCTTATGATTGAATAATATAACAAATAATTGCTTAGAACTTTTCTGTGGGCTTCCTGATGGTCTACCCATTTCAAGCTAAAATAACCTAAAACAAAAAGAGAGAATGCCTCATAAAGCTGAACAGGATGACGATAACTTCCATCCATAAAGACTTTCCAGGGCAAATCGCATTGTGAGCCGTAACAGCATCCGGTGAGAAAACATCCGACTCGTCCGATTGCATGTCCAAAGATCAAACCTGGGGCAAGTAAATAACTTTTTTGGAAATCGAATCTTTTTAAAATTAAACTATAGATAAGGTAAAAGCCCAGACCAAAGATCAATCCACCATAAAAAACGAAACCACCGCCCAGCCAGAAATAATCAGCGTACATGTATTGGTAGATTTTATTTTGTGAAGAAAAGAGAAGAAAAAAAACCTTTGCACCGATCCATGCAAAAACAAAGACACCAAGAAAAAGAGTTAAAAGCCTGGAAGTGTCTTCTTTCTTTTTTTCAAATAAATAACGAGTCAAATAGTATCCCACTCCCCATGACAGCCCCATAAAGAGCGGATAAGCATAGAGAGTGAAAAAGGAAGATTTAAACAGGATCGGAAGCACTGTTCTCGTTCTTCTTGCTGAAAAAAAGCAGCTCTACAATAAGAATTATGGCTGCAATTGTGATTGAACTATCGGCAATATTAAAGGCCGCAAAGTGATGAGTGCCGATAAAGAAATCGAAAAAATCGACAACGTAATTCATACTGAATCTGTCGATAAGATTTCCAACAGCGCCAGAAAAAATGAGACTGTAGGCAAGGCAATGCCAGAAATTCTTATTGCGCGAATGCCAGATAAGCCAGAGAAGCCAAAAACAAGCAATAACCGGCAATGCAAAAAACAGGGGCGTTCTGATATAGTCTGGAGCATAGCCGAGCATACCGAAGGCAGCTCCTGGATTACGCACGTAGGTCAGGTGAAAGAAGTTCGGAATAACAGGAACTGTTTCTCCCAATGCAAACTTTTGCTGAACGATGCCTTTAGTGATTTGGTCGCTGATGATGATCGTTGCGATCATTACACTCATTTTAAAAAGTCTATTCATAGTCCCTTAGCCGTTTACGTAATCCTTAGCATTGATTTCGTATTTTTCAATCTTACGAAGCAATGTTTTTTTCGGAATATTTGCCTTCAATGCCGTTTGATTGATTTTTCCACGGTTTTGTCTCAGGGCCCATACGATAAACTCTTTCTCGAAAAGATCTTTTGCAACCTGAAAGTCCATGACCATTTCTTTTGAGTTAAGAACATTGTTGAACGAAAAGCCATCATTAAGCTTTAAGTCTGCTTCGCTCTTCATATCTAAGATAGAATCTTGAATTCCGTCAACATCAATTACGAGATCAGCGTTTTCTTCTGGCTCAGGAACCTTAGTCGCTGAAGTGTTTTTAAGCGTTGTCGGTAATGACGGCGCCTGGATCATATCTGATGATTCAATAATGAATGCGTGCTCAATAACGTTTCGAAGCTCGCGAATGTTACCCGGCCAAGAAAAATTCACAAGAAGATTTTTCGCTTCATCAGTTACGCCTCTGATATTGAGAGCGTGAACGTTGTTAAAATATTTAATGTAATAATCCACAAGATGTGGAATATCGCTCTTTCTTTCACGTAGTGGAGGAAGATAAACAGGAAGAACATTCAGACGATAGAACAAGTCCTCTCTAAAGGTTCCGTCTTTGATCATTTGTTCGAAATTTTTGTGAGAAGCTGCAATAACTCTCACATCGACTTTGATGTCGCGGTTAGATCCAATCGGAGTAAATGTTTTTTCCTGAAGAACGCGAAGAAGTTTAACCTGCATTGTCGGACTGATATCCCCGATTTCATCAAGAAAAAGTGTCCCGCCGTCAGCGTATTGAAACTTACCCAGCTTTCTTTCAGAAGCACCTGTAAAAGCACCTTTCTCGTGACCGAACAGTTCTGATTCAATTAAATTCTCGGGAACAGCTGCAAGGTTGATTGTTACAAATTTTGCATCTTTTCTAGGACCGTTATAGTGAATGGCCTTTGCAACAAGTTCTTTACCAGTCCCTGACTCACCACGGATCAAAACAGGAGTATTAACCTTAGCGAGCTTGTCGATAACGTTAAATACTTTTTGCATGACATGTGATTCACCAACGAATTGATCATCACCACCCAGCGAAAGTCTCGGCGAAGAAAAAAGCGATGTCTCAACGAGTGATCTGGCCTTAAGAGCTCTCTTGATTAGAGCAACTAGGTTTTCAGATGAAATTGGCTTTTCAAGATAATTGTAGGCGCCTTCTTTAACAACTTTAACAGCATCGCTTACATTCGAATATGCCGTTAAAATGATGACGATAACAGAAGGATCAACTTTTTTGATTTCAGTCAGAGCAGAAATACCATCCATCTCCGGCATGTTGACGTCCATGACTACAAGGTCATATTTTTCCTTGTAAACCATGTGAAGAGCTTCTTTTCCGTTGTTGGCTACATCAACAGAAAAGCTGTGATAAAGAAGAGCTTCCTTAACGGAATTTTGTAAAACTTTATCATCATCAACAACGAGTACACGATGCATATTAATCTCCTGCAAAACTGGTAGGACTAGTCCCGCTTACTATTTTACTACTGATTAAGTAATTTCACTAAGAATTTTGTTTCCTTACCTACGATAGATTCTACAGAGATTGATCCACCATGCAGCTCTACGAAGTATTTGACGAGATAAAGGCCTAATCCGGTCCCCTTTATCGAGTGATTCGCATCATTTTTTATCCGATAAAACTTCTCAAAAATATTGGAGAGCTCTTCGGGAGGTATTCCGGCGCCGTTGTCGGCAATTTCAATATAGACCCATTTTTCATCATCCCAGGTTTTAACCGACACAGTCGACCCTTGCCCGGAATATTTTATCGCGTTTTCCACAAGATTTGATATCACGCGGGTGATAAGGGTCACGTCTATTTGAATCGGATAAAGTGGAGACAGATCCTGCTTCACAATGACTTCTTTTTGCGAAGAACTGAAAGACAAATCTTTGACGACGGTTTCTACGATGCTGTTAACGTCTTTTGAAATTTTATTCAGACCAAAATTGCTGGATTCAATTTTTGTAAGGTCAAGAATGCTGGAAATAAACTTATTTAACTCTTTAGTGGAATCGATGATGAGCTGTGATTTTTCTCTGATGTCCGGATTGTTAGAATTCTGATGATAAAGGTTGTCCGCTACACCTGCAATCTTCGCTACCGGAGTTTTTAAATCGTGAGACATTAGAGAAAGAAAATTTTGTTTTAGCTTTTCGACTTTCTTCAATATTTTAGCTTCTTCCTGAATAGCAAATCGACGCTGGTATTCTCCAATGGCCCTGAAAGGAATCCAGATGTAATAAACCACAAACACGGTAACAACCAAATGAGCTGTATAAAGCCAAAAGCCCAGCAAAACAAAGAGAAGATAAGAAATAACGAGAATCGAAACGAGCATGAGAATGGTAATAATCAAACCATCCTTTGGCTTTAATTTGGAAATTAAAATTGAAAGAATAATTCCCAGAACAAACGCGAGAATATTTGAAACTACTCTTGGAATCATTTTGATTGTTTTATTTTGAATAAAAGAATCAATAATGTTTGCATGAATAATAAGCTTCGGCGCTTTGTATTCTTCCTGGTTAAATGGTGTTAAGTAAAAATTATCTCTTTGTGAAATATAGTTTGGTCCAATCAAAACAATCTTTCCTCTGAAGATATCCGGATTAAAATTGCCCACCAGGACTCTATGAAAAGGTATCGTTTTGTATTTAAACTCGCTGTAAATTGGCGAACTGGCATAACGAAAGAGAACAAAATTCGCATCAGCTTCATCGTTATAATAAGCGCCCAGAACATCAGGTACATTCAGAGCATTTTTCCCATGCATTAAGCGGTACTGATTAGCGGTCGCGAGGTGGAAAGACTCTTCGCCCGACACATTAAAAATAGCCCTTCTTACAACGTCATCTTTTGAAAAAGTGCTGTTATCAATGTTTATCTGTGCAAGAGAATAATTAAAATCACGCAGCCCTTCAGGTGGCAGAATCTCACCTACCGTTTCATCGAGCTCTGTACCGAAATTAATTTTTCCGCCCTGGGTATCAAATTGCTTCAAACTGTTTTTAAAATTTTCAAAATAAGTCTCGTCGTCCTTCGTCACCTCAGGCATTCGTACGAGATAGTCGACGATCTTTGGTTGAGAAGACAATAGTCTTTGTAAAAAGCGTGAATGAGTCGCATAGGTATAGGGATAGGTATCCCCGAGATAATCGTCGCTCTCTTCGTCCATCGTGACAATAACGATTTCTGGTGTAGGTTTTATTCCAAAATCCCAACGTACTTTTAAATCATAAAAAATCGATTCTAAAGAGGACAAAGGATATTGAAAAAGAATCGTTACGAAAATAAGCGTAAAAAACAGCGGATAATAATCAGAAAGATCGAATTTAAAATTTTTAATTTTCATTGAAGGGCTTTCACTCTTTCTGCCACACTTACGTTATCAATAAGAAGAAAACTCAGAACATCATCAGTCTGATTTTTGACATGATTTAATTCATTCATCACCAGACTTCCAACGCTGAATTCATTGCATGCCGGTAAATGATTTACCTTAAACAAGGCGGCGATGTAATCTTTCTTAAGTCCCACCAGCTCACTTACTTTTTGATCGAATTCTATAACTTCGCTTTCTTTTTCATAAAGTTTAGCTTTCAGGTAATAAGCAGGATATAAAAACACATTCAGCACTTTTCGAAAAAGGTCTTTTGTAACAAAAGATCTGACCAGATAAACGGGAGAATAAAGAATGAAGAAGATAAGGCTTGTCACTGTTCTGTGTTGAGCTTCTCTGGTTTTTAACTTTAACAAAGAAGCATAGATCAAGCTGTTAAGTTCATTTCTGGTAAAGTTGCGATAGACATTTTTACCGATAACCAACGCCGGTTTACCGAAATAAGAATTGGTGTAATAAAGATTGTTCACGAAGACATTAGACCAATAGACCTTCACTTCAGGAATCTCGCAGTGAAGACAAAAATTCTTCACCTGATTGATAAGTATCTCATCATCAGTTACATAACGGGCCTTAGCAAAAATCAGAACAAGCTTTTCACCCCATAAAGAAATGAAGAGAAGTATCAAGGCTGCGATCGCCAGGCCTGCAAAAAAACCGTAGTGCAAATTGAACAAGAGCCCAACTAATCCAAAGGATAAAAAGAAGATAAAGAAGATGAGAAGAAGATATCTTAAGCGATAAATAAATTGCCTCCAGATACGGGCTTTAGATTGTCATTATTACACTAGTCTTCATAAATTATAGACAAGAATCCAGTGTAGAGCTATAAGGCATTACAGTGCAATTTTGAGAACTGGAGCAAAAAAGACCACCTTGCAAGCCCATGATATTAAAGGGCTTTTCACGGTGCGGCTCTCTTATTTCGGGGATCTGTGGTAAGTATGTCTTGTTTTATCCATTTACGGGGGACTTTGATATGAAATTTGATCGTCTATTATTTGGGACTGCTGGCGTACCTAACTCTACTCCCAAGAAAAATAATCCAATCGAAGGTGTTAAACAAGTACATGCTCTTGGCCTTGATTGTATGCAATTAGAATTCGCTCACGGCGTACGCATGAAAGAAGAAGTTTCTTCTGGTCTTCGTAAAGTTTCATATGAACTAGGAATACCTCTGACTTCGCACGGCCCTTACTACATCAACTTGAATGCTCGCGAGCAAGATAAAATCGATTCATCTGTTGAAAGAATCATTCAAACAGCAAAGATCTCTGATCTTTGTGGTGCTGAATCAATGACATTCCACGCTGCTTTCTACATGAAAGACAGCCCATATGATGTTTTCGATCTTGTTCAAAAATCATTGAACGTTATTGAAGAAAGATTAAATCGCCTTGATATCCAGATTGAATTACGTCCTGAACTGACTGGAAAAACTTCTCAGTTTGGTTCACTTGAAGAACTTATCGACTTAACAAAATCGGTTTCTTCATGTTCACCATGCATGGATTTTTCTCATCTATATGCTCGTACAAATGAGTACAACACGTATGAAGAATTCTGTACTGTTCTTGGAAAGCTAAAAGAAGAACTTGATCCAAACGCGCTTCAGAATATGCACATCCATATTTCTGGAATCAGTTCAAACTCTAAAGGTGATTTGAAGCACCTTAACCTAGATGACTCTGATTTTAATTGGCGTGACTTGATTCGTGCATTGAAAACTTTTGATTGTCGTGGATACGTTATTTGCAATAGTCCAAACCTGGAAAAAGATGCAAAGATGATGAAGGATTTTTACAACGCTCTATAGATATTGAAATGGCTTGAGGGTTTAGCTCTCAAGCCGCTTCTGTTTCTGAATTTTTCTTATCAAAATAACTTCTCATCCAATTCACATGATCTCTTGAATTCTCTTCCGGCAAAAACACCAGCTGCACTTCCTGATTTTCTTTAACCAAAACTATGTTTTGATGACTTCCGCAAAGTTCAGCGAAAATATCCAGGAGAAAATCCTGATCCAAGGATTGATCTACATAGACAAGATCCGTTTTTCCAATTTCTTTAAACACTGACCAATTGGATGGGAAATCCAGAATTGTCTGCTTAAAGACTAATCGATAACACTTAGACTGATACTGAAAAGCAATCTCCTGGTGAGAGAGATGGTGCTGATCAAGATAGTCTGCAATAGAAAGAAAATCGACTTCATTCAAACGCTTCTCAAAATACTTTCGTAAATCGATAAAGCTATTCGGCTGATCTTTTTCGATCGTCGTTTCTGTACAGGTTTCTTCAATAAGTTTTGAAATGAGAATGTCGTCGTTGTTGCTCATGCGAGCTTTATCGGACAAAGGCGCTTTTTAATTGAGGTTATCCTACCAATCCTCTTTCTAGGCAAACTTTGTATAGTTCAGACCAATTTGCTCTGGTATGCGAACCCTTTAAAAACATAAGGCCTACACCGCGATCGTATTTAGAAACTAAAAAAGCCTTGTTTTTAAAATGCACGCCTTCGTAAATCGATTCCAGGTAGTATTCTTTGGCGGAGAGGTTTAAAGAGTGTTCTCTTGGTAAAAGCAGAAAACAGCTTTGCTCATCAATATTTGTAATATGGACTTCAATCGACTGTGAATCATTCTCGCTTTCTGAAATTTTTCCCATGATTTTAAAGCGGGATTCTTTTTCCAGATCATGCTTCGTGAATAAAGGATTAAAACAGGCAAGCCCCACTTCGACTTCCCAAGTGACAAAATAATAAAAGGCAAAAACGAGATAAATGAAATTCAATACGAGTGTCAGCTTATTAAAACTGCCAGAAAGAAGAATAAAAGTTTTGCCGACAATTGCAATCAGGCAAAGGAGCAGAACCATTTCCGAGAATTTTTTAAGTCTGGTAACCATAAAGGCTGCCAGCAGAGTCAAGGTAATGATGAGATAGTGATTTAAGAAAAAAGACTTTAAACTGGCCAGGGAGAAAAGGGAAAGGCCCTCAGAAAGCGATGAAATCGCCTGAAGATAAATCAGTGACAGAAAAAGGAAAATGATAAGATTTCTGTGCTCGTAATTTCTTTTGAGGATTTTCATGCCTATATACTCAAGAGCCGAATTCATTTGCTAATATAGAGTGATGATACCATATCTTGAAATAAACTCACTTTGTATTTCTTGCGATAATTGCAAATTAATTTGCCCTGAGAATTCTATTCTTAAGAATGGAGCAAATTATGTCATCGAAACGTGGTCTTGTACGCTTTGCAATGCCTGCATCGAAGTTTGCCCTGTAGATTGCATCAAACTGGTGGCAGAAGAAACAAAAAAGAAAATCTTCTAAATTTTTTGCGAAAGATCTTTGGCCGTAAGGCAATTCAATTCGAAGCGCTCTCGGTTTTCCAAATCAATGGCATTCAATTCTCTATTTAGAAATCTCTCTTCAGCTCCTTCAAAAGCTTTATGCCTCTTCAGGAATTGGCCCATCTCGGTTTTTCTTTGGGCAGCGTCAGCGAGTTTGAATATATTGCGCGCGTAGATGTCTGCAGTTCCAAAATCCCAATATTCAAACTTATCAGGTGTGACAAATTGAACATCTTCATTTTTAAAATTTGCCACTGTTTCAAAAAAGCGCGAGATCCCTGGAACTGGGGTTAATCCATTGAGGTTCAAAATCCCCAGGCCGGAATAAGTTATGTAATCACGATTCTTATCTGTATTTTTTTTAATCTCAACCAATTGATCGTTTTGCAAAACGGTTTCATTATAAGCCGCAGTTTTATCGACCTTAATCCCGAAGAGAACAGCACGGCATGAATTTAATTTATCAATCGCTTTTGCCCAGTATTTTTTATCAAAGAAAAGAAATTGATCACCGTTGACCAAAAGTAGTGATCCCTTGTAACGAACCTCTGGACGGCTCGCAAGATTGTGAATTGCACCGCCTGAATCTAAAAGAGGATCTTCATGCAGGATGGTAACCCGGTTCATAAGACCGCTTTGCTTTAAAAAGCTTTCGATTTCATCGTGCAGAAAATGGGTATTGATATATATCTTTTTTACGCCCAGCTCTTCACAATAATTAATTTGCAGTTCAAGCATTGTTTTGAAATAAACCGGCCAGAGAACTTTTGGAATTTTCTTTCCTATTTCCCCCATCCTGGTTCCAAGGCCAGCGCTTAAAATCAAAGCATAATCAATTTGCATAATAGAGACTCGCAAGAATTTTTCTCTCTTTAGCAAACTCATCGTGCTTCAACATAATTGCGCGCACTTTTTCAAAGGCGTAGCCAATGTACTTAACATATCTCAAGTCTTTTCTATCAGCGTAAATATATGCAAAGCTGCCGATTGCTTTATAAACACGCTGAATCGCCATCATGTCATAAATATATTTAAACTGTTCATAGTTTTTTGATGGATCAATTTTCTTGAAATAAGTATTGAAGTAATACTGAGTCAGTTTTTCTTTATTTTCGCCATCGAGCTGATAGTAACAATCTTCCAAAAGAGAAACGAGATCATAGAGAGGCGTTCCCATTCTGGCATCCTGGAAATCAATGACGATTTGTTCGCCATTTTTTATCATAATGTTTCGGGAATGATAATCTCGGTGGACCAGGACGCGTGGTTCGCACGAGAGTTTGTAGCACATATCATAGAGCTTTTTATAAAGAGCTTCGACTGGCGCAGAAGCCACATCCAGTCCCAAGAACATTTTTAAAAAATATTTTTTGGAAAATTCCATTTCTGCATAAAGTTTCTCTGTATCAAAGGCAAGTTTTGTAAATGGTTCATTCGTGTATTTTGAGACATCTACACTGTGAATGGACGCCATAAGATCGATCGCCTTTTTATAGAAATCGTATTCTTCAGCTCTGTTGGCAATTAGAGCGATTTCTTTTAAAAATGTGACGTCGCCTAGATCTTCTTCCAGGAGATAGCCGGTACTCAGTTCTTTATCATGAATCAATGGCACTCTGACCTTTTCATTGTGTAGAACTCTCTGCAGACGAACAAATGTAGGTTCGTCCTCTGTGGGATTGTCGAGACAGACAACATACGAAGTCTTGGAAGTCCAGATTCTATAATATCTTCTGGTCGAGGCATCGCCGGTTAATTTTTCGACGTTCTCTACAACCTCATCAATCAACAGATCTTTTGCGATTGTTTTCTTAAAGAGTTCTTCAACTAAAATTCTTTCTGATTGCTCTGCTTTCATCTGATTCTCACAATATTATTTAATAAGTTATAAAAAGCTCTTGATGAGTTTGCTTCATTCAATTTTTTCTCTACTGAGGCAATCCCTTGTTTCGTCATAAAGTTCTTGAATAAATGCTCCTCTTTTGAAATTCCGATGGCATCTCCAAGATAAAGTGAAAAATCCAGCGTGTTTCTGTTTTGAACCTGAATCCAGTTCAAATAAGCAGAAGCATCATACCCGGAGCGCTTTAAAACAAAGTAACACCATTCATTTAACTGGAACTTTGTTTCAGGTCTTAAACGCGTAATCTGAATCATTCTTTCAGTATTCAGAAATCCCAAAGGGATCATGAGTCTTTTTTCATAGATATTTCTTTCGCTTTTTATGATTTCAGCTGCTAGGGCAGCAACAAATAAATCTTCACTCTTGAGATATTTCTCTATCAAACCACTGGAAATGAAAAATTGCGCCTTTGGAAGAGAAAACAAAAATGGCGTTTTATTTTGAATAACGTGGAACTTTGGTTTATTTAATTTTGTGAGCAGTATTTCATTGTTTGAGATGATTCGTTCATAAATCTGATCCAGCAATTGAATGGATTCATTCTTTAGCTTCACTTCTTTTACATCGTCACTGGTTAAATAGACTTCACCCATCGAAGCAAGATGATCAATGTAGTCCTTATTGGACGGTTCACTTAGACTTGAAAAGTCTTTGGTGTTTTTTGGTGCTGTAGTACAGGCCACAAAAAAAACGAGTGCGAAAAAATTGAGAATGAGAAGTTTTGCCATAAAAAAAAGGGCCCAAAATTGGGCCCGTAAAGTTCCTTTTAGATGATCATTATAAACTATCTTGTCTCAGACGCAACATCGCGAGCCGGAACATAATAGATTGTAAAACCTGCGAAAATTAAATTTGGATCTATGATAAGTGGACGGTTATTCTCGTAAATACTCTTCCATTTTTTAACTGTTCCATATTTATCTTTGGAAATGACTTGAAGAGTATCTCCAGTCTTAACCAAGTAAGGAACTCCGCTTGGCTGCCAGCCGAAAGCCTGCTCTGGTACATAGTATTTGAACGTAGCTCCTACACCTAATTTCTTCCCTTTGTTCCAGGCTTTAATATCTTTCCATTTGCGATAGTCGCCGTAAATTTTAAAGGCTGCCATCATGAGTGTTTCGTTTTTCTGCAATTGATATTCGCCTTCCGCACCCATGTTTGGTGAAAAAGTTTCATCTTTACTGATCACCGGTACATTGGCCGGAGCATCTTTTTTGAAATCAGAATATTTAGGCTCTTCCGGAGCTATCATTTCGACTTCTTTTATATCTTCTTTGCTTGCAACGATCCTTTCTTCGATTGGTTTCTCAATCGGTGCAATTTCATCAGGCATCTGACTTTCCACAATTTTTTGTTCCTCTACCTTCATCTCTGTGGAAGGTTGAGAGTCCAATGAGTCTACAGCAAACTCAAGTTCGTCGCTGGGTCTGGAAACCGCAACGTCCTCTTTGGGAGCAGAGGAAAATCCGCATCCGTGAATGAGTGACAACAATGCCAGAAGAGCCGGTATTTTTTTCATAAAAACTCCTAAGTCTTATAATCATTGTTCGGTATAAAAATTATTAAGTTTAACATTTACACGAATGCATGGTGCGCTCTAAAATAAGCTATGAATTTAAATGGTTTTAAAATACCTGTCTTTTTTGCTCTGTTTTTTGCGCTGGTGATGTGTTCGACTTTGCGTGCTCAAAATGTTCTGGATGACATTGAAGAAGAAGATAGAATCGAAAATGCCGGGACTGAACAAGCCCCAGCTTTAGTCAGTGAAACAATTAAAGTCATCGCTCCTTCTAAAAAAATTTTTATTCTCACCAATGAAAATCAATCGTTTTCAAAAGGTGATTTCATTTCTCTTTTATTAACCAACAAATTGGTTTGCCGTGCTCTTGTTGCTAAAACAACAGATCAAAAACTTTCCGGAATTAAAATCGTAAAAATTTACAACCTCAATCTTTGGAAGCAACTTACAACAGGAAAAGAGGTTTTAGTTTTAAAAGGCGATGATAGTTACTATACCAACAAAGAAAAAACACCTGATAAGAAGACGGATAAAAAAGACAAGAAAGACGATTTCAAAGTTCAGTCTGACGAAGATCTCTTCAATTCAACTTCACTTGGCAGCGAAGACGATCTTTCCATGGAAGAAAACAGTAAGCGTTTGATTAAGCCGGATAATTTAATTTCTGTGAATGTCGGCTTGATTCAAGGAAAGGACATAGATGGTGCCAGTAAGCGGTATACTCATTTCAACGCTGACTGGGCTTATCAACTGACTGATAATATCTGGGGTGAAGCTGGAGTCGGGACAAATACCATCAGAGATTATCCGGCGACCTCTCTCGATACAAGACTGATAAATATAACGGTAAAAGGTAAATATACTTTTAGCGCCCCATTTTATAGCTATCTGCAACCCTATGTCGGATATCAAACAATTATTGCTCAATCGCCAAGTGCGGGAGTTGATCCTGGTGATGGTACGCAAATTGATGCTGCAAAAGAAATACAAATGGTGAATGATTTAAAAAAGAGCAGTGTTATTTTCGGTGTAACCATACTAAAAAGAATTGTTCCGGGTTGGTTTGTAAGAGCTGATTTTGGAACTGATATCATTAACGGTGGTCTGAGCCTTGAATTCTAAATTGCTTCTCATTATTCTTTGTGCCATTAGTTCTGGATGTGGTGTTAAAGCAAAGCCGATATCTCCACCCGAGACAGCCGTGAGTTCGTATGTTGAATCTTTCACTGGTGCACCTTTCGAAAAAGAAAAAGAAACTCCCCAGAAAAACAATCCTGCAAAATAATGGAACCATTGAATTCATTTTTTATAGCTACCGGAACAAATCTTGGTGATCGCAAAAAACACCTGACGGATGCTAAATCTATTCTCTCCAATGAGTTTAAATTTATTGCAGAAAGTAGAATCTATGAGAGCCCGGCGGTTGATTACCTCAATCAACCTGACTTTTATAATCAAGTATTAGAATTTGAACTGCCAGAAATTTCCCCAAAGGAAGTCATGGATCGCTTGCTTTCTATTGAAAAAGAAATGGGTCGGAGCAGGGAAATTCCAAAGGGACCAAGAGTTATCGACCTGGACATTTTATTCTGGAGCGATAAAAAAATTGTATCTGATACGTTAATCGTGCCCCATCCTCGCCTATTTGAAAGAAGCTTCGTGGTTCTTCCGCTTTCTGAGCTCCCCGGTTTTAAAGTTTTACAGAAGATATTTGAATTTAAATTCACTTTCACCAATACCGCTTCTCCTCTATAATTTTCACATCAATCAACATCACCCAAGGACGGGCAGCATGGATTTTAATTTCACACCAGAACAACTGGAGATAAAAGATCTCGCAATGAAGTTTGCTAAAAACGAAATGATGCCAAAAGCACATGAGTACGATGTGAAAGCAGAACTTCCCCACGATATTCTTGAAAAAGCCTGGTCTCTTGGCTTAGTGAATACCTGTATTCCAGCTGAATACGGTGGCAATGGATTTTCGGCCGTTGATTCAATGATTATTACAGAAGCTCTGGCCTACGGTTGTATGGGAATGAATACGGCCATCATGGCCAATGACCTTGCCCTTCTTCCGATTGTGATTGGTGGTTCAGATGAACAGAAAAAAAGATTTCTCACACCAATGACAGAAAAATATAAAATGGCTGCTTTTTGTTTAACAGAACCGGGTAACGGATCTGATGCCGGCGGAATCAAAACAACCATCAAAGAAGATGGTGATGATGTGGTGATCAACGGAAATAAAATGTGGATCACGAATGCTGGGTATGCTGATCTTTTTGTTTTGTATGGAACGACTGACACCGCCTTAAAGCATAAAGGAATAACTGCGGTCGTCATTGAGAAAGGAACCAAAGGAATCGAAATTGGTAAGAAAGAAGATAAGATGGGTCATCGTTGTTCTGATACACGAGGCATAACTTTTAACAATGTGAGAGTTCCTAAGGCCAATGTTCTTGGCGGCCTGAATAAAGGCTGGAGTATCGCAATGAAAACTTTGGATCACTCACGTCCGATGGTTGCGGCCAGTGCGGTTGGTGGAGCTCAGTGTGCGTTTGATCACTCCGTAAAATATGCGAAAGAAAGAGTTCAATTTAATGTGCCGATTGCTCAGCACCAGATGATCCAGGCGATGATTGCCGACATGGCGATGAAAATCGAAGCATCGAGACTGCTTGTCCATAAAGCAGCATGGCTTTTAGACAACGGCTTGCCAAACACTCAACTCGCCTCTTACGCCAAAGCGTTTGCTGCTGATTCGTGTATGCAAATAGCTACAGATGCGGTACAAATTTATGGCGGTTATGGATATAGCAAAGAGTATCCCGTCGAGAAAATCATGAGAGACGCGAAACTCATTCAGATCTATGAAGGCACATCCCAAATTCAACGACTCGTTATAGCGAAAGAGATTTTTTCAAGGAGCTAATATGAATATTTTCGTTTGCGTAAAGCAAGTACCAGACACAGAAACAAAGATTGTTCCAAGTGCAGATGGTTCGTTCATTGAAACTAGTTCAATCAAATGGATCATGAACCCTTACGATGAATTTGCAGTAGAGCAAGCTCTTCTTATTCAAGCAGCTAATGCTGGATCAACTGTAACTGTTGTTCGCGTTGGAAGCACAAAAGATACAGAAGCACTAAGAACGGCAATGGCAATGGGTGCAGACGATGCATTCCTTGTTGAAGCTAATGACAACTTAGACTCATACTCAATTGCAAAGGCTTTAAAAGGCGCAATTGAAAAATCTGGCAAAAAACCAGACATCATTTTAACTGGTAAACAAGCCATTGATGATGATTGTCTTCAAGTTCCACAAATCCTGGCAACGATGATGGAAATTCCATCTGTTTCAGTTGTTGTAGGATACGAAGGTTCAGCTACAGACATTACTGTAAAAAGAGAAATCGAAGGTGGAGCTATCGAAGTTTACGGCGTAAAGCTTCCGGCCATTATCGCTTGTAACAAAGGGATCAACACTCCAAGATACGCTTCTCTTCCAGGAATCATGAAAGCGAAGAAAAAACCACTAACAACTCTTTCTCTTGCTGACGCTGGCGTTAGTGAAGCTGATAGACGTGTTAAATATTCTAACTTCCAACTTCCACCTGAAAAACCACCAGGGAAAAAATTCGATGCAACTGACGCTGCTAAAATGGGCGGAGTTGTAAAAGAAGTTGTTGGACTGTTAAGAACAGAAGCAAAAGTAATCTAAAAGAAATTTAACGAGGTTTTTATGGCTAAAATATTAGTATTCGCTGAACTACACGGTACACACGTTAAAGGTGTCACACTAGAAATTCTTGGCAAGCTTGCGGGCCACACTGTAGAAGTTGCAGCTATCGGAACAATTCCGGGCGAAGCGACTGCAGACCTGGCTAAATTCGGAGCTGCTAAAGTTCACTCACTCAAAGGATCAAACCTTGATAAATATTCTCCTGAAGGATACGCAAATGCTCTTCATGGATTTATCAAAGCTGGTAACTACGATTACGTATTTGCTGGAGCAACTTCTCTTGGAAAAGATCTTTTCCCAAGACTAGCAACTAAGTTTGATGCTGGTATGGTTTCTGAAGTCACAAACTTCATTATGGAAGGAGATAAATTTTCAGGTACACGTCCACTCTTTGCTGGAAAGTGTTTCGCGAAAGTTGAACTTCAAGGTCCAAAACCATATTTTGTTACAGTTAGACCAAATGCTCTTGGTATGAACGCTAACCCGACAGCAGCAGCTGGTGCGGTTGATGAATCAGCAGTTGATGCTGGCGCAATCAGAGCGATGATTAAAGAAATCGTAAAAGGAACTTCTGAAAAACTAGATTTAACAGAAGCAAACATTATCGTTTCTGGTGGTCGCGCGATGAAAGACGCTGCTAACTTCAAAATCCTTGAAGAAATGGCAAACGTAATCGGCGCTACAGTTGGTGCTTCAAGAGCGGCAGTAGATTCTGGATTTGCTCCACATGCAATGCAAGTTGGTCAAACTGGTAAAACAGTTGCTCCATCTCTTTACATCGCTTGTGGTATTTCAGGAGCTATTCAGCATCTTGCTGGGATGAGAACTTCTAAGGTCATCGTAGCAATCAATTCTGATCCGGATGCTCCTATTTTTACTAAGGCAGACTACGGAATTGTGGGAGACCTTTTCCAGGTTGTTCCGCTAATGACTCAAGAGTTTAAGAACTTGCTAGGCAAATAATTTCTATTTTGAGCCCCACCCTGCAGGGTGGGGCTTCTTCTAGTAGACTTTTGTTGAGGATCAACAAATGTTTACAAAATCAATCGCACTCACACTCAGTTCACTTTTATTATTCAACACGGCCTTCGCTCAGGATTGTCTTCCTGATTTAAGCAAGTCGCTACCCGATATCAAGCTTCCTGAGCTAAATCTTGAGGCTTCACCTAATTCCTATTTTTGTTTTGATCGCGCATCAGAAAAAGATTCTGAGAGCATCAGCAAGTTTGAAGCTTTAAATATGAAGAACGTTTTCGATGAAAATGGGTGTGTCATCGACAAAGGTTATGATCCGGAAACGAGTGCAGCGATTACGGATCTTATTGTTCAAACGACGAGAGGGCATTTGAATGTCTACGCTGCTGATCCTTTAAACCCATCTGCAAAATCTGTGTTGGTTATGACCAACTCAAGTAACAATGCTTTTATTAATAAAGCGGTGGCCACTTCTCAGTTCAAAGTCGAGAACCCGAACAAGCTGACAACGAAAGATGCAGTAGAAATCGGTGGAGCTGCTGTCATTGGTTCTCTTGTTGGTGTCGTGGTTGAAAGACAAGCATTCAAAGGCGAACACGATAAACTTCTGCACGCGAACTACGGGGCGATGATCAACATTGGTAGCGTGGGCGCAGCTTATCTGGCCGTCGAAACCTCTGGGCTTGGTGATAGATTAAAGCTCAGCAAAAACCAAAAGAAATGGGTCATCCTTTTGACCGGTACAGTAATGGGCCTTTTGGTTGGTTATGGAAAAGAAAGATTTTACGATTATAACCATAGAGATACTCACACTTATGATCCGCATTTTAAGGGCGATATGGGAGCGACCTGGCTTGGCGGTGGCGCACTCAATGTTCTAGGTGGAGCTATTACTTTCCAATTCTAATTTGTTTTTTTATTCCGGCGAATTTCTTGCTCGATAAAAGGTTGAGGACTTTTGAGAAGGAGTTTTTATGGAAGAATCAGAAAAGCTTAACAGTGAAAAATTAGCAGTGATTACCGGTGCCTCGAGAGGAATCGGATTTGAACTCGCAAAATTATTTGCCGAGCGCGGATACAATTTGCTGATTACCGCAGATAGTGACGATATTTTCGAAGCAAGAGATCAGCTGATAGATTTTGGTGTGGATGTGGAAGCAATCAGGGCAGATCTATCGAGATCCACCGAAGTAGAAAAAATTTATGAAGCTATAACCAATTCAGATTACGCTCTGGATTCAGTTTGTATGAATGCGGGTGTGGGATTGAGCGGACGTTTTGTAGATAATGACTTGCAGACTGAATTAAAAATCATTCAACTGAACTGTGCTTCGCTCGTACATCTTTCTAAATTAATCATTCCGGAAATGATTAATAACAAGCATGGAAAAATTCTTTTCACTTCATCACTAGCAGCGGAAATGCCGGGCCCATTTTTAGCGGTCTATGCTGCCAGCAAAGCCTTCGTTCAATCCTTTGCTGAGGCTATCAGATTTGAATTAAAAGATTCAGGTGTAACAGTCACAGCTCTGCAACCAGGTCCAACCGACACAAATTTTTTCAATCGCGCTGACATGCTCGATACACCTGCAAACAAAAAAGAAAAAGATGATCCAGCCGATGTGGCCAAGGATGGATTTGAGGCGATGATGGCCGGAAAAGATAGTGTCGTTGCCGGTTCATTTAAAAATAAATTGAAAGCAGCGGTGGCGCGAATTCTTCCGGAAGAGATGCAGGCTAAGGTGCATACGAGTGATACGAGACCTGATGATGTTCGGGAGCACTAAAATAAAAAAGCCCATTTAAGAGGGCTTGAGGTAGCAATATAAATTCGCTAATAAATAATATAATCCCCACCTTAGAGGTTAGAAAACTATCGGAATAAAACCATTCTCATCTAAAAAAACCATATATGGCTCGCAGGGATTTGTTACAACTGAATCAAAAATAACTCCTACACTGTCTTCTATGGTTATATGCGCGCTTCTCTGATAAGTCGCCCCTGCCAACCACAACAATTCTGGATAATATTCATATCCAGACCCGAGATAAGGCCGCTGCTCAAGACCATCTACTGTATATTTATAGATGCTTCCATTACCAATCTTTTGAAATCCCCAACCTGCGATTGTTCCATCGAATGAAAAATAATTCAAAGTACCTCCTCCCCAAACTGCACACGATGCAATTTTCGGCTTCAATTGAAGTCGCGGAGATATTGTAATTTTCACAGTTTTTAAAATTGGTTCTCCTCCATTCAGCCTGACAAGCTTAAGAGGAAGAGTATATGTGCCCCCACTTGAAAACGTTATTGAGAAGTTGGGCGTCAGAGGTTCATTTGTATCTGTTCTATATAAGACAACTGAATCTGTTAGTTCAAAAGCGTCGGAAAGCTTAAGACTAAAATTAACTTTACCTTTATAGGGAAATTCACCATAGTCCTTAAATCCTGTTTCTACATTTCCAGTTATGCTACTTTCTAAATCAAAATCAAAGCAATTGTTTTTTAAATCGGTTGCTAAGTCTGACAGTGTTTCTTTAAATACTGTATCCATGGTTTTAATCGAAAAATCATTTAACGACCTTGCTTTAATATTTGGATTTACATACGTCGTAGAGAACATATGATTAAACTCATCAAACTCTGAATAGCTCTGGTTAAGACTTGTTGATATCAATTCATGAGTTGAAGGACTTTGATTGAATTCCGGAAAAATATAATTCGCTAAATTTACGATCCAATCATTAGAAAGAAGTAATGACCGTACATTCGTGACCTCGCTAGATACATTTTGTACAGGTGAGGCGACATGGAAAACACCCACGTAATTTTTAATAAAATTTTGATAATCGACACTATTCGTGCTTATACGTTTAAAGGCTTCTTTAAATATAGCATTCCCCTGAGAATGACCGACTAGTAATATTTTTTTTGTGCTCTAACAGAATCGTCAATTTGTTTAATCACTTTATTTACAATGTTGGCATTGACTTCGCCAAGCTTCTCCGGCGAATGAAGCAAATAATCGCGTTCCTTCGCCAAGGCCAATATTCTTTCAGACTTTAGCTCAAGCTGCTTTAAATATTTCCAGTTAAAAAGTTTCTTTAAACGAGATGGACTTTGAGCTTGCTTCAACTTAAAAATTATATTCTCTCGGAACACTTTAAACCCGTCATTCTTTCCAGTTCTATAAAAATAATCTTCAGCATAAAGCTCAGCTATGTCGTTTAATACCCCGTTGGATGGATTATATATATAATTAAAATTAACCGCCCCCTGTTTATCCAATAATCCTTTTTCGTTTTTGTATAATAAATCGATTAATGTTTTGTCTTCTGCAATTTCATATTCGCTTTTTGCTAAAACGCCATTGATATAAAACACGCTTGTTCCATTTTTCGAACAAGTTAGATCTTTTGCAAACAAGCTTAAAGATACGAAAATGAAAAACGTGAAAAACATATACTTCATATGGCCTTCTTTTTCATTGGGTATTTATGTTGAATATACTTTGAGCAATACTTAAAGGCTTCTCGCCCATTACTTATGCCAGATCCGGAACTTGACAACTTATTCAGATAATTACCCAAAAAATTATCTCTCATTGGTGTATTAAACAAAAGTTGCCAGGGTGTGATTCGGCGTTTTTTAAATTCATCAAGGTTTTTTATATATCCGAATTCTGCTAAAAAAGAAGAACACTCAACATCTTGAGAGAAACCATCCACTTCTTCTTGCAGCTGTTGAACACTCATTTTCTCTGCATATTTAAAAAAGTGTGCACCTCTTCTAAAAAATTTTTTAAATATTTCTCGATCATAATCTTGTTCAAAGTAACGATTTACAAATATTTCCAAATCGTCTCTAACTCCGTCCTTATTCAAATCAATACCAATAAGCGTTTTTCGATTTTCAGTTAAATCAGGTAACGTGTTCGGCTCTAAAACACCTTCAAATTTTTTGGGCCTGTATGTATTTTTTAAACTCTGAATATATTTTTCGCTTTTTGAAAATACAACTTGCTTATCTTTTTCATCTTTCCCAACATCTCCCCCATAGGCAAACCCTATGCAAAAAAAAGCTGAAACCATTGCTCTTATGGTAAATCCCAATTTCAATTTCCAACTCCTTGGCAAAAATTATCTAGTGTAATTAAATCCATTTCAGTCTCTACAACTTGTCCGGCGGCAATTCCATCTATTTGAAACAGAGCCCTTGCTCTTTCATTTGTATTTCCATATAAAATAGACAAGCCCGTTTGCAAATCCTCTCTTGAATCTATATTGTCGTCCACCAATTTTAAACATTGCTCATATTTAAGTTTTAAATTGAAATTTTTTGAAACTAAATCCAAATCATTAATGTTTTTAAAATTTTTTTCATATATCAAAGCTATCGCTTCCATGTAGCGTTTCTTTCCAATATTATCTTTTGCCTGAAATTGAATCCATCTTTGTACATCATCTCTAATCTGATTTTCATCAGAATCAACACCTGCCAACCCAATCTCTCCAGCCTCGCCAGGATCTCTTACAACAGGATCATAAATGTAAACCGGTTCACTAAAAACAGCCTCTCCCCCCATCTCATCCGTAACCTTCAACGATACATTATAATAAGTATTTTGATCATAAATATGATTGGCAAATGGAGTAGATGATCGCATTTTTGTACCATCACCAAAATCCCATTCATAAGAGAAAACCTTTCTCCCTTGCAATGTTGAGTCGCCAGCATCAAAAGAAACATTCTTTCCTAGCTCGACCTCGGATATAAATATTGGCACAGGCTCTGTGTGTTGAGGATTTATCTTAACAATATACTTTTGTTCAGCCATTGAATTATTTCCATTAAGCACTTCAACACGAATTATTTTTTCACCCGATGATTGAAACTCATATTCGGCAATTGCTCCTGTACTCATATCTTCTTCATTAAAATATATTCTAAAATTCAAAACGCCCGTATTCTCTTGATCTATTGTTTTTGAGGCATCACATCGTACTTTAAAACTTGTAACCTCTTCACACGTTGCAATGATAATTGGTTTATCAATATGTATCGATGTCAATGATGACCCCATTCCTCCTAAATTATCTTTCACTATCAAACGAACTTCAAAATCTCCTCCATTTGAGAAATTTATTTGTACGCGCTCTCCATTGTAGTGTTTAACTAAAAACTTTCCTCTTTTTCAATCATATCACCAAATCCGCAATGCCTCTTTTTAACAAAAAGGAGGATCATTTATGTCAAGTTTAGGAAAGAGATGGAAACGAAAAGTCTCTCGGCAATTTTCAATTGAAGAAAAGAAGA